>OLSE01001669.1_pt1 | contig 16276 bp, 12 predicted proteins | sample 1673191 | NCBI WGS metagenome assembly OLSE01 (sample SAMEA3136764, study PRJEB25190) | human gut metagenome | biome: human gut; feature: human-associated habitat; material: faeces | place: Austria | collected 2013
GCGGTTCCAGCAGGCTCCATACCGCATCGCTGATGTCGTGGCGTTGTTGTTCATTCTTCATGGGAACACCTCTTTCGGATCTCTTGCTCCCATTATACCATATCGCTCGTGTAAACACTATTTAGGCTTTCAGTAAAAAACGCATTATTCTTTGAAACACCTTTTTAAGTTCGCCGCTTTTCTTTTTGAAAACTTTGGGATTTCTATCTCTTTTGCCCAATGTTACTCCTATCCTCCTAAAATTTGCTGCAACGCAAAAGAATGGATGCAAAATTCCGGGAACAAAAGCATGCAAAAATCCTGTATACCACAGAAAAAACAGGAGAAAAACTCGAAGCCGCACTCATAACCCGAAGGTCGTTGGTTCAAATCCAGCCTCCGCAACCATATTGCCTTAACAAAAAAGATATAAGGCCGAAAAAGCTCGCAAACAAGCCGTTTGCGGGCTTTTTCGTACCCAAAATTAGGCCCCAGTTTGAAAGATATTTTTCGCCTATTTCGGGCTTTGGTGAAGACTTGAACTAACGACTACCTTTTTTGAGACCAATTTTGACTGGTTTGGGACGGTTTTTATTTTTTTGCCCGTCGAAATTGTAAACATATTATTAATTTTTCCGGACCCCAGTAGAAAATTGATTTTTCCCCAAATGAATAAAAAAAACAGCCATTTTCTGTGTAGAAAAAGTGGCTGTTTTTTTGTTTGGGATGCCGAAAAAATAATTTCGAGTCTTTGGGTTCTCATCTGTATACCGTAAGCCTGGATTTTTTCATTGATTAATACCGCAACATCGACATGTTCAGATATTATCCGTTAAATTTAACAGTAAACCGATAATCACCATTTGAAAGCTACATAGAAACAGGGTAAAGGGAAATGTCTCGCTGTTGCCTTGTTTTAACTCCAGATTTTACTGCAGAGAAATATTTAAGATCTGAACGCCACAAGTTGTCATAACGAGTATCAGACCAATGGCAAGCAACGATAGAACCATTTCTTTTTTACCGTTACGAAGCCGTGATACTGCGGTACCGTTTTAATAACTGCCGTTTGTTGGCAGCGATTTGCGATAAACTGTTCCCGCAGGCCCAGTATCAAAGAATGCTTTCTGGAATCAGAATGATATTTTCAACTTCGATAAGAGGCACGGGCATCTCTTTAGAAATCAAGTGGTTGGAAAGTGTGGTAATTGCAAGATATCCCTGCTTCTGAGGATTCTGAAGGATAACCGCATCAATTTTCCGTTCCTTCAGAGCCGCTTTTGTTTCATCCGCATAATCATAAAAAACAGAATGGATAGTACGAGTGCAGTCCTGAATAGCCTTCAACCCTGCCCGGGCGCTTCCACAATAAATTACAAAGTTTACATCTGTATGCTGTGCCAGTTTTTCGGAAGTGATGCGATAGCTATCAAAGCTGTCATTGGGTAATTCCACGATCTCCGTTAGCGTGATTTCTGGAGAGTTTTCAGCCAGAGCGGTTTTCAATCCTTCAACTCGGTAACGATGTGCCATCATGGAAAGTGATGGGGTAAAAACAAGGACCTTGGTTATATCTCTGGCTAGAATACGAACCAAGCCTGCGGCAATGAAACCGGAATTGGCGTAATTGCATCTTACAGCAGAAACGCAGGGAGTATTTCTGAGTATGGATGACAAGAAAAGAACAGGAAAATGCTCTTCATGAAGCTGAGCCAGCTTTTGGGAAATTCTGGGATGATCGATTGGTACAATTGCCATGGCAGATGCACCATTGGCGATTGCGGTATCTATCAGCTGGAGTTGGGCTTCCGCATCAAAATCATTGCAGTAATATATCTCGACTTTGATTCCGAAATCACTGATTTCTTTTTTAGCGCGCGTAATTCCTTTCAAAATATCCTTATAAAAATCATTTTGATGGACATGCAATACAACGGCTATCTTATAATGCTTATCACTTATAGATAGTGAACTTGCAGTCATATTCTTTTGATAATTCATTTGTTTTGCGATAAACAGAATACGCTCTTGAACCTCGGGGGCGATCCGCCCTCTGTTGTGGAGCGCTCTGTCCACAGTACCAATGGAAACATTGGCAACGGCTGCGATGTCTTTCATAGTTACAGACATAAGCTCCATCCTTTCCAAAGGCTGCGTGCATGGTAACGCAAAATAATTCTGCTGACAAGTTGTTGAGACAAATTCCCTTATTATTATAGATTCATATGGATTTATTTGTCAAGATTCAGAGAAATATGCGCATTTTAACAAATCACATATAAAAAGATAGTAAGTATTATACAAAACGCCAATAAACGCAATGCGCATTATTGACACACGCAAATCACGCAATTAGTATGAAAAAATAGAAGGGCGTAACCATACACGCCAAAATCAGATTGCAGAAGGAGCGAGTGATATGAGCACTAAGGGAAGGACGCTTGTGGTCAAACAGGATGGCACAGGCGATTACCACAGGATTCAGGATGCAGTCCTCAATGCCGTTCCTGGAGATACTGTACTGGTATATGGTGGATTGTATCGCGAGGAGATCATTTTCCCGCGTGGTGGAGATAGTGAAGCAACAAGGATTACATTGAAGGCTGCAAAGGGAGAAGCCGTCACAGTTACGGGAGCCAATCGTATAACGGAGGGATGGATTTACGATCAGGCACTTCATATTTATGTTTTGAGTTTGCCAAAGGGCTTTTTCTCAGACAACGCGGAGGGAGAGTATTTCAATCCGTTTGCCGTGCAATGGCAATCCAAGGGAAATCAGTGGGAGAATTTCTTTTCCTGCGGTTGCGTTTATCTGAATGACCGAGTAATGAATCAGAAGTGGTCAAAAGATGATGTGACTGCCGAACCTTATACATGGGTGGCTACTGTAGATGAATCCACAGGAGAAACGAGAATTTGTGCCAATTTTGGGGGCGAGGATCCTTGCGATAGTGCCAATTGCGTAGAAATCAATACCAGAATGCAGTGCGTTACGGCCAAGTGGAATCAGGGGTACATTACCATAGACGGACTGAAAGTGGTTCGGGGCTGTGGACCCAAATCGATTGATTTCTGGATGACAGTCGCAGAGCCTATGTATGGTGCGATTGCCACAAATGGAGGACATCATTGGATCATCGAAAACTGCGAAGTGACCCAGTGCCGGGGAGTTGCCATAGACTTTGGCTGCGGATCGGCAAAGCAGGAAATAAAGTATGGAGGAGAGCCAAAATTATACGGTTATCATATCATTCGCAATAATCATGTTCATGACAATGGTACAAACGGGATAATGGCCTATCGTGGGGCATATACGGAGATATCTTGGAATAAGTTGGTGAATAACAATACCCTGAATACCGGCCTGTTGTCGGAAGCGTACATTAAGAATGTATCGGGTGGATGGGGAATTAACATTCACGATAATTACCTGTATAGTGATCAGGATTGGAGCACTTTTCCCCTGTGGTTAGATTCTGAATGTGATATGTGCCGTTTTTCCCGTAATATCGTATTTAGCAAAGGGAATGGCAAAGGATTTTCTTCTTTGGATTATGAATGTAATAGCGGCTGGAATCTGATTGATAATAACATTCTTGTAGGTGTAGGCATTAACCTGTGTTGCACTTCGAGCACATACTTTGTCAATAACCTATGGCTGGATATAGGAAAAGGCAAAAATATCTGGCCATCCAAAATCAGCACCGCCATGAAAGGCGCTGAAGGATTTGATGGATATACCCGTGCCATGCGTATTGTGGAGCCGGGAAGCCTGTGCATTATCGGAAAAAATCGAACAAGCCGCTGGCAGAATTTTAATAACGATAATAAAATGCTCAATAACATGTTTTTTGGCAGAGGCTTATCCAGTCATTACCCCGCAAATATGGGGGAGATTGATAGCACGGAAGTTATGCTTGGTGGCATTGGAGAATGTCGGGAGCCTTCCGAGAATGTCAACGGGATATACGGGGAAATGATCTTAAATATGCAAGTGGATGAAAAAAATGGACAGCCCCTTGCAAATCCTGATTACAGCGGCGGCACTTGGAAAGCCACTTTGCCATGGAGCACAGAAACAGAGAAGCGTGCGGACAAGCAATATAATGGAGTTTTTGCTTGGATCCCAGCGGATGCGGAGGGGAACCGCCTGCACCAGAAGAGAATGACGGACGGCGATCCCCATACACCGTTTGGAAATGAGTGCGATTTCAATGTCTACTGTGGGGGTGCCTGTATGATAGATGACCCTGAGTATGGAATGGCGCATGGTTATATTGCGGACGCTCATAGTACCCTATCAGCAGAAGGTGCATACCATATTACGGCTACCCCGGAAACCTTTGAGCTGACATTGACTGTGGGAACAGAAGCGGCCGTAAAAACTGTACCGGTCATAACCGGTCAGATGCTTGGTGCATCTGAATGCTATCTGCAGGCTGCAAGAAAATATGTTGAAAATTATCAGACCGCCGATTATTTGCCGGAGAATCCAGACAAAGATTTCTTCGGAAAACTTCGAAATGCAGTAGAGAATGCTGCGGGACCATTCTCCCGGCTGGAGGAAGGTGTGAACACATTCAAGTGTTGGCCCAAATAATAATAAAAGAAAGAAGGGCGAAGAAATGAAAGCGATCATGTTAATGTTCGATTCTCTGAATCGACAGATGCTTGAGCCGTACGGATGTGATTGGACAAAAACAGAGAATTTTAAAAGACTATCCCAACAAACTGTGCGGTTTACCAACAGCTATGCAGGAAGTCTTCCCTGTATACCTGCCAGAAGAGAACTTCATACAGGACGATATAATTTCCTACACCGAAGCTGGGGACCTCTAGAACCGTGGGATGATTCTATGCCGGAACTGCTGAAGAACAATGGTATTATTTCTCATTTAATTTCCGACCATACCCATTATTGGGAAGACGGTGGAGCCACCTATCATACGCGCTACAGTTCCTGGGAATTTATTCGTGGTCAGGAGGGGGATCCTTGGAAGGTTCTTCCGGAATTAATCCGTAAAGAGGGAAAGACGCAAAACATGGATGGAGTCTATTTCCCCATTACCGGAAAAATGCACCGACAGGATGCTGTAAACAGGAAATTTTGTGATACGGAAGAAAAAATGCCGATTGCCCAGACATTTGCAAGCGGACTGGAATTTATCAAGGATAATCATGAGGAGAACAATTGGTTCTTACAACTGGAATGCTTCGACCCCCATGAACCATTCTGCTCACCGCAGCGCTATCAGAAATTGTACCCTCATGAGTATGAGGGGGATCCCTTCGATTGGCCGCCGTATCATCAAGTGACAGAGGATGCACAAACAAAAAATCATCTGAGGATGGAGTATGCCTCATTGCTGTCTATGTGCGATCATTACCTTGGAAAATTATTGGATACGATGGATCAGTATAACATGTGGGAAGATACCTTACTGATTGTTAATACGGATCACGGCTATCTTCTGGGTGAGCATGGCTGGTGGAGCAAGGGTTGCATGCCGTGGTATGACGAACTGGTGCATACGCCGTTGTTCGTACATGACCCACGTTTTGATTGTGACGGGGAAGTCAGGGATCAGATTGTGCAGACCATAGATATTCCTGCAACCGTACTAGAGTTTTTTGGGGTCAGGCTGCCAAAGGACATGCAGGGGAGACCACTGCGGACTGTAATTGAGAATAATCAGTCTATCCGTGATTATGCGCTGTTTGGCGTACATGGTGGGCATGTGAACATTTATGACGGCAGATATGTGTATATGAAAGCTCCCGTCACACAGGACAATCGTCCACTGTTTGAATATACGCTTATGCCTACTCATATGAGAAATCGCTTCGGAACTAGTGAACTGAAAAACGCTAGTCTGGCAAAACCGTTTCATTTTACAAAGGAATGCCCTGTTTTGAAAATCGAGAAGAATAACGGTATTGCCGACAGTGGTTTTAGTGCGCTGTTGATGGGAGATGGTGATCAGCAGGCAGCACGGTATATTGACAATAACAGCCTTACCAATGCCGCGAACTTTGGTGACAAGTTGTTTGATCTCAGTGGGGACCCCAAGCAACAGGAAGAGCTGCATGATATGAAAGTGGAATTGAGAATGGCGAATCTGATGGTTCGGGCTATGCGGGAGAACGAATCCCCTGCTGAGCAGTTTGCCAGAATTGGATTTCCTGTCGAAGGGGAGGTGACGATGGCGGATATCACCCTGAGCCATCGCAATGAGGTGAACGCTCCAATTCCTGATATTCTTAAGAGCTATCAGTGGAGCAAATCTGCAAATAATGTCTACCGTGCTCTTATGAAGTTTATTCCACTGGAAGGGCGGGAAACGGCAGTGGAAAAAATTAAAGCGGCGCTTATTCATAAAGCTGTGGATAACAAAATTGACTATGAATTAATGCTGTCCATAATACCCGCTGTCATTGAGGATAAATATCGCGATATGGTCTTCTATTTTGTAAGTTTGGCAGGAAGAGAATCTTAATCATAGGATAATATACGTGGAAACAAGAAAATAACCAATACAAAGTTAAGGAGGAAACAAAAGTGGGGAACAGAGCAAAATTCTCGGATATCGTCAAATACTCATTTGGCGGCATTGGTTCCAATATGCCATTTATGCTAATTATGATGTATTTGACATTCTTTTACACTGATGTTTTCGGTATTAGCGCGCTGGCTGCATCCGGACTGATGCTCGTGGCACGTGTTATCGACACAGTTACTGATCCGCTAATGGGTATGATCGCAGATAATACCAAAAGCAAACTTGGACGTTTTAGGCCATACATTATTTTTGGGGCTCCACTGCTTGGCTTGACAATGTTCCTTTTGTTCTCAACTCCTTCTCTTTCTCCAACAGGTAAGATTGTGTATGCGTATGTTGTATATATTGCGTATTCTTTGGCTTCAACAGTGGTCAATATTCCTTATCATTCTCTGACCTCTGTTATGTCGGATGACGCAGAGCAACGTACAGTGATTGTATCCTGGAAACAGGGTATGAGTATTTTTCCACAACTCCTGATTTCCTTGTCGCTGCCTATCGTAACCTTCTTTGGCGGAAGCAGCGCTAGTACAGTGGGCTGGTCTGTGTATGGCGCAATAACGGGCATCATTACCACAATCGCTTTCTGGATCTGCGCATGGGGAGGAAAGCCTTATGACACTATAGATCGGGTTCCTGTGCAAACTAAAAAGAAAAATTCGAATGCTTTTGCTGATTTTAAACTCCTGATAAAGAACAAGCCGCTGATTATGCTGCTCATTGCCTTTGGCACAGATCTTTTCGCGGCCTCCCTCAGTAATGCAGTAAACACTTATTATTTTAAGTACGTCCTTCATCATGAGGCGTGGATTCCGACAGTAAGTATACTGAGTATGATCACCTCCATTGCGGCCATTTTCTTGGTGTCCCCTCTTGCGAAGAAAATAGGTAAGAAGAACGTGACCTGGTGGATGAGCCTGCTGTGTATTGTTCCCAATTTGGTTTTGATGATGATTCCGAATCCCGTGCTGGCAGTAGTTGCAACGATGCTTTCTGTCTATGGCTTTACTACTCGGATTACCAGCACATTGGCATGGGCAATGCTTCCTGATTGTGTAGACTGGGGTGAATGGAAATTCACAAAGCGAATTGACGGCCTAACAACATCCACGATGACCTTTATGAACAAACTCTCTTCTGCGGTAGCGGGATCTCTGGCTATGGCGGTACTGGGTGCAATGGGATTCATTGCCAACCAGGAGCAGACAGCTGCGGTGTGTGGTGCGATTATATTCATGCGTTTTGTAGTTCCGATTCTCGGTCATGTCGCAACTCTGATTTCCATGCTCTTTTATGAACTCACAGAATCTAGAATCAAAGAAATCAACGAGGAATTAGTAGTACGGCATACCGGCAATAAAGTGACTAAGTAAAATATTGAGATACCCCGCACCAGTTCCTTGAGTTCACTCTTGATTACGGCCTCATTTAGTTGTACGATTTTCTATTACAATAAGTTTGGACAGGAACACCGGACAGCCAGTCCGGTGTTCTTTCCGTCTCATGCCTAAGTTACAATAAGAGGAGCAACTGGCTGACCTCAATTTTTTTGGGTTTTGCATCCGTGTCCGAGCCTGTCAGCCATCCTCTTATTGTAGCGTTCGATTTAAGCAGGTTGAGCTGCTTATTTTGGAGCGCTCGTGTCACAGAAATAGATTGAATCGGCAATGAGAGAAGATGGTATCCGGTTGCATTTTGGTACAGGAGTGATCTTCATGAACTGCGTTGGCATTGATGTCTCCAAAGGGAAAAGCATGATTGCCGTCATGCGGCTCTTCGGAGAGGTGGTGGTTTCACCCTTTGAAGTGCGGCACACCACCAGTGAACCGAGCGAGTTGGCAAAGTTGCTCAAAAGTCTGGACGGCGAGACCCGTGTGGTAATGGAATCCACAGGCAATTACCATACGCCGGTGGTTCGGTTACTTTACGATGCAGGACTCAATGTTTCCGTAGTCAATGCAATGCTGGTGCATGACTACGGGAACAACAGTTTAAGACGGGCCAAAACTGATAAGAAAGACGCTGTAAAGTTGGCCAACTATGGACTTGACCACTGGCGCACACTGCCGAGATATATCCCGGAGGAGGATACCCGCTCATGCTGAAGACCTGCTACCAGCAGTATTCCAAAGTACAGACCATGCTGAAGAACAACTTGATCTCCCTGCTGGACACCGTTTTCCCGGACGCAAACCGCCTGTTTATCAGTCCGCCTCGCGCCGATGGCAGCGAGAAGTGGGTGGACTTTGTAGCTGCTTTTTGGCATTGCGAGTGCGTCTGTAGCCTGTCTGAGAAGGCTTTTACCGCCAAGTACCATATACAAACCTGCGCCTTGACCGCCCGTCCCGTATATCCGAAAGGCGGGAAATCGACCTGAAAAACGGCCTGCTTCCACACTCCCGGAATTGTGGTACAATAATAAGTACAGGGTGTTAAATCGGAGTTCGCAGGCGTGAATGAGGAAAACTGTATATCTGCGCCTGTTCCTATAAGCAATTCTGGAGAAATAGAATGAGTGAATTAAAACAAAACTATTATGGCAGCTTGTGTACGGAAATGTACGAAATCTTACATGAACAGGCGCCGCAGGACGAATTGGACTTTTATCTTTCCTATGCAGAAAAGGGAAAGAAAATCCTGGAACCCCTGTGCGGCAGCGGACGGTTTTTGGTTCCGTTTTTAAAGCGTGGCTTTGACATCAGCGGAATGGATTTGTCAGGAGAAATGCTGGCGAAATTAAAGCAGAAAGCGCCGGACGCAAAAGTGATACAGGCGGACATCATCAACTATGCCGCACAGGAACAGTTTGATTATATTTTTATTCCCTCCGGTTCCATCTCACTGTTTACAGACATGAGGATGTGCCAAGGAATCTTGCGGAAGATGAAGGAATTGCTGGCTCCCGGCGGGAAATTCGTGTTTGCAGTTGATACCGTCTTTGACCGATGCGAAGAGGACAGTGACTACAAAGTAAATGTTTCGGTGAAAACAAAAGAGGGATACGACTTGATCCTGAAAGGGAAAAACCACTACGACGAAAAAAGCCGGACGCAGTTTTCCCCGTCCATTTACGAACTCTATCACGGAGCGGAATTGCTGCAAAGTGAAACCATGGATTTTCAGACACACCTGTACCAATACGGGGAGATGGACGAATATCTGCGGGCATGTGGCTTTAAAAATATATCCGTCTATTCCAATTATCGGAAAGAACCCGCTGTCAACGACCAGTGCGAAATGTTTATCTATGAGTGCGGCCAGGCACTTTGAGTGATCGGCCGCCTTATCTGCCCGTTCAGCGGGACAGAGGGCGGCAGTCAAAGCCGGGTGTAAACCCATTCATTTCAGTCTTGACGGTAGCCCCCGCTCCTGCTGCTTTTCCGGGAGCGCGGCCGCAACTTACTATATCCACAAATATCCTTTTTGTTAACCCACGCCATGATAAGCGGACAGATTCTGAATGGAATCTGTCCGCTTTTTTATCTCCCAAAACGATGAAAAGCTGCGGGATTTCCTGCATTCTGAAGCGACTGCGGTTTGGAATTTTATCTTTCTGGAATGTATGGACGCGCCATCTTGAACCGTTCCGCAGCAAAGGCCATAAATCGAAAGTGAAAAGCCCCCTTGACGCAGGAACAGCTCCTGTGCCAAGGGGGCGTTTTGCTTCCGAAGAGGGCAGCCGGCGGCCGCTCAGACTGTTTTATCCCGCGGCAGAAGCGCGGCGGAGATGCCGAGAAATACGGCCAGTCCCACCGCAAAGCCCACCGTCGTGTCGGTCAGGTAGTGGGCCCCCATGACAATGCGGGAAACGGCCACAAGGGCGGTCCAGGCCAACGCGATGAAAAACAGGAAATTTTGCTTATCCGCCAGTTTTGGGGAGAGCCTCGGCAGAAGACACAGCAGCATCAGACTAGACGCATTGGCGGTATGGCCGGAGGGAAAACTCTTGAACTCATCCGCGGCAACGCCTGCGGCGACCAGCGTATCACGCAGTCCCGTTCCTGCCTGCCACCACGGCATGAAGTACGCCCGGCTGTCTGAAGCCACAAGGCGCATTCTCGCGCGGCCCCAGGGGATTTTGATGAGGTTTACCACGAGAATGTCCGCGAAAATCACAAGCAGGAATACAGCGGCAATCCGGATCACGGTGCGGCGGTCAGAAGTCCTGCACAAGCGCAGTGTTCCCCACACCGTCAGGCCGGTGCAGACCAGTCCGATGCCGGCAGACAGTCCGGCGGAGATATGCAGATAGTTCGTCGGAAGAATCGACGCCATGGCGGCGCCCGAGAAGATAAACCAGCACCCGGCGATAATCTGAAGTACGCCCGTCAGATGCTTTTCCCGGTTCCGTGCGGACAGCAGCATGGAGCCGGCCGCAGCAAATCCCAGCGCCGCGGGATACTCACCGAAGGCCGCGAAAAACAAGCCAAAGGGACTGTCCGGATTGTAGGCCGCCTGTGAGATGGAGTAATCCCAGACGGAACCGGCCGCCATCATGACAAGGAGAAGACTTGCAGTTCCTAAAAACAGCCGTTTTTGCGGAAAAAGGTTCCCGCTGCGCATCAGAGGACCTCCTTCATCATGGCGGCAATCTCTGCCATCAGATCCTCCGCCTGCGGCATGACGCCGATCTGGTCGGCAAAGCCATGGCCAAGACCGCGATAGACGATTGTCCGGATGGGGACACCGGCCTTGACGGCGTGACGGGCGTATGCAAAATTCTCAAAGGCGAGAAAATCATGTTCCCCAAACGCAAGCAGCGTAGGAGGAATCTCGTGAAAATCGTCCAGAATGGGTGAGGCATAGCGGTGCTCCGGCTCGAGATAGCCCTGCAAATACACGTTCTCGAGCATATTGCCCCCGCTTCCGGTGAGCATCCCCATCATCCGGTACATAGCCTCCACCGGTTTCTTGCTGCGCCTCGTTGTATGGTAATCCGCAGGGTTGGTGCCGTGGTAGAACTCTGTGTGCTTTCCGGAAATGTTCACAGCCGGGTAAATCAGGGCCTGCATCCCCACCATACCGGTGCCCTCATCCCGATCGCGCAGGGTGATGGCTGCCGCCAGATTGCCGCCGGCACTGTCTCCGCTGACGGCAATTTTTTTCTCAGCCGCGCCCAATTCCGCCCGATGGTCGTACGCCCATTTTGTTGCGGCCCAGCAATCGTCCAGCGGCTGCGGATAGTGCGCCGCGGGACACAGACGATAATCCACATTCAGCACAACACAGTCCAGATCGCGCACCAGAACTTTGCACATCTGCTCCACAATATCCGGGCCGCCGCCGAAAAATCCGCCGCCGTGATAATACACCAGCACGGGAAGCTCTTCCCCTGCCCGGCTGCGCTTGTAAATCCGGACCGGCACATCATAGCCGTCAGCGCTTTTTACGGTGATATGCCGGGTGTCTACGCCCTCGGTCACGACGAAATCGCCCTTGTATTCACCGAACATCTTCCGCGGCCCGGCAATCTGTTCTTCCACGGTGGCATTCTTCTTGGGCCTTGGCAGAAAGGGAAGGATCAGCGGGAGCAGCCGCATGGATTTGAAGAGCCGCGGGTCCGCTTCACCGTCGTCTCCCCCCTCCGGGATCGGCTTGACAAGAACCCCGACGCCCTTGTACATCGTCTCCTGCTGACCCTGCCTGATTTTGTCCAACAGAGCTGCGTCGTATCTGCGACCCATTGTAAAACCTCCCAACTTTCAACCTGTTATCATTAGAATAACACGTCAAATTGACAAAGTATTTCAGGAATGTTAGATTGATTACAGAAAAGCAGGTGATTTCATGGACAGAGAAACCAGCCTCGAACTGTGCCGCAGCCTGGCGAAAGCCTACAGCACCGGGGTTCGATTGTACGAAAAGGAGACTTGCCTTTTCTATTATGCCGTCAGCAATATGCAGCCCGATCCTGCAATCCCGTATTTGAGCGAAATCTTTTCAAGCGAGGCGGAAGCGGGAATCATCACCACCGGGCTGTTTCAGTTTTACGGATTCCTGACGCTTCCCGGAGCACAGCGGCTGATTCTGGGACCGACCCGGATGATGCAGGAAAACAGCAGGGAGACGGAACTTCTGCTCGCCCGGCTGAACGTCGCACAGGAGGCGCGGGAAAACTATCTGCGGCTTCTGCGCAGCGCGCCTCTCATTCATGCGGACCGGTTCGCATGGCTTCTGACCTCCCTCATGACGGCGCTGCGGGGAAAGCCTTTCCCTGTGGAGAATGTATGGTTCCAGATTCGTCCGGAGAGCAGCCGCGGGGCGATCCAGTCCGGTTATACCCGGCAACAGCTGGATGACTCCGACGATGAGGATGTGCGCCAGACGGTGGCGCAGAGCTATGCGTGGGAGCAGCTGGTGCTGTCTTATGTGGAAAACGGTCAGCCGCAGATGCTTCGGGAACTCTTCAGCGCGCCGCCCAACATTCAGGCGGGACGGATCGCGCATGACGGGCTGCGCCAGATGAAGAATATGGGGATCTGCACGGCGACCGGCCTGGCAAGGGCCGCCATTCGGGGAGGCCTCGATCCCCGGGAGGCGTTCAGTATGTCCGATCTGTACATCCAGCGGCTGGAGCTGCTGCGGGATGTGTTCAGCGTGGAACGCCTGATTCAGGATATGATGCTCGATTTTGCCGAACGGGTGGAGAAGCTGCTGCGCCCGGAAGGAGGCGGAAGCCAGTTCTACCGCCGGTGCGCGCAATTTGTGTCGGAGAATCTTTTCGCCACGATCCGCGCCGAGGACATGGCGGCCAAGCTGGGATATAACCGGACATATCTGTGCAGCCGGTTCAAGCAGGAAGCGGGAATCTCCCTGACGCAGTTCATCCGGAAAGAAAAAATCGGTGAGGCAAAACGCTTGCTTCAATTTACGGATCAGGACCTCGGACAGATCGCAGCGCTGCTGGATTTTTCCTCTCAGAGCCACTTTCAGACGGTATTCAAGAAAATTGCCGGAGAGACGCCCATGGCTTACCGGAGGCGGACCAGAATCAAATTGCGGAAATGAACCAAATATTCTGAAATGAGCCTGTCAAATCTGTAATCTTTTACAGATTTCATCTGTTATGATGAGAACAGAACTAATGTGCGAAAGGAAGGGAAATCCATGGCATCGGCAATCTCACAAAAGGCAAAGGATCTCGTATCGCAGATGACGCTGGAGGAGAAGGCGTCGCTGTGCTCCGGCAAAAATTTCTGGGAGACCAAGGCGGTGGAGCGGCTGGGCATCGCTTCGTTCATGGTCACAGACGGCCCGCACGGCCTGCGCAAACAGGCGGGGGAATCGGATCATCTGGGCCTGAATGCTTCTGTGCCGGCAACGTGTTTCCCCACAGCGGCCGCAACGGCATGCAGCTTTGACCCCGCCCTCATGGAGCGGATGGGCTCCGCGCTCGGAGAAGAATGCCGTGCGGAAAATGTGGGCATCATTCTCGGCCCCGCGGCCAATATCAAGCGCAGCCCTTTGTGCGGACGGAATTTCGAATACTTTTCCGAGGACCCGCTGCTCACCGGCGAAATCGCCGCGGGGCTGATTCAGGGCATCCAAAGCCGGAACGTCGGCACCAGCATGAAGCACTATCTGGCCAACAACCAAGAAAAAGCGCGCGTCTCTTCGGATTCCATCGTGGACGAGCGCGCGCTCCGGGAAATCTATCTGAAGGGATTTGAGACAGCCGTCAAAAAGGCACAGCCGTGGACGCTGATGTGCTCCTACAACAAAATCAACGGCACGTATGCTTCCGACAACAAGCGGCTGATGACTGACGTTCCCCGGGGCGAATGGGGCTTTGCCGGCGCCATTATGACGGACTGGGGTGCGATGAACGACCGTGTGGAAGCCGTCAAAGCCGGTCTGGATCTTGAAATGCCCGGCCCGTGCAGCGGAAATGACGCCCGGATTGTGCAGGCGGTGCGGGACGGAGCACTGTCGGAAGAGCAGGTGGACGTCTGTGCAGCCCGGATGGTCGAACTGGCGCTGAGAGCGGCAGAGAATGCTGCGGACGCATACGACAGGGAGGCACACAACGAACTGGCGCGGCAGATTGCCCGCGAAAGCGCGGTGCTGCTCCGCAAGGGTTCGGCGCTGCCGCTGAAAGCGGGCGCCAGACTGGCCGTGATCGGCGATTTTGCAAAGAATCCCCGGTACCAGGGCGCGGGTTCCAGCAAAATCAATCCGACGGTGATCACAAGCCTGTGCGATGCGCTGGACAAGCGGAATATCGCCTATTCCTACGCGCAGGGCTTTGTCGCCGAGGGGCAGCCCGATGACGCGCTGGTGACCGAAGCAGTTGAAACGGCGAAAGGTGCCGACGTAGCCGTTGTGATGCTCGGCCTGCCCGACAGCTTTGAGAGCGAGGGGTTTGACCGTGCGCATATGAATCTGCCTGAGAACCAGAACCTGCTCATGGCGGCTCTGGTAAAAACCGGAACGCCCGTTGTGGCAGTTCTCAGTACAGGCTCTGCGGTCATTTTGCCGTGGCGGGAACAGGCGGACAGCATCCTTCTTCTGTATCTCGGCGGACAGAATGTGGGCAGCGCGGCGGCGGATCTGCTGTTCGGAGAAGCCAATCCCTGCGGCAAGCTGGCGGAGACCTGGCCGCTGCGTCTGGAAGATACGCCCTGCTACGGATTCTTCGGCAGCAAGGGCAATGTCGAGTACCGCGAGAGCATCTATGTCGGTTACCGCTATTACGACAAGGCCGGCAAAGAGGTCGCGTACCCGTTCGGCCACGGCCTGAGCTACACGACGTTCGCCGTCTCCGACCTGCATCTCTCCGCCGCCGAAATCAGCGAAGGAGAGCGTCTCGACGTCAGTGTGACCGTCACGAATACAGGGGATCTTGCAGGCAAGACCGTGGTACAGATCTATGTTGCGCCTCCGGCCGACGGAATGTTCCGTCCGGTGCGGGAGCTGCGCGCGTTTGCAAAAGTGGATCTTGCTCCCGGAGAGAGCAAGATCGTAACCATGCCTCTTGACAGCCGGGCGTTTGCCTACTTTGACACGGCTGCCGGAAACTGGCGTGTGGACAGCGGTGAGTACACCGTGGAAGCCGCCTTTTCCAGCCGCTGCATCGAACGGACAGAGAAGGTCACCGTCCGCGGCGCCGAGCCGAACACGGCTCTCAATGCCGGAGTTCCCGCGTACTGCAACCCTGCCGCAGTATGGCCTGTGCCCAAGGAGCAGTTTGAAGTACTGCTCGGGCATCCCGTTCCGGAAGAGAGACCGCTGCGCCCCTTCACGGCAAATTCCACACTGGGTGAAGTGCAGGTGAGCTTTGCGGGACGGATGTTTTATAAGGTCATCAAGAAGAATATGGCCAAGCAGTTCAGCGGCGGCGCAGACGACATCACCAAAATGATTGACGCGATGCTGGAGGACATGCCGCTCCGTCAGCTTGCCATGCTGTCCGGCGGCGCAATGACGCCCGCAGTTATGGCGGGCCTTGTGGATATGATGAACGGCCATTATCTGAGCGGTTTGAAAAAGATGAAAGGATAAAAGAGCCCGCCGGAAACGGAATCTATCCCCGAGCGGCTCCGCTGTTTCCGCAAGCAGTGATCCGCAGCCCGCAGGTAAATACAGGATGTTGAATCGGAGTTTGCAGGTGTGAAGGATGGAAACCGTATATGGGCGCAGGATATAGAGGTACTGTTCCTATAAGCAATTCTGGAGGAATCGCATGAGTGAATTAAAACAAAACTATTATGGCAGCTTGTGTACGGAAATGTACGAAA
>OLSE01001680.1_pt1 | contig 16158 bp, 14 predicted proteins | sample 1673191 | NCBI WGS metagenome assembly OLSE01 (sample SAMEA3136764, study PRJEB25190) | human gut metagenome | biome: human gut; feature: human-associated habitat; material: faeces | place: Austria | collected 2013
GGAACGCCGCAGCAGCGCAGTCTGGAACGGCGTAGCATCTCAGCCGCAATAATCATGCAATTGCAGTGCTGGTTTCAACGAATTTCTTTCCGTCGATCGTGGTTATGGCGCTCGGCACTATTGCTGTTTCGACATATTTTTTGACTAAACAAAGAGAGAACTTCGGTCTAGACGGCAGCCACCCAAGTAGATCAGATATTAAGCTGCTATTTGCTTTTGGGATACCATGTTGCATAAACGGGCTTGTCCTCATACTCTCAACATCTATCGGAAAAATCATCCTTGGTTGGCTAGGGCTTTTTGAAGACGCTGGCGTTCTGGCAATAGCTATGACTATCGCTTCTGCCTTTTCCCTACTTCCACAGGCGTTTTCGCTCTATTGGTCTCCTTTTGTATACAAGAATCATGCTGCAGAACATGCGAGAATACGCGAGATGCACGACTACGTCATGGCTGCCGCGCTCGTAGCCACGTGCGTAATCGTGGTGGGTCAAGATGCACTCTATATGCTGGTAGGCCCAGGATACGCTTCATCGCAATCCTATTTCATGCTTCTAATGACCGCGCCTATAGCAACCCTTATATGCGAGACAACGGGCTACGGAACAATGCTCGCCAACAAGCCTATATACGTTAGCGTTATATCCATAATCGGAATAATCATCAATGCTTTGCTTACGTTTGTTCTGGCATCAGTCTTCGGGGGTTTTGCTGCGGGAGTCGCGGTATGCGTTTCATCGATTTTTATATGTCTTGCAAAATCTATAACCGGCCAGCTTTTCTACCCTTGCATCAATAGCATTGCCCGTTCTTCCATATCCGCAGGCGCTATCTTGCTCCTCTGTTTAGGAAATTGCCTTTTTTACGATTCATGGGGATACAAAGCCATCTCGATAGTACTTACAAGCTGCGTACTCGCGTTTTGCTACAGACGCGAAATTGGCAAAGTGCGAACGCTATTTGGAGATCGATAACTTCAGAAATGATTAGATAAGGCTCGGAAAGGAAACCCATGTTAACAAACAAGACAATACTCATCACCGGAGGAACCGGGTCGTTCGGGAACGCGTTCGCCCGCTACGTGCTCGAGAACTACGACCCCGAGAAGGTCATCGTCTACTCGCGCGACGAGTACAAGCAGTTCGTCATGCGCAACAAATTTATCGCGCTCGGCAAGGAGGCCGGCGCCGACTACGACTCCAAGCTGCGATTCTTCATCGGCGACGTGCGCGACGAGGCCCGGCTGCGCCGCGCGTGCGCGGGCGTCGACTACGTCGTCCACGCCGCCGCCCTTAAGCAGGTGCCGGCATGCGAGTACAACCCCATCGAGGCCATCAGGACCAACATCGACGGCGCCACCAACGTCATCAACGCGGCGCTCGACACGGGCGTCGAGAAGGTCGTGGCGCTCTCCACGGACAAGGCCGTAAACCCCGTGAACCTCTACGGCGGCACCAAGCTCGTCTCCGACAAGCTGTTCGTCGCCGCCAACGCCTACCGCGGCCGCTCGGGTACGACGTTCTCCGTCGTGCGCTACGGCAACGTCGCCGGGTCGCGCGGCTCGGTCATCCCGTTCTTCGACAACCTTGTCAAAAGCGGCACGAAGGAGCTCCCGATAACCGACCTGCGCATGACGCGCTTCTGGATCTCGCTCGCCGAGGGCATCGGGCTCGTGGTGAAGGCGCTCGCCGAGGCCCAGGGCGGCGAGACGTTCATCTCCAAGATTCCCTCCTTCAGGGTGACCGACCTCGCGACGGCCATGGCTCCGAACCTCAAGCAGGTGGAGGTGGGCATCCGCGAGGGCGAGAAGCTGCACGAGTGCATGGTGCCGGCGGCGGACAGCATGACCACTTACGAGTACGAGAAGAACTACGTCATCTACCCTCATATGGAGTGGTGCGACCTGTCGAAGGTCGATTTGCGAGGCGGCAAGAAGGTGGAGTCGGGGTTCGTGTACGACTCGGGGACGAACGACGAGTGGCTGTCGGTCGAGGAGTTGCGGAAGCTCGTGTCCGGCATGGAGATCAAGTACTAGGAGGCCGGCGTGGAAGAGCTAGCGATCAACGGGGGCGGACCGGTTCGAGAGCCGCTGTTGGGCTATGGGCATCAGAGCATATCCGACGACGACGTCCAAGCCGTCGTCTCGACCCTCAAGAGCGATTACTTGACCTGCGGGCCGGCCACCGAGCGGTTCGAGGACGCGATCCGAGAAGCGACGGGTGCCCGCTACGCAGCCGCCGTGGCCAACGGCACGGCGGCGCTGCACGTGGCATGCCTTGCGGCGGGGGTCGGCGGGGGCGACGAGGCGATCGTGTCGCCCATCACGTTCGCAGCCTCGGCGAACTGCGTGCTGTACTGCGGCGGGACGCCGGTTTTCGCCGACATAGATCCTCGCACGTGGAACATTTCCCCCGAGTCTATTAGGTCTAAGATCACACCGCGCACGAAGGCCGTCATCGCGGTCGATTTCGGCGGCGTGCCCGTCGACCTGGGCGCGATACGGGCGATCTGCGACGAGTTCAATCTCGTGCTTGTCGAAGACGCCGCGCATTCTCTCGGATCCTCCTGGGAGGGGCGTCCGGTGGGCAGCGTGGCGGATCTGACCACGTTCAGCTTCCATCCTGTCAAAACCATCACCACCGGCGAGGGCGGCGCGGTGACGACGAACGACCCCGAGCTCGCCAGGAGCATCGTCCTGTTCTCGAAGCACGGCATCACGAGGGATCGCGCGCAGATGCAAAATCCCGATGAGGGAGGCTGGTGCTACGAGCAGCTCGAGCTGGGCTACAACTATCGGATGAGTGATATCCAGGCGGCGCTGGGCGTTTCGCAAATGAAGCGCCTCGAAGGCTTTTCCAAGCGACGCCGCGAGATCGTGAAGTACTATAACGAAGCGTTCGCGGATATCCCCGAGGTTTCCTTCCAGCTCGATCCAGCACCCAGCGATACGACGCGTCATCTCTATGTTCTGCGTTTTGGCGTGGAAGCGCTTGGAGTCACGCGGCGATTCATTTTCGATGCTCTGCGCGCTGAGGGGATCGGCGTGAACGTGCACTACTTGCCGGTCTATCGCCTGCCTTACTACGAAAAGCTCGGCTACGATCCCGAGTGCTGTCCCGGGGCCAACCGCTACTACGACGAGGCGGTCACGCTTCCGCTACACTGTTGCATGACGGACGACGACATGCAAGACGTAGTGAAAGCCGTTCGTAAGTTGATAGATTGGTGCAAGGCTCAGGGTTAAGGATCTATATGTTGATGACGCAATCGATAAGCGAGATCAACGTACTGTTGTTAAGGCAGCTCAGCTCGTTCTTCGTTTTAAGCGAAGACGACAAGAAGGCAGTTGAGCAAAGCGTCCCCTGCGCGCTGGATAAATGCGAGAGATCCTTTTCGAAAACCAGGAACAAGTATTACAGCGAAGCGGGTGTAACCAAATTCGATCCTCTTCATGGGCGTCAATGGTCGCGCTTTCTCTACGAGCTGGCTCGCTGTATATTCCTTGGGGGGGGTGCGTCTGTGAGTGACAAGCTGTACGCTCTTAACAAGGCGATGGCTTCCGTTGATTTGTTCTACCAGGTAGAGTTGCCCGACATCTTCACGTTCGACCATCCGCTGGGATCCGTTATGGGGCGTGCAAGCTATTCGGATTATTTCACGTTTTCGCAGGGATGCACGGTCGGGAACAACCGGGGTATCTACCCTCGGTTCGGCCAATCGGTTTTCATGCTGTCGGACAGTAAGGTAATCGGCGATTGCGAGATAGGCAGCAACGTGATTATCGGCGCCAATGCGTACGTGAAAGATGTGGATATCCCCAGCAATTCACTCGTTTTCGGACAAAGCCCGAATCTCGTGATCAAAGAGAATCGCGCGGATGCGGTTCGATCGTATGTCGAGGAGGTGTTTCGCTATGAGTAGCATCGCCGTTATCACGGCTCGCGGCGGTTCGAAGCGCATACCGCGCAAGAACATCAAAGAGTTTTGCGGTAAGCCCATCATCGCATATTCTATCGAGGCGGCGCTCGAGAGCGGGCTTTTCGACGAAGTGATGGTATCGACCGACGATGAGGAGATCGCGGAGATCGCTAAGGAATATGGCGCGAGCGTGCCGTTCCTTCGCAGCGAAAATAATAGCGATGACCATGCAACGAGTGCCGATGTCTTGTCTGAAGTTCTTTTCGAGTATCGTTCGCGTGATAGCGAGTTCGATATTCTCGCCTGTATTTACCCGACGGCACCTTTTATCACGGCGGAAGAGTTGCGCAACGCGGCCAAGCTGCTTACGAACACGGACACGTCCTCCGTTGTTGCAGTGACGGATTTCGACTTTCCTCCTCAACGGGCCTTCTTGTTGAGCGACGACGGCAATCTCACTTGGGAGCGTCCGGAGAATGCGCTTACGCGGAGTCAGGATCTGCCGAGAACCGCTCATGATTGCGGTCGCTTTTATTTTGCGCGTACGGCATCGTGGGAACGGTTCCGTTCCTTTATGATGCCCAATTGCAGGGGGTACTATATAGATCCCGCCCTTGTTCAGGATATAGACACTCCGAGCGACTGGCGAATGGCCGAGATGAAATATCTCATGTGGAAAGATGGAGAGAGCGAAAATGAAACTATTTGACATTATTAGCAACGGAGACGTTTACTTCATCGCCGAGATGAGCGGCAATCATGGTGGAAGTCTTGAAAAGGCCATGGAGATAGTGGCGGCCGCTTCGGTCGCTGGGGCAGACTGCTTGAAGCTTCAGACTTACACAGCCGATACGATAACCATCGACTGCGACAGTTCGGATTTCCAAACCTTGAAGGGCCTCTGGCAGGGGCGCACTCTCTACGACCTCTACAAGGAAGCGTATACGCCTTGGGAGTGGCAGGGAGAAATCAAGAGCGAGTGCGAGCGATTGGGTATGGACTTCCTTAGCTCGGTGTTCGATCCTACATCTGTCGATTTTCTTGAGTCCATCGGCTGCGAAGCGTATAAAATCGCGTCGCCCGAGCTGGTGGACATTCCCCTTATCGAGTACGCGGCCTCAAAAGGCAAGCCCATGGTCATCTCCTGCGGCATGGGCACGGTCGAGGAGATCCAAGATGCGGTCGACGCCTGCCATCGCATGAACAACGATCAGATAGTGCTTCTCAAGTGCACGAGCGAGTATCCCGCCGTTTATGCGGATATGAATATTGCGACTATGGCGGATATGCGTGAGCGCTTTGGCTGCACGGTGGGCCTGTCCGATCATTCAATGGGCTGGACGGTGGACGTCGCCGCCGCAGCTCTTGGCGCAAGCGTGATCGAAAAGCATTTCTGTATCACTCGCGCTGAAGAGACGGTGGATTCCGCTTTCTCCATGGATTGCGAAGAATTCAAGAGCATGATCGAAGCTGTACGCTGTGCGCGCGACGCGGTGGGGCATGTCACTTATGAGCGCACCCCACGCGAGGAAGAGAACATCGCGGGTCGTCGATCCCTCTATGCCGTAGCGCCTATTCATATAGGGGATACTTTTACAAACGAAAACATTCGCAGCATTCGCCCTGCCCACGGTCTGGCCTCGAAGCACCTTCCGAAACTACTCGGCAAGACGGCGCGGCGGGATATCCCCTTTGGTTCGCCAATTAGGCAAGAGGATCTGGACTCATAGAGTGAAGGCGAAGCTCGCAAGCTGTCCTACGATTGCCATTCGCGCCGACGGTTCCAGGTCCGTCGGCATGGGGCACGTGATGAGAACGCTTTCCATTGCGGAGGCACTTCGAGTCGCCGGCGCCCATGTGCTTTATGTTTGCGCCGACAAACAGCCAAAAGAGATCATCGAATCACGCGGTTTTGAGGTTCTGGTGCTCGAAACGGATCCCGCTAATCTCATGGGCGAGTTTCAAAGGCTCTCCCTTGTACTGCGCGATATAGATGCGCAATTCGTTTTCGTGGATAGCTTCGATGCAACGGATTCCTACTTCGAGTCCGTTCGAGCCTTGTGCCCGGTGGGAAGCTTCGCATTTGGAAGGAAGTTCACACGAGGCCTCGATCTCGTCGTGTCGTATCTTCCTAGCTCAGATGAGCAATGGCTGAAGGACCGTTTCGGCCGTGATGGAATAGCTCTTCTGTTCGGTGCGCGTTACGTTCCGGCGAGAAGAGAGTTTCTTGATATGAATAAACGCAGCTTTGCCAATTACGTTAAGAGCGTGTTGATCGTAGCAGGAGGCTCTGACCAGCTAGGAATGTGCGCGCGCATCCTTGAAAAACTTCAGGGCGACTCTTTCTGGAGTGCGATCGAAAAGCACGTCGTAGTGGGGCCGACATCCGGTTGTCGCAACAAGGTTCTTTCATTGGCCGAGGATGACGCCAGCGTTTTCGTTCACGAATCGGTGAGGGATATGGCGTCCCTTATGTCGGAATGCGACATCGCGATCACGGCATGCGGTCATTCGGTCTACGAACTTGCGCTATGCAGGGTACCCATGGTCGCATACGCAACATCGGCCGATCAGGCCGAGAACGGTTTTGTGCCCGGCATCATGGAATTCATTGGAGACATCAGGTCCGATTTGGATGCTGGCACGGATAAAATATGCGCATCTGCGCATAGCCTTGTGGTCGACGCATCGCGGCGCGCCGCCCAGATCAGCGCAGCTTCTACTCTGGGGGTTGACGGCAGGGGCGCAGAGCGCATTGCGAAGCAGATTCTCGACATTGCGCAAAGGGGGCCCAAGTGAATAAAGGTGGGGTCAGACCGCTTGTCATATATGGAACTGGCGATACTGCAACGCTCGTATACTCCATTGCGATCGAGGCGGGCATCGAGGTGGCCGCATTTACGTCCGACGCGCTCGACGCCCGCATGGATACGGAGTTACCGCCTTTTGTGGCCAAATCAGATTTGGCGAAGGAGTTTCCTCCGGAACAGTACGACATGGCCATGGGCTTCATCGGAAAGGATCTCCAGAAAACCCGCGAGGAGAAGTACTGCGAGATGTTGAACAAGGGATATCGTTTTCCCAATGTGGTGCAGCCTGGGGCGCATGTGTCCGGAATGCTGGGAAAGGGCAACATTGTTATGGCCGGGGCGGTGGTTGGGCCTAGATGCAGCATCGCCGATTGCAACATCCTGTGGCAGAACTGCGTGCTTTCGCATGATAACGAGATCGGAGACTTCAACAACATATCGCCCACGGCGTCTTTCTCCGGATATGCCAGGGCGGGAAGCCATTGTCTTATTGGGAACGGGGCGCAGCTCAACAACTTCGTTGTCGTCAATGATTGGGCGCTCGTAGGAGCCGGGGCATACGCACGTGAAGATGTTCCGACTGAGGCCGTGCTCGTGCCGCCTCGAAGTTATGTCCTGGATGGCAGGAAGGGAATAGAGTTCGCATGAAAGACGATTGGAAAGCCGTGGAGTACGGGAGTGAGTTTCCTTTGGAAACCGTGGTAGGAGCGCCCTGCGTTGATGGCGGCGGCTATGTGTACACGAGGTCGGGTCGCGATGCTCTGCGTCTCGTGGCCTCCTTCCTGAAAAATGCGGGCACCGACGAGGTCTTGCTGCCTTGTTATTGCTGCGAGTGCATGGAGTGGCCTTTCCTCGACGAAGGGCTCGATGTGCATTATTACCGCGTTTTGGAGGAGTTCAGGATCGATTTAGACGACGTTGATGCGATGGCTGCTAAAAGAGGGCGTGTCGCCCTTCTCTATATGCATTATTTTGGGTTGCCGTCTGCCAGCGACGTCGAATTGGAAGAAATCAAAAAGAAGCACTCGTTGACGATCGTTAAAGACGCTACTCACGATTGGCTCGATTATGATTTCGAGGACAAGTCGGATTTAGACGACTACACGGTGCTGAGCCTTCGCAAATGGGCGGGGCTGCCGGAGGGTGGTATTGCGTTTTCTGCCAAACATCGACTACCCGTCGTCCCGGTTGTGAGCAAGGATTTCGAGTCTCGAAGAGAATCGGCCATGGATCTCAAGCGCGAGTATCTTTATGGGATGGATGCGCGACTCAAGCCGCAGTACCTCTCTGAGCTTCGCGAATGCAACGAGCTTCTCGACTCGTTCCGGGAAACGTCCGGTATGGGGGAGAGATCGAGGGCTCTTTGCGGAGGGGTGGGCTGGCAGGCCGTGAAGACGGCACGACGCGAGAATGCAAAGCTGCTTGCCAAAGGACTTCAAGATATGGGTGTAACCTGCTTTTACCAAGAGGGCTCGGCTCCCCTTTGGATGCCTTTCGTCCCCTGCTGCGATCGCGACGAACTTCAGGCAAGCATGAGCGAGCGGGGTTTGTATTGCCCGTATTTGTGGCCCATTCCTAGGAGCGCCGAAGGTTGTTCTGGATTCGTGGATGAATTCGTCGGAAGAATGCTGTGTCTGCCTTGCGATCAGCGTTACGATGCGGCAGACGTTGGCGATATGCTTCGTATTCTGAGCGAGTGTTTGAAAAGGGTTGTCAAATGACAAAAGCTGTCCTTCTTTTAGGCGGGTCGGCTCAGCAGCTCGATTCTTTTGAGGCGGCGCGGCGCTTAGGGTACCGCACTGTGCTTTGCGATTGGGATCCAAATTGCCCGGGACGGGAACTGGCCGATTCGTTCTACGAAGTGAGTACTATAGACCGTGAAGCGGTGCTGAGGGTTGCGCGTGCCGAGAGCGTAGACGGCGTTGTTTCCTATGCCTCGGATGCTTCGGCACCCGTCGCGGCATGGGTTTCGGAGCGGCTCGGGTTACCTGGTAACCCTTGCGAATCGGTTGCCATGCTGTGCGACAAAGGGCGATTCCGTGCCTTTTTGGCCGAGAACGGTTTTGCTGTGCCAGATAACGTTGTTGCTAACAGTGGCGATAGATCGGCTGCTAAGTCTGCTGCTCAAATGATTGGTCTTCCGCTCGTGGTCAAGCCTGTCGACTCCGCGGGAAGCCGTGGCGTTTCTGTCGTGCGCGATTTTTCCGAGCTCGTTGCCGCGTTTAACCGTGCTTGCGAATTCTCGCGCAAGGGTGAAGTGGTTATGGAAAGCTATATTGAGACCGCCACTGCAGGTCGCGTTATCGAGGCTGAGCTATTCGTTGAGGGTGGAAAAATAATCTCCTGGGGTCTTATGAGTGCCTATCGGGATTTGTCTTTAAATGGAGTCGTTCCTTCGTGCTACATTCATCCGATGGATGAATGTAGCAGAGTTAATGCCTCTGTTCACGAGGTCCTCTCCGCTCTTGTCGCTCGTGCGGGCATCGTTCAGGGTGCTATGAACATTGAGCTAATTGCCAATAAGTCAGGCGACATTTATATCATTGATGTTGGTCCCCGTAACGGAGGTAACTACCTTCCGCGTTTTTTCTCCTACATCTCTGGTGACGATATTGTTGAAGCTACGCTTAGGATAGCGGTCGGTGACCCATCCGGGCTTAAGCATTTCGAGCAATCAAAGGATGGCCTCTGGGTGCAATTCATGCATTACGCCCAGACATCGGGCATCTTCAACGGATTTGAATTCACAAAAGAGTATGAGGGAGCGCATGTTGAGACTCACCTTTACAAAGAGCTGGGCTCGCATGTTGAACCGCTAGAAAGCATTTCTGACTCCATTGGCGTGAGTCTTTTGCATTTTCCGAGCGAAAGCGATCCTGGAGCTCTTTCTGCGAGACTTCCTGCTATGTGTCGCCCCAAAATTCATTGATGACCTCAAGGGAGTTGTGATTCAAGAAGGTGCGGGAGAGGTGCGGTCTTGCCGCCTAGGCAGTCCAAACGGCCGTACTCCTTGATGTTGGTGGAGAAGTGACGCAAATTAACACGAAGGTTGGATCTATGACCCGGATTGTGGTTTTGACTGGATCAAAGTCACGCTGAAGGTGTTCATCATCGTCACGCATGTGGGCTTGATAACCGCCTCCATGTGGCAAGACCTTCTGTTTCCCTTCTGAATCGATCAAGCCGTTCCGCCTCTCTGGGTGATCAGCTCCTTTCTGCTCGCGGCGGCTTTCGAGCGGCACGGGTCGACTCGGGCGCGAGACGAGCTCGCGCGAAGCGTTCCCGCGCCCCGCCTGTCCCGCGTGGCGATTACCTATACGGCGATCTTCGCACTGATGCTCGCGATAGTTTTGTGCAGAGGATCGGATCTTTCGAGCTTGGCATCGCATCTAATAGGCGTCGAATGCTGCCAATTGGACGAGGTCGCATCGACTGCGATCCTGTGGCTTGCAGGAGGGGTCGGGCCGGAAGGCTATTACGTGTCCATCCTCTTTCAGATGTACGCCCTCTTCCCGTTCATGTATGCGGCTTCAGAAAGAAGCCGCTTTTGACGGATCACGGCGCTGTACTCCGGTTCTGTCTTTTACGTGCTTCTTGCCGCGTACGCCGAGCTGGCAGACGGAAGAAGCCGGCAACCCGGCAGGGTTTCGCGCTGCGTGGAATACCTCAGCAAGGCAGCTCCATGTCTACCTGTTCCAGATGCTGTACTTCAATTTCTTGAACGCCCACTTGTAGCAAAAGCTCGCCGCGCTACCCTTGTGGGAAGTAGTCGCCGGCAGCGTTCTCGTTTGCGTTGTTGTGGGAGTCGCACTGTACTGGTGCGAAAGCCTTGTTAGAAGAAGAATCAAACGTTTCCGGGCGCAGACTGCCGCACTCCGAGAATTGGATCCAGCGAAAGCCGTCATTCCTCGTTAGCAGCAAACAGCAGAATTGCAATAAGCATGCATTGTGCATGAAACCGCAGTTTCATCGCTGGTTTCATCTGCCCAGCAGAAACCCCTCTGCCGCCTCGTTGAACTCCGCCCGGTTCTTCCTCGCCACGAAGTGATCCCCCTCCACGAAGGCGAGCCTTGCATCCGGGATGCTGCTCGCTATAAACCTGGTGTGCTCTTCCTTAATCATGTCCCTCGTGCCGGCCACCACCAGCGTCGGCATGCTCAGGGCGGCTAGCTCCTCAGGCGCGATGTTCGGGTCGTTCACCATGAGGCCGAGCATCTCGGCGTTGCGGCGCGCCCGCCCGCTCCGCCTCCCGAAGAACGACGCCACGCGATAGCCCGCCTCGATGGGCAGCTGCACCGACGGCTTCACGCCGTGCGCGTCGAGGTTCGCGCCGTTGAGCACCAGCTTGCCCACGCGCTCGGGATGCGCGAGCGCGAACACGAGGGCGATGTTCCCTCCGTCGGAGAATCCCAGCAAGTGAGCGCGCTCGATGCCGCGCTCGTCCATGAATTCCAACAGGTCGTCGGCGAACTGGCGGATGGTGAAGGGCGCCTTCCCGCGCGGCGACTTCCCGTGCCCGCGCGTGTCGAGAGCTATTACGCGAAAACGCGGCGCGAATGCGCTCATCTGATGCTCGAAGTACGAGCCGTCCTCGCCGTTGCCGTGCAGCAGGATGAGCGTCTCGCCCGATCCCTGCTCGCGGTAGTGCAGCTCGACGTCCATCGCCGCTCCCTCCCTTTGCGGGCGTTTCGCCCCGATGCGGGATATCATACCAGCTTGGAGCATCGACGGGCGTACAATGGCCGGGTAGCGCTGCAAGGGGAGAGTGGGGGGGGTTGCCGTGAACCAGCGCACCGCACTGCTGTCGGAGGCGTTCTTCTGCTTGGGGCTGGGCGCGTCGAGCGCCTGGTGGCTGTCGATGACGTCGAGCCCGTTCGTCTGGTCGTCCTCGTCCCTCGATGCCGGGAGCGCCTCGCTCGTCGTCCATGCAGCGTACCTGCTCGTGCAAATCGCCTGCGTTATCGCGGCGTTGCGGTTCATGCTGGGTTACGCGCAAAGACGTACGTTCGCCCTCTCGGCGGGGCTGTGCGCCGCTGGCACGGCAGGCCTGCTGGCCGCCTTGTTCTTCGGGCTTCCCGTGCCGTGCGTCATGGCTGCGCGAGCCGTCGCAGCGTGCGGCGGGGCTTTGCTGTTCTTGTGTTGGATGTCGCCGTTCACGGTTCTGATAGGCCATAAGAGGCCGGGATCGGTCTTCCTTATCGCCACGGTGCTGGGCACGGTCATGTGGTTCGTGACCACGCACATCGATGCGACCGTAGCAACCGTCTCTCTCGTGGCGCTGCCCATGCTCTCGGGTGCCGCCATGCTCGGCCTTCCTCCTGAAAGTCGCGAACCCGCCCGTGTGCTTCGACCGTGCGCGCGCAAGCAGCGGCTGCCGCTCGGCAAGCTGTTCCCGCTCGCGTTCGTCGTCGGCCTGCTCGTCTACGAGCTGCCCATGGGGTTCGTCACGGGCTCCGCGAGCATCGCAGCGTCGGACGCGTCGGGCGGCGCTCTGTTCCAAACCTACGGCATCTACACGGTGATCATGGCCATCGTCGCCGGGGCCGACTACGCTCTGGCGCGCCACGAGCGTTACTCGGCGCTGCTCTACCGGTTCGTCGTGCCCATCATCTCGATCGGCCTCATCCTGCTCGCGCTTGCACGGGCCGAAGACCAGGTGCTCGCATCGGCCATGGTGCTCGCCGGCACCATCCTGTTCGAGATGTTCATTATGGTCGCGTTCGCGCGCATTACGCTCGCTGCGCGCGAGAGCCCCTGGCGCATCTTCGGCTTCGGGGGCGCCGTGGTGCAAGCGTCGTTGCTCGCGGCGTTCTTCGGCGGCCTGGTTCTGGCGAAGGCGGCAAGCACGTGGGCAACTGCCATCGCGCTCGGCCTCGTGTTCGTGTTCATCCTGGCGGGTTCGTTCGACGTGCCGGGGAAGAACCTGCTCGCGGCGGGCGCGGACGGCATACCGCGCGATGCCGGGGACGAACCGCTCGACGGCCGCATCGAGGCGTTCGCCTATATGTTCGGCTTGTCGACGCGGGAAATCGAGGTGCTCGGCCTCATCGCTCGCGGGCGCAGCGTCCAGGCGGCCGCCGACGAGCTGTTCGTGGCGCACAGCACCGTGAAAACCCACATCGGCCATATCTACGAGAAGGCGGGCGTGAGCAACCGCCAGGATCTACTGAAGCTGCTCGACGGGTTCGGTGGATAGCCGACGGGCTCGGAACCGAGAATGCTCCCCGACGGGAGGGCCATCGGGGAGCGGAAGGAAGGAGCGCGCGTGCGCTGCCGGGGAGGGCGTTAGAAGCAGGTCTTCAACGCGTGCTTCACCGCGTAGCGGCCGGACTCTACGTTCGTTGCCATGTGGCCGCCCGACGTGTTGAGGTTGTACAGGCCCAGGTACACCATCTGCCCATCGGCGCCGATGGCGTAGAGGTTCTTGATGGGCTGCTTGCCTTCGCCCACCACCTGCCACTGGCGGTTCGTGATGATGCCGCCCAGCGACAGCGCGATCTCCTGATGGATCATGAGGGCGTACAGCGGCCCTTCGCCGAACGAGGCGAGGTACTTCGGGTTCTTGCCGAACTCGTCGTCGTTCTGCTGGGCGACGTATCCTTCGTAGGTGGCCAGCGTCTCGGCGAAGTCGCCCGTCCATCCAGCCTGCTTCGCCAGGTCGGCGGCGTCGGCGCCCTTGAACACGGCCTTGGACGCGCCGCCCGCTGCCGCTTCTATCTCCTTGCGCAGATCCTTGTTGCCCTGGGCCTCGGCTTCGTCGACCATCGCGTCGTTCAAGACGATGTACACGCGATCCTGCGCGCCGACGGCCGTGCCGGTGTAGTCGTGGCACGGCTCCCCGCAATCCTCGTTCGCGAAGCGCTCGCCGTTCTCGTTCACCCAGATGGCCGGGTAGTACTGCGGAAGCGAGTACGACGAGATGCCGTCGATGAGGTTGCCGAACATGTAGCCGCGAGCTTTCGCTTCCTCGCGTCCACCGATGGCCGCGGCCATCTTGAGCGTGTCGCCCACCGAGCCGGGCGCACACGACGTCTTCGTGATGTCCATGTCGTAGCCGCCGTATTCGGCGAGCATGTCGAGGTTCGCAGCCCATCCGCCGCCGGCGAGGACGACCGCCTTGGCATTCACCTCGAGCACCCCGTCCTTCGTCTCGGCGAACACGCCGGACACGCTTCCGTCGTCGACCGTCTTCAGCGCCCTGGCGCGCGTCTTGGTGCGGGTCTCGACGCCGAGCTTCTCAGCTGCGGCGAATAGCGGCTTCATCATGCACTCGCCGCCGCTGAAGAAGCTGTCCTCCCACATGAGCGCCGTCGGCGTCTTGCCCAGCGTTCCGGAATAGTAGTCGGTGGTCGGGGCGAAGCGCACGCCGTTGTCGACCATCCACGAGGTGTTGTCGGCGGAATGGGCGATGGTGTCGGCCCACAGCAGCGGGTTCACCATGTAATCGTACAGCTCGATCTCGCTGCGGATGATCTCGGAGGGCGTGACGGTGAGGCCGTACTTCGCGCATCCTTCCTCCATCTGCGGCGAGCCGAAACTGAAGCAGCAGTCGGTGAACATGCCGTTGCCGCCGGGATTGTCCTGCGACTCCAGCACGAGCACGCTCTTGCCGCTTTGCGCGGCCTCGACCGCCGCCACCATGCCCGACGCGCCGGAGCCGACGATGCAGAAATCGACGTCCACCGTCTCGTCCGCCTTGCCCGCGTACTCCTCTGCGCGGAACCCGGCCCACGGGTCTTCGACGCTCGCGGCCGCGGGCTCGCCACCGCCGTCTGGCGCGGCGGCTGTTTTGGAGTTGTCGTTCTGCGGCGCGCATCCGGCGAGCCCGAACGCCGCGGCCCCAACGGCTGCGGCACCCACTCCGAGAAAGCCGCGGCGCGAGAGCCCGCGAGCCTCCGTGGTCGGCGCGTTCGCGGCATCCGTGCGGTTGGTCTTCATCATGATGCTCATCCTCCCTTTTCGTGCGTTTCGGCCGACCTTCCCTTTGGCTGCGATGCCAGCGATCGACCGCTGGCATCATCATGCGTCGGCCGCGCCGCACGCGCATCCGATCATTCGGGCACGATTGCGCGCATGCATCCTCCGGAAAGGTGGATTTGGGGCTGCTGTGCTACACTGGCACCCGAAAAAACGACAAACGAGAAAGCGGGGCCATGGCGGGGCATCAAGAAGCGGAGCGCGGCGGCGACAACCTGCGCATCGACGAATCCGAACGCAAGAGCTGGGCGAGCATCGCGTTCATCCGCGCGGGTGGCATGTTCAGCGCACCGACGCTCATGGTAGGCGCGGCGCTGGGGTTGGGGCTTGCGCTCAGCGGCGCGGCGCTCGCCACGCTCGCAGGCTTCGGCTTCATCGTGGCCTACATGTGCTTCGTGTCCATGCAAGCTTCCGACCTGGGGCTGCCCACGGCGTCGCTTGCGGCCCCCGCGCTCGGGCGCGCCGGCGCCCGCTACATCGTGTCGCTCATCGTGGGCATCGTGACCATCGGCTGGTTCGGCGTGCAGACGGCCGTGTGCGGGGCGTCGCTCGCGCTCATGTTGGCCGACGTGTTCGGCCTGGCCGTGCCCGTGTGGGCATGCTCGGTGGCGCTCGGCGCGCTTATGCTGGCCACGGCGCTCATCGGGTTCGACGGCCTCAAATGGGTGAGCTCCGTCGCCGCGCCGCTGCTCGTCGCCATCTGCCTGTACGGCGTGGGCGCGTCGGTGGCGCAGACGGGAAGCCTCGACGCGCTCTTGGGCTACGTGCCGCTGCCGGCCGACGCCATCGGCCTCATCGCCGGCGTGAACATGGCGGTGGGCCTGTTCGCGTTCGCGGGCGCCACGGCCGGCGACTTCGCCCGCTTTGCGCGCACGCGCAAGGACGCCGTGCTGTCGTGCGTGGTCGGCGTCATCCCCGCGGCGCTCGTGGCGCTGCTCGCCGGCGCGGCGCTGGCCATCGTCTCCGGCCAAGGCGACATCGCCGTCATCATGAACTCCATCGGGCTGCCGGCGGTCGGCCTCATCGCGCTCGTGCTGTCGGCGTGGACGGTGAACGCGAGCAACGTGTACTCCGCAGGCCTCGGCTTCGCCGTCATGCTGGGCCGCGACGAGGGAGGATCCAAATGGACCACGGCCGTCTCCGGCATCGCGGGCATCGCGCTGGCGGTGGGCGGCATCCTCGGGCAGTTCGAGGCGTTCCTCACCGTGCTGTCCGCCTGCGGCCCCGCGTTGGCCGGCGTGATGGTGTCGGACTACTGGCTGGTGCGGAAAGGCCGTCCGGCGAACATCCTCGTGATCGACGGCGTGTCCGCGGCGGGCGTGGCGGGGCTCGCGTGCGGCATCGCGACAGCGCTCGTCACGGGCGGCACGTTCGCGCTCGTGCCGGGGCTCGAGGCGCTTGAAATTTGATTATGTTAACTCTGAAAATGATGCCAGAGCGCTTGTGTCTGTCT
>OLSE01001688.1_pt1 | contig 16103 bp, 16 predicted proteins | sample 1673191 | NCBI WGS metagenome assembly OLSE01 (sample SAMEA3136764, study PRJEB25190) | human gut metagenome | biome: human gut; feature: human-associated habitat; material: faeces | place: Austria | collected 2013
TGAGAGTGTCAATAGATAATTAAAAATTACTTACACACTTTTCTTGACAAACCCAATTTTCTTGACATAGTACCACTTTGCTCATAGCTTCTTTGTGATAGAAACAAGATTTCCAGATACTCCATAACACTCTTTTCACTGCTTAGGATCTCTTCCATGCTCTTGTGATCGCTGTTGTTTCCGGGGATACAGTAATATGATCTCCATCAGGTCATAAAACTCTTTTGCATGTTTAAGATGAACCACAATGTTTCTTTCTTCGATCCTGTATCTATTGATCGTATTGTCCTTATACCTCGCATGGCGCAAACAGATCCAAAAAGTGATTATTTTTTGTATGTTGTCAAAGTCATCTTCTTTAAAGCCTTCCGGATCGTTTCTTTGTCGGGCCACCATTCTTGTGGCATAGTAAAAGCCTCGATGAAACAGATCATAGGTACCGGGATCCATCCCCTGTGGTTCGATATCGATCCACATCGAGTTGCTGTTTTGTGGATTTTTGAGCTTATAGAGAAGATCATAGCGGATCATACTTCCCCTGATACTTTGATCCTCCACATTTTTACTGATCATCTTGTCAAGGCTTTGTCCTTCATCCAGCAGATCCTGTATCTCTTCCAGGGAAAGATCCTTATATTCTTCCAGACAGGACTGGAACAAATAGGACAGGATCTGTTTATACGACAGGATCTTCTTGCACTGTTCATCATACAGTCGTTTTGGTTCCTGCATGATTTCTTTCAATTCTTTCTTGTCTTCCATTTGAGTTCCCTCCTTTTCTCTACACTATTTAATATATATGAAAAGAGAAAACTATTAAAAATTCTTTTAAAAACAGTAAGTGAGTCCTAATTTTTTAGAACACACCTTCATCTTTTAATTGATCTGAATCTCCATATACGTTTTATAAAATTTCAACTATGCTTGCCAACATTTATTAACCAACAATAATATAGTTTACAAACTATAAAAAAAGAGTGATTTCTCACCCTTGTAGTTGTGAATGTGCTTCTTCAATTAAAGAAACGACTAACTTTGTCTGTTCACAAAGTCTTTGATATTCTTTTTTATCGTCCTTTTGAATAATATTTTCAAAGACCTGACACTCATAAATCATATGTGGAAGCTGGTCAATACCTAACTCTACTGTTGTTTCTTGGTCTTCCTTGCCAATCATATCACCTTTTAGAGGTAAAAACTGTACATGTTTACAAACACCACAGCTCGAACCATAGACACGAATCGTTCCCTGATCTCCCTGAATAAAGACTTGGTTTGGTGAACTGCTATCTTTAGCACCTACACAAATGGCCAGCTTATCCGGATACCGAAGAATCGCAATACCGCTGGTATCGATACCATTAAAACCTTGATTTGCGTTATACTCTATTGAGTCCGGTTTTCCAAAAAGACCGGTTACAAAATGAAGACAATATACATTGATATCCATCAAAGCTCCACCATTAAAAGCCGGATCAAATACATTGGTTACCTGATGATTCTTATATTTATCATAGCGTGACGAAAACTGTGAAAAGTTACATTGAACCAGCTGTACTTTTCCGGTATCTTTTAAATGCTCTTTTACGATCTGATAGTTTGGAAGATGAATCGTTGTAATTGCTTCAAAAATATAACGATTGTTCTGATCTGCCAGATCAAAAAGCTCCTGTGCTTCACGCAGTGTAGGTGTAAATGGTTTTTCACAGATGACATGCTTTCCTGACTGCAGCGCTCTTTTTGACTGTTCAAAATGAAGGCTGTTGGGACTGGCGACATAAATCGTATCAATGGTGATATCCTGAAGCATTTTTTCCAGGTCATGATACGATTTTTCAATCTGATGTTTTTGCGCATAGGCTTCCGCTTTCTCTTTGGTTCGAGAATATACGGCAACCACCTCTACATCCTTTGTCTGTTTCATCGCATCAATCATACGATCTACAATCACACCAGATCCAATCGTTCCTACTCTCATGTCAGATCCTCCCTGTTCTCTTTTCCTTCTGTTTCTTTTTTATTTTCATGGGCCTTGTTGTCACGCCAGCTTTTTCGGTCGCTCGGCTTTTTCTTTGGCTTTGGAACATCTCGGTAAATCCTGAAACATACACCATCCTCTGTATTAAAGCCTTTTACATGATATTTATTAGCTTTAACAACACGAGATACGATAGAAAGACCTAAGCCAAAGCGTCCGCCCTCACCTTTTTCATAAGGCCTGAAAAGAGCTTCGATTCGATCCTCCGGCATCTTTGGACCATCATTGGATATCTGTAAATCATTTTCCCGGACCGTAATCTGTATATAGCTTTTCGCATAACGGAATGCGTTTTCCATAATATTTTCAATACAAACACGCCAGGATTCCAAAAGTCCGTCAAAGAAGACTTCTTCCACATCAGTAATGATGCGAATTTCCGGACGAATCACCGCCGAATTTAATACGACTTCCTCCACAACTTCTTTCATATTGGTCACAACGCCCTCGGCATCACTGGTAATCAAATATTCAATACGATTCAAATACAATAAGTTATGTACTTTTGCTTCCAATCGATTGGCATTATCTAAGATCACATCGATACTTTTTTCCAGGGTTCCATACGGATATATACCATCCTTAATGGATTCAGAATACGATTTGATCGTGGCAATCGGTGTTTTTAGATCGTGAGAGATGTTATGAATCATTTCTTCTTTCACTTTTTCCTGCTTTTGCAGCTCATCCTTCATATTGACCAGTTCTTTGGCCACTTCTCCGATCTCATCATCGCGATTCAAATGCAGTTCCACTTCTTTTCCCTGCTTCACCTGCGCAATATACGATTTGATCTGATTCAAAGGATGAATGATTGAGAAAACCCAGATCATCATGATGATGATAAAGATACAAAATGCCAGTATCGTACCATAAACCGTGGATTCAACCAAAGTATTTCGTATGCTTTGCGGATAGGCATCATCCATAAAGCTGACCAAAACGATCACACCGTTGGTTGTCTGTACCTGCTGGAGTCGATAATAATATTGTATGCTTTGATTTGAAATCGTTCCCTGCATTTCTTCATTATGATCCGAAACCATATTTGCGGATTGGTTGATCAAATAACGATATAGGCTTTGATCGACATCATCGGCATTGTCCGGATTTAAAATTGTGATCTGCATTTCATTGCTTTTGCTGTCTTTGGAAACGATACAGTTAGTTTGTATGTTATCGCTGGACAAAGCTTTATAAATCGCATCATAGGCATCCCCGGCACCTAATAAATTCGATTTCAATAAAGAAACAATAGGCTGCTGGCGACTGGACATGGTCGTGTACATCTGATTGGCAATCATATTGTCAATGTTATTGCTGAGATAAAAAAAGAAAAACGTCGCAAAAAAACTGATAAACAGCAGTATCATCAATAAGACCTGCTGTGTTAAAGAAAGCTTTTTAAAAAATTGAGAAAACATGAACCTATCCTAAACGATATCCGTATCCATAAATGGTATGGATGTTCAGATTCGGTAGTTTTTTACGTAAACGACGTAACGTATCATCCACTACACGATCACTTCCAAAGTAGTTTTCATCCCATACGTTTTCTAAGATCTTATCTCGTGAAAAGGCAATACCTTTATTTTTAATAAACATCATCAAAAGATCAAATTCCTTTGTCGTCAGTTCAATTTCAAAATTATCGGCATAGATCTTACGCTGTTCTTCATCCAGTTCATATCCATCTACCGCAATACGGTTATTGTCATCCTTATAGGCACGTTTGATGATATTGTTGACACGAAGCACCATTTCTTTAGGTGAAAATGGCTTTGTGATATAGTCATCACAACCTTTTTCTAAACCGATGATGCGGTCAAATTCTTTATCACGAGCTGACATAAAGATAACCGGTGTTTCCGGTCCCTGCAGACGGATCTCTTCAATTAGATCAAAGCCGGATTTATCATCCAACATGATATCCAGAATCCACAAATGCACATCATCATCCTGAACGTGAGCACTGGCTTCTTCATACGTATAGTAAGAACGTACTTCGTAGCCTTCTTTGCGTAAATATTGCGCAACCAGGTTGTTTAGATCTTTTTCATCTTCAACCACACAGATTACTCGCTTCATGATCTCCCTCCTTAATACTGACTTTCCTCTATAAAATCAACGACACGCTGTACATACTGCTGGCAAAGTTCATCTGTCTTTGCCTCTACCATGACACGAACCAATGGCTCTGTACCACTTGGACGAACTAAAATACGTCCTTCATCCTTTAATTCGTCTTCCACTTCTTTAACGACCTTCCACAAGGCTTCATCTTTTAAAGCTGCTTCTTTATCGTTTACTTTAACATTTTTTAAAAGCTGTGGATAAATAAACAATCCTTCCGAAAGCTCCTCTAACGATTTTCCGGTATTCTTCATGATTTCTAAAAGCTTCAATGCCGTTAATAAGCCATCGCCTGTTACCGTATTTTCATAGAAAATGATATGTCCGCTTTGTTCTCCACCCAGATAGTAATCGTTTTTCTGCATTTCTTCAAATACATACTTATCACCGACCGGTGTTTGTACATAATCGATCTTATTGGCATCTAAAGCTTTATACAAACCTAAATTAGCCATGACAGTCGTTACACACATATTTTTATTCAAGCGGTTAACCGATTTCATATATCTTGAACAGATGTATAGAATGTAATCTCCATCGACAAGTTCACCTTTGGCATTGACCGCAATCAAACGATCGGCATCGCCATCAAAAGCCAAACCGATATCATAGTCGCCCTCTTTGACCATCTGCTGCAGCTTTTCCGGATGTGTAGAACCACAGTTTTTATTGATATTGATCCCATTTGGTGAATTGGAAATGGCTTCTACGGTTGCACCTAAAGAATCTAAAGTTTCAATCGCGGTACTGGTGGCGGAACCATTGGCATTATCGACCGCAATCTTAAAGCCACTTAAATCGACCGGCACGATTTCCTTTAACCAGGACATATAAATTTCCAGGCCATCCTGCCATTCAAAGTATTCTCCGATCTTATCTCCGGTATTTAAAGTCAGAGTACTTTTGCCATCGATATAATCTTCGATCTGTAAAAGCACATCTTCTTCCATCTTCTCCCCGTTATGATTGAAGACCTTGATTCCATTATCATAATAAGGATTGTGACTGGCCGATACCATGATACCGCAGTCAAAGCGCTCTTTTTGAATCAAATAGCTTACAGCCGGTGTAGGACATACCCCTAACAAATAGACCTGTGCTCCCATGGAAGTAGCGCCGGCTGCCAATCCCAATTCAAACATATCACCGCTCAAACGTGTATCTTTTCCAATCAGGATACGAGCATGCTTTTCTTTTCCATAATACATGCCCAGATACTGACCAATTTGAATGGCCATATCCAGTGTCAATCCCTCATTGGCACGTCCTCGCACGCCATCGGTACCAAAATATTTTCCCATAATTCTATACTCCTATTCTGTATCTTCTCTTTCAACCGTTGCTTCGATCGTTGTAGGATCGATTTCCACTTGTACACGGTTACCATCCGCATCATAAGCCACAACATTGGCATTGACTTTCGCAGAATTTCCGCTGGTAAATCCACTGACATCCACGATAGCACGTACAAATCGAATCGCATTCAGCTCATCCGCTGTAGCTCGAATCGTAACACTGTTGACTGCTAAAGTCGGTGTCTTGAAATCCGATGCCTTTTGTCCGGCTCCGATCAAGATTTCCGGTGCTACACTAAAGACACGTGTACGCTTAGATGTGATCGTGGCCGTGACCGTCGCCGGGGATATGGAAGCCTTAATGGTCGATGGAATATCCTCCAGTGCCAAATCGATGATATAGCTTCCTTCTTTATACTGGCTTAAATCCGCTTTTACCGTTAAATTCGGATGTTGTTTCTGATACACTTCTATATCGGTTTCCTCACCAGATAGCGTTACCTGCACACTGGAAGGAATACCACTGACCTCATACTTACTCTGATCTAAATTGATCTCTGTATTCACATTTCCCAGATCGACAACCGTTGTCGTATCATTAAACAGTTCGATACGAATATCCTGATAATCAATGGCGATACAAATCACCAGAGAAGCAATCAAAGAAATGATCAAAGAACCTGCTTTATTGAAAACAACACGATCAAATAATTTATTAAAACGTCGAAAGAAGGAATACAGCACTTCCAAAAAACGATCCAAAAAACCTGCAGAGGAGTTATCCTTATTTGGCTTTGCCATGCGTATTCACCCCCTGCCTTGTGAGATCGACAATTTCCAGTGGCTGGATTCTTTCATCCACATTCTGTTGTTTACGCGTCTCACTTTGTCTGCGTGAACGATTGAACCCCAGACTTTTAGCCGTATCGATGATTGGCCTGAACAATGGACTGCCTGTTGGTTTTTCTGTATCCGGCACAAGCAAATTGCGCAAAAGACGGGAAAGTCCCTCTGGTTTATATTGCGTCAGCTGACCATTCATGGCTACCGAGATATTGCCTGTTTCTTCACTGACGATGATCGTAATAGAATCCGTGATTTCACTGATACCTACCGCCGCACGATGTCTAGCCCCATACTTGCTGGGAAGATCCTTTGTCGTAGGTGGAAAATAAGCTGCCGCACAGGCAATCTTATTTCCAATGATGATTACCGCTCCATCATGCATGGGTGTCCCATACTGAAAGATCGTACCCAAAAGCTCACTTGATACAACCGAATCCATTTCGATTCCTGTATGTACATAATCTTCCATCGATGAATTTCGCTGAATGGAGATCAAAGCACCCGTCTTGGTCTTTGACATCTGCTCACAGGCACGAACCAGTTCTTCGATCATATTGATCTGCTCTTCCTTGGAAACATTGGCACCTAAGATGGAAGACGATTTACCAAACTTTTCCAACATGGCACGTATTTCCGGCTGAAAAATGATCACGATGACGACAACGCCCCAGTTCACAAAGATACTGATCAGAAAGCTTAATGCGTTTAATCCCAGTAATGTAGAAAGCCCTTGTGCGATAATGATAAACAAGATTCCCTTTGTGATCTGAATCGTTCGTGTGTTATTGCGCACGATACGCAATGCATAGTAAATCAATGCCCAGACAACAAGAATGTCTAAAATCAGCCGCAGGAGCAATGAAATATCGCTGAGCGTTATATTCATTTCCTTACCCCCTTATACGTTTTATTTTAAAATTGTATGAATCATAGAACCTACCGATTCATAGAAAACGCTTGCATTTTCTTTAACAGCTTCATCCGCCATTTCCATACAGGCGCCATGATATCCATACGTCATTAGCGGAATATCATTGTAGGAATCACCGATGGTATAAACATCTTCTTCATTTGTATTGGTATATTCCACGACAAATTCCAAACCGGTTGCCTTGGAAACTCCTTTAGGAACAACATCCACTACAAAGTTATTGGCATAAGCTACTACGATCTCCCCAAAGAACATATTAATGTTTTCTGCCAATGTAACCGCCAGATTCTGTTCTGACATGGAAATAACGATCTGGGCGATCTTTTGCGTATTGATCAGATCATCCACGCTCATATCACTCTGCATTTCCGGATAACGACGATCCGTAATACTTTCATCAATCGTCATTTTGTGACGATGTACACCATCATTGATCACAACACTGGCAACGCCTTCTTCCTGCTTGGCCGCATAAATGATATCCACCGCTGTTACGATATCCAAATAATACGAAAGCAGTTCATGTCCTTCTCGATCAAAAACCATACCGCCATTATTCGTAATATAGTAATCAGCCGGTAAATCGTATTGTTTGGCCTGTGCCTCAATGGATTCCATAGATCGACCCGTACATAAAACAAACAGGTTGCCGGCCTTTTTCCAATCCTGAATCGCCTGTAGATCCTCAGGCATAATATGTTTTGCGTATTTTAAAGTTCCATCATAATCCGTAGCTAATAGTTTCATACAAGATCCTCAACTTTTCTATTTATGTATATAATATACCACAGTTAAAAAAAATCACATAATTCAAACCAAAAAAATAAGAATCCGAAGATTCTTATTTCGTGTATTACTCAACTGGACTGAACTGATCTTTTCCTACACCGCACAATGGACAAACAAAATCTTCAGGAAGATCTTCAAACTTTGTACCCGGTGCAATACCTTGTTCAGGAATACCTACGGATTCATCATATTCCCATCCACATACATCACATACATATTTTTTCATTAGTATTCCTCCTTGCCTATACTATGACAGATTTCTTCAAAAATTGCATCTATTTTGACTCTTTTTTGACCATTTTTTCATTTCAGTTTCCTTCTATATCAAAAGAAGGCAAGACTACAAGTCTTGCCTTACAAATTCAGTTGTTGTATAAGTTCATCTATTGAGATGTTGCCCACATAACGTATTTTCTACAGCATTTTCCGATTGCTCCAATATTCCGGTGTCTGTGCTCTTTTTATGTAGGATTAGATGACAGCTTCATGATATGCAAAGATGGTTTTATCTGTGAAATCCATCACCTGACAGCCTTACCAGCCTGTCAATCTTTCATCCACGCATTCATCAAGTTTTACGGAATGTTTTTTTTCGGATTGCTCCGACATACCCTTTGGAGTCTTCTCTCCATAGTTTCGTGCTTTGCCGGAAAAATCAATTTCCGACGATTAAACTATTGTCATCTTCCCACCGCTCTCTATCGTTTCATTTAGAAAGGAAACCTTTCGCTTACTTTTATTTCCTTTGTTCACTTACAGTATAAATGATTTTAAAACGATCACAAGTACTCTGTCCATCTTGGTTGTCATATTGTCTTTTTTGACCTTTGTTTAGCCAAAATCTTCTTTTTTTGCGCTCTGGAAAGCGGCACCTTATCACCATTGCTAAGTTCTACTTCATCTTTAAACCAGCCTACGATGTATTTGGCGTTCACCAGATAGGACACATGTACGCGTAGAAATCCAAAATCAGCCAGACGTTCTTCTAAATCAGCCATGTTGGCTCGCTCATGAAATTCCCCTTTTCGCGTATGAAAATAAATCATCTTTTCCATTTTATCCAGATAATAAATATCCTGATAAGGCAATCGAACATGGATTCCATCATAGTTCAATTCATAGAATTCACTTTGGTGATATTGTGAAAGAAGCAGTTCTCTTTCATTTTCAATCTGCTGGCGAATCTTTGCCTTATCGATATATAAGACACGGTGTCTTTGATCATTTCCCTTTACCGCCAATACATTTTTACACAGATAAATAAACAAAGCACTGGGATGATCATGCACAAATACACTTTCTAAACGAGGTGTCTTAAATACCTCATCAAAGACAAAGATCTGATAATCCTCCACCTTCATGCGCTTTGCCAGTTCCGAGGCTTTTGTAAAGACACGAAACGTCCAATCCAGCGCATCAAAAACCTTCGCCAGGGAAAAGACAACTTCCATAGATTCTTTTTCATACTCTAACAAGGCAACTTTGATCATACTTTTATGATAAAGAAAAAAGACCGCAAAATCAATTGCAGTCTATTCAACTTCTTCTCGCCAAAGTACAGCGCCTAACGATTTTAATTTTCCATCCAGATCCTCATATCCTCGATCGATATGATAAACGTCATGAATTTCCGTTACGCCTTCTGCCATCAAAGCGGCAATCACAAGACAGGCTCCACAGCGAAGATCGGTTGCCGTAACGCTGGTACCCATTAATGGTGTATTTCCATTGATAAAGGAACTTGGAACACGAACATCAATATCCGCTCCCATTTTATTCAGTTCATAACAATGTTTGAAACGTTCCGTATAGATTGTTTCCGTTACGACCGATTGTCCCTGGGCACGTGTCAAAAGTGCCGTAAAAGGCTGCTGAACATCCGTGGCAAACCCTGGATATGGTTTTGTCAGAATATCGGTTGGCTTTAAAGGCCCTTCTGTCTTATACACTTCGATTGCATCCGATTCCACCTTCATTTGAATACCGATTTCTTTCAGTTTCATGGTAATAGCTTCCACATGCTGCGGAATGATATTTTCGATCCGCATCGTGTCAGCCATAGCTGCTGCGATGATCAGATACGTACTGGCTTCAATACGATCCGGAATGATCTCATGCATACAACCACCCAATCGTTCTACCCCGTCAATGGTCAGCGTACTGGTACCCATACCATGAATACGTGCCCCCATTTTATTTAAAAGCGTAGCGATATCAATGATTTCCGGTTCTCTGGCCGCATTTTCAATAACTGTTCGTCCTTTGGCATAGACAGCTGCCATCATGATATTGATTGTTGCCCCTACGGAACTGATATCCAAAAAGATATTCGTTCCTACCAGTTCCTTGGCATCCAGAATATAACAACCCTTTGTATATTGTACAGTAGCCCCTAAAGCCTCAAAGCCTTTTAAGTGCAAGTCAATGGGACGAGGCCCCAAATAACATCCACCCGGCATTTTGATCTCTACATGACCGAACTTTCCTAATAAAGCCCCCATAAAATAATAGCTGGCTCTAAGCTTACTAACAGCCTGTGATATCATAGGCTTATTGTTCATTTGACTTGGATCTATATAAAGTGTTTCTTCATCACACTGTTTTACATCTACATCTAATTCTTCTAACAAGACTTTTAAGGATTCCACATCACTGATATTGGGAACACCATAAATCGTTACCGGTTCGTTGGCTAAAACACAGGCAGGAATCAATGCCACCGTTGAATTCTTCGAACCACTGATTCGTACTGTCCCCCGTAAAGGATGGCCCCCTTCGATCTTGATTACTTCCTCCATACCTTACCTCCTAGACATGCTTATATATCATACACAAAACTGTGTTCATTTCAAGTATTCTTTTTTATTCTAAAGAAATGTTTATGAAATTACAAGGAGGAAAAAGAAAAGAGTCTGAGTAATCGACTCTAATCTTAAAACTCTAATTTTAAATCGATCGCAAGATCATCAAAACTTTTGTATCTGTCAGAATCATAGATAAAACGAACATTTGGTGTCGATTTTCTTTACTGGCATATTTCGATTAAAATCATCTATTCCATGTCCTTACTGCAATTCAAAGCTTTCTTCGTTTAAATATACAACATTGATAAAAAATAGAATGAAGAGACATATGAATGCACTTGTCAAAAATGTAAGCTTAAATCCAAAATGGTCACATGACCACCCAACAATCGGTGAGATCACAATAGCTGTTAGCGCAATACCAAAGCTTCGTAAAGACATCAAAGTTGCACGACTAGTACTTTCAATTTCTTTTTGGAAGCAAGAATTGTACGATGTATTGTTTATATTCGATAACGCTTCACAAATAACATATAATCCCCATGCGGCAAACACATGATCAAGAAAAAAAATCATTATCGAAAAAATAATCGCGGAAAGGATTGGAAGCCCTTTAACTGTAAAACCATATCCAAACTTTTGATTCAATTTTTGAGTGAACATACCTGTTACAGCACTTATCAAAAGTGGCATACCTGTTAATATACCCATTTCAAATTCTGGAATGCTCTGGCTCTTTAATATGACTGAATAGTAGTCTTCATATGGTAAAAAGATGATTGCTATAATAGAAGGCAATAAAAGTAGATATACAATTTTTCTATTTTTAATTGCCTTTTTTAAAGACACTTTTATGTCATTTTGTTTTCTGCTCATTTTTGTTAAAGAGGTTTCCCTGAACTGGAATATACAGAGCAATGAAAGGAATTGCATAAGAATGTCAAAATAAAAAACTATATCGTATCTAAAAGTCGCCAGAAAACCACCGATTATGCCCGATAATCCGATTGATGTATAAAACAAACACTTGTCAATACTTAACCAGAAGTCCATTTTATTCGGTGAAGACTTTAAGATAGATTCATTGAAAATACAATCTGCAGTTCCTGAAAGAAATGCATATGCGATTCCCCTCAATACTGATCCCAAAAATAGAACAATGAAAGATCTAGAAAACAAGGTGATGAATAAAAATAGTATAAAGACACTCTGACCAAAGATTCCACACTTCTTTCTCCCCAGCTTATCCGATATAAAACCGCTGGGAATCTCAAACAAGAGTTTTGACAATTGATAAACGCCCAATAAAGTTCCTGCTTGTGTTAACGTTATCTCTTGTTGAGTCAAATAAAGTGTATAAATAAATGCTAACGGAGATAAATTTGTCAAAAAATCATAAATTAGAAAAACATAAATGTTAGCTTTATATCTCATAAACGTTTTCCTCAATCACATCTCGCAAGATTCGAGTAATAATCCTCTTCTCCATATTTTTGAATATTTCTGGTATTATTTCGTCTTTTAAACACATCATTTTATCCCAGATAAATCAATAATAATATTTTTAACAAATTATTTCAAGAAATATTTCTCTTATTTACATTTTTAAATAAATTATTTAATAAATCTTTATATAATTTCTCAAAATGGTAAAAAAATTATAGAATATTTATAGAATATAATAAATCATGTAAGGAGAAAATCGATATGGTTACTATTGGAGAATATATTCAGATAAAGCGATTGCAGAAAAAGCTTTCTGTTCATGAATTATGTGTTGATATTTGTTCACCTTCTACCTTAAGCAAAATAGAGAATAATCAAATCAATGCAAAAGATGAAATTATTAATTCTTTACTTTTGAAAGTCGGTAAATATGATAAAGAGATGATTATTGAAAACACGAAGGAAATAGAAAATATTTGCAATGATTATTTTGAACGACTCAAAATAAACCAAGATAGAGATGCCATCTATTCCGAAATCATGGATAAAGCAGAACTCTTTTTAAATTCGCTTCACTTGCTTACATTCTATATAGCAAAAATTTATAAAGCCTACAATTTATTTGATTTGAAACAAATTGCAGTAAATAATGATGCTCTAAGCTTATTAAATCAATATAAACAATTTTGTAACCCGGATGAATTATACTTTTATCACCTCGTTTTTGTGATTCATAATTCAAATATTAAAGATAGAGTGCATCAATTCAATACGAATATTTCTTCCGATGAAATTGGATGGCATCAATATTTTTTAGCGGACGATATGTTTCATTTAGGCAAGTATCTAGAATGTATTCAATATAGTCAATCAGCTTTTCAGTTGGCATGTGAAACATGTAATATTCAGATGATGTATGGTTGTACCCTACTTTTAATGCTTTGTATATTAGAACAGAAGCAAACAAACACTAAACAGTTAAACCATTATTTAAATCAATTAAAAAATCTGTCTTATTATTTGAACTATAATTTTGATGAAATAATTAATTATAATATTGGAAGTACGTATTTAGCACAGAATAAAATAGATGAAGCTTATACTTATCTACAAAAATTGGAAGCTATGTCGTTTAAAGAGGAAAAATATTCTTTCTTATTACATCACAAATTAGCATATTTATATACATCTATGAATCTAATATCAAAAGCTAAAAAACACATCGAAGCAATGACAAATTGCTTAGACCAACAAGAAAGTCATCAAACTAAAGTATGTGAAAACATTATTTCATCACTTAACATAAAATTAAACAATATAGATTACGAAGATAATCCTGTATATCAAAAAAATATTGAATATATTTTTCAACATGCTGAAGCTGCCTTTTCTTTTGGTTTAAAAAAATTTTATTTTTCGGATATAGAACATGTTTATTTAAAACAACGTCGATATAAAGATTTATATCTATTGTATAAAGAAAATCTGAAAGAATAACACTACATTTATAAAAGAGCCATAATGGGCTCCCATTTGGGAGTCTTTTTTTACAAGAGAGATATTTTCTAACAGGATCAAAATAAGGCAAACAAAAAAGAGCCGGACACATCCGACTCTATAAGGTTTTGAATTATTCAGCTTTTCCGGCAGAACCGAAGAAGTTTGTCATCATTTCTTTTACTAATTCAGTGATAGCATCAGCTCCTGGTTTCAACAGTTTACGAGGATCGTAACCTTTTCCTTCCTGATCTTTTCCGGCTTCGATGTATTTACGAGTAGCATCTGCAAATACAAGCTGGCATTCTGTATTTACGTTAACTTTTGAGATACCCATTGAAATTGCTTTTTCAATTTGTTCTTGAGGAATACCAGAACCTCCGTGTAATACTAGAGGTACATCAGAACCGACAGCTTCAGCAATTTCTTGTAAGTGATCAAATGCTAAACCTTTCCAGTTTTCTGGATATTGACCATGGATGTTACCGATACCACATGCTAAGTAGTCAATACCTGTAGCAACCATTTGTTTACATTCTTCGATATCAGCTAATTCGCCAGTACCGATGATTCCGTCTTCTTCACCACCGATTGAACCAACTTCACATTCAACAGAAATACCTTTAGCGTGAGCTTTTTCAACTACATCTTTCGCTAATTTTAAGTTTTCTTCGAATGGTAAGTGAGAACCATCAAACATGATTGAAGTATAGCCAACTTCGATACATTCTAAAGCAGCTTCGTAGTCACCGTGGTCTAAGTGGATTGCAACTGGAACAGTGATGTTCATTGTTTCAACTAAATCAGTGATCAAATCTTTACAGATTTTGTAACCACCCATGTATTTAGCTGCACCCATTGAAGTTTGGATAAGTACTGGTGCTTGTTTAGCTTCAGCTGCTTCAAGGATTGCTTGAGTCCATTCTAAGTTGTTTGTGTTGAATCCGCCGACAGCGTAACCGCCTTTACGAGCAGCTTTTAAAAATTCAGCTCCTGATACTACTGGCATAAAAAATTCCTCCTAAGTTTTTAAAAACTTTATTTGTTAGGTGTTCCCTAACCAACGGTTCTATTTTAGCAGAATTCCTGACACTTTTCTAGTAAAATTCCCTTTTTCAGAAAATTTTTGTCTATTCTTTCACATAACCTTCATTTTTATAAAAAAACCTCCAGTTTTCCCGTTAAGACTTTGGGATCTGAAGGCCGACTTGCTATTTTAATTTTTTCTTTGGTGGATAACGTTTCACCTTGTAAGATTGAAGCTCAGGAAATGTTCCTGTACTATGAAAAATCCGTTGTTCATCTTCATTGGCAAAACGCCCTAAAACCGATTGTGTTGGTAAAATATTTACAAAGGCATTCTCATCGATACTGTAAACTGCTTGTTCTAAATCATAGAGTTCGTAGCGAGTAATGACCATCATAATCATCCGACCTTCTGCACCTGAATAGCCGCCGATTGAAGGCAACAAGGTCATGCCACGAGCAATTTGTTGAGAAACTTCTAAGGCAACGGCTTCTGGTCTCGTGGTGACAATCATTGCTGTGACTTTTTGGTGACTGGTATGAATCATGTCGACCACCTGACTCAAACAGTAAATAGAAATAATAGTATACAACGCACTTTCCCAGTTAAATACAAAACCAGCCAACAGCACAATAATACCATTTAATAAGAACATAAAATTACCAACTGTTTTCCCTGTTGTTTTTGAAAGAATCAGTGAAATAATGTCCATGCCACCAGTGTTAAAGCCCATTTTCAATGAAAGCCCTGCGCCAACGCCGACTAAGACACCACCCATAATTGCGTTCATCAAAGGATTCGTTGTGACTGTTACGATTGGCACAAACATAGTGACAACGGAAATGCCAATAACATTGATGAAACTAAGAATCGTTGATTGTTTCCCTAATTTTACAAACCCTAGAATGAAGACGGGAATGTTTAAAAATAAAATGAAGATCCCTGTATTAATATGGATTCCTAAATTTGTATATAATAATGTAGCAATGATTTGCGCAATTCCGTTCATCCCTGCCGAAAAAACTTTTGCCGGAATCAAAAAGAAATTCAAACCGACCGCAGAAGTCAAAGCGGTTATCGCCATCACTGCTATTTTTTTTATCGATTCATTTCTTTGGTAAGTACTAACCAATCGACTCATTTTTCTTCGCTCCTTCGCTATTCTTCTGACTTAGAATAACAGGTTCTATCCTAAAAGAAAAGGGGCTAAAAGCGAACATTGAAAATTTTTTTTGCAACGTTTCCATGAAAGAATGCGGGAAGATATCCCTAAAATTGATCTTCTTATTTCTCTATT
>OLSE01001708.1_pt1 | contig 15901 bp, 11 predicted proteins | sample 1673191 | NCBI WGS metagenome assembly OLSE01 (sample SAMEA3136764, study PRJEB25190) | human gut metagenome | biome: human gut; feature: human-associated habitat; material: faeces | place: Austria | collected 2013
TTGCGATTCAGCAGGTTATCGGCGAAGACCTTGATATCGCCTTTGTTTTTGCGGGGCTGCCTTCGATGATTGAAAGCATCATCAACGGAAAGACACTTACGTTTTTGCGCCGTGCCCTCCCCTTTGACCTGAAGGCTGTGGCAATAACCGAAGTGTCGTACTCCCTCGAGGAAACCATTGAAGCGTCTGGCATGGAGTTGCAGCCAGGTATTGCCGGCCAACTTGCCGAGGCAACGCAAGGTTATCCTTTCATGATCCAACTCGTTGGATACTACGCATGGCAGTTGGCAAGACGCGCACATACACCGATTATTGGAGAAGAAGAAGCCGAGCGCGGCATTGCAACGGCACGCGAACGCTTCTGTGCCATGGTGATTGAGCCCGCGCTACAGCGCATTCCGCCCACGTGCATCGCTTATCTGCTGAGCATGGCATCTTTGGGGCAGACGAGCTCGACCAGCATGGTTGCCGATGCCCTAAACAAAACGCCTCAACAGGTGAGTTCCGTCCGCAGCCGCCTGTTAAGAGAATCGATTATCGAGGCTCCCTCGTACGGCAAGGTCTCATTTGCCATCCCCTACATGCGCGACTACCTCTACGAGCACAAAGCCGAACTGGAAGTTGAACTGTAGAAACGGCAACTGCCCTGCAAGACGAAAACCGTTTTCGTACGGATTAAAGCAGACGTAAACGATTTTCGTCTTGATTTGCGTACGGAATTAAGACGTAAATTGCGCTTTCGTACGCTTATTACCAGACGCAAATTGTTTTCGTCCGGCCATGCGTCCCCAATCTAGACGAAAAGAGCCCCGAGCTCGTATTGAACTGCATCCCAATTCTTGGACGGGCGCCGATGCCCTGATCTCTGCCATGTCGAGGTGCGAGATCAAATCCTTGGCGCGCTCGCCGGAGTGGTATGCCTTGTTCGGCGCCACCTTCCTGTAGAGCTTCTTGAGCTTCGTCTTCCCCTTGTTGCCCGGCGGCATCTCCGTCTCAGGTGGCAGCCCTAGGAAGGACAGGACGCCGGGCAGGTCGCACAGCATCACGTCCTCGATGTCGGCCTTGGCCGCCAGGTCGACGACTCTCTGCGCTGTCGGCGAGATGTTCGGGGTGCTGCTACCGCCCGCTGGTTCGGAAGCTGGCGGGCAGTAGCGGGCAGTAGCGGGCAGTAGCGGCAGTAGCGGTGTGGCTCGATAGGCCCGAATATCCGTAAGGAAGGTGCTCGCTCTCATATGTGCTGATATGCCTCGCCTCGCGAACCTTGGGATGCTTCCTGAGGTAATCCCTCAATTCGAGCCACTCTTTATGCTCATAACGCTTCGAAATCGTTTCCCCGTCGACAGTTTCCTTCACATAATGGTATGTTCGAACGCCTTCGAACTTGCCGAACCCGTTCTCGACGCTGAAGTTTCTGAACCAGCGCGAAAACCCATTCAGGTCCATGAAGTTGACTTGGGGATGCCTGTCTTTCGTTCGTTCGAATGAGTGGACGAGCGGAGTGCCTTTGACTTGTTCCAGGCCGAAGGCTTCCATTTCGCGGGCCTGCTCCTTTTTCCAGAATTCGAGATACGACGTCAGCGTCTCGCTTATCGAGATCCTCCGCACGCTTTTCTTGCTTTTGGGCGAGCGAACGCTTCGATCGGCCGCGAACTGCTGCTCAATGAGGATGCTTCTGTTCTCGACGGAGACATCGGACCACGTCATCCCGAGGGCTTCTGCCCTTCTCATGTCGGTGTCGAGCATGAGCATCACGCATGTGATGTGCGCGTCCGGTTCTCGATTGAGTAGGATGTCGAGTAGGCGAGCGGCGTGATGGTTCCTTCGCGGTTGTCGTGGAACTTTTTTGCGTACGAGCCGACGGTGTCCCTCGATTTTTGGACGTAGGTGCCGCTGTTGAGTTCTGCCTTGTAGGCTTCGAGTGCGGCGTCGACCTCTCGGCTTTTGGTGGTATGTATGGTCTGCCACGGCGAATAGCGGTATTTGCCCGTGACCGGATCCTTGCCGAGGCTGTGACGGTAGCGCCACGTGTATTTGTCGCGGCGTTGCTTCGTTCCTTTGCCTATGACGAGAGGTCGGTCGTTCATCGTGTTCCTTGCCTGAAGTGCCTGAGAATCGCGCTCGGTTGCGCGGAATGGCGCAAAGGGCTGGGGCGGGTGGGCATTACCCTTGGTGGTGGGCCCTGCGTGGGGTCACACCCCAAGGGTAATGCTCCGCCTGACCGCTTTCAAGCTCGTTGTGGGTCGAATTTGGGTCGAATTATTCCGCGTACTTTTCTTTCGTAAATCTATGAAAACATCAAATGACCTGGAGTTATATTGACTTCAATTTGGGTCGAAATGTCTGAATGAAACAACGTCGTAGCGACCTCATAACCCGAAGGTCGGTGGTTCAAATCCTGCCCCCGCGACCAAGCATCTTAAATACCTGCGGAAACGCAGGTATTTTTTTATATTGAGAGCTACTTTTGACCGAGTGTCCCTACTATTGTCCCGCTTTTCAAATATGTGCAGGTTGTTCGTCGGTTTTGGTGCTGCGGGAAACCTTGGGTAGAATAAGGCCAATTGCATACGGAGCCGTGAAAGTAAATGAGTGCTCGCAGGGCTGCGCGAACGTCGTGATATGCGCATAAGATGAGCTATTGGCGAAAAGTCACCGCTAGGCATACCACCCCGAGAGAAGACGGCGGCTTGGTAACCGTTGCTTCGAGGCGAGCGAACCCACACTACAGATGGGGCAAACAGCTTCCAGCATCCTATTATGTGAGCGAAAGGCAGCGACGGTCGGAAAAGTCGTTCACGGGATGTGCCGGTCCAGGTAGAGGCACGGAGCGACGGCAGGGAACGGGTAGGGTGCCTGTCTCTGTGTCGCTTTGTTTATATCGACTCTCCGTTACTAGGTGGACGGAGGGCCGCTATGAAGCACAAAGACAAAGATAATCCAACTCCAGTTTTCATCCCGATGGCGCTTTCAAGTGAGGACGCCGCCCGTGCGCTCGGCGTTTCCCCGAAGACGCTCGCCAACTGGCGCTGCGCGGGTAGGGGGCCTGCCTATGTCCATATCGGCGACTCCCCTCGTTCGCCCGTTCTATATCTGATGGAGGACTTGGAGGACTGGCTGCGCTCCCGCCGTCGTTGCGTGGGGGGTGAGTAACGTATGGCTGATGTGAACGGTCGACTTGAGCCAGATTACGCCAAGATGGAGCGTGAATGGCGCGACAGCATGAGAAGGGTGCTGACGGAGGTCCAATGCAGCAAACTCGCTTGGGCGATCTGGAATTACTACCTTGATAAGGAGGAGCCGAAGCTGCCCAAGCCGGCGATGCTCGTATTCGAAGCCTATAGGTCCCAGCTCGATTTCAGACGAGAGAAATCCATTGAACAGCTGACGCGTAATCGGGCGGGCAAGGCACCTTTAATCGCCGAGGATTCAGGAGAAGCCTGCGAAGTTTTGCCAGAAATCTTCAGAAATCTAGGCAGTTCTGAAAAGGCTTTCTTTCAAAAGCTTGAAGAGGAAAAGTTATCTACCTGCGATTGTGGCGCAATCCACTGCGCGGTGACCACACGGTCATTGGACGGTGACTGCGGACATATAGATAGAGATAAAACTACATCAAGCTCTAGAACTAGGGCTGGGGCAGGGTCTGATTTTGAAGAAGGCGGAAGAACGCGCGCTCCGACTCTCAATGAAGTGAGGGCCTACTGCAATCAATGTGGTCTGGCCGTCTCTCCTGAAAAATTTTTTGACTACTACAACTCCAGTGGGTGGCGCGACAAGAGCGGCAGCCCTATTCGCGACTGGCGGGCTAAGCTCCACGCCTGGAACGAGCGGGAGGGACATTATCCCGAAAAGGAGCAAGCCGTAGATGCCGGAAGCGGCGCGAACGGACGCAAGAGCCTCAGGATTGGCCTCATCATAAGTTCTGACAAGGAGGAAGGCGAGTGGTTCGTGCAGTCACCTGCGGAGCACGCTGGCCCCATTCCGGGAAGTAGGGGAATGGGCCGGGATGAGGCCGAGCGCTTGGTAATCAAATTGTATCCGGATTTGCAGCCCTATGTTTAGGAGATAGTGCCAAGGTTGCACTGAAGGCGCTTCTGGGTGCCGAGGGAATCGAGGTTCCCGAGCGGGCTTCGTTTGATACTGGAGTGCGTCTACCGGACGGTTCTGTGCTCGTGATGACCGATTTCGAGGCCCGAGGTGTTTTGCCGTGAGATAATGCCCGGCATCGTTGCCGATGAATGCTGGTCTGCTGTCCACGCCGCTCGCTTGATTGCCCCGCAAGCCTCTGGAGGCCCGCCTTCTCGGCTTGATAATAGGGGCGGCGGCACCTCTATTATCAAGCCGAGAAGGCTCTCGCGTTGCTTAGCAGCAGCGCTCACCGGCTAGGGCCGCTCTTCGAGTTGCAAGATTTGGGAAGTGTACGGACAAACTCCACTGTTGCGGACTTTTCCTTCACTTCCATCTTGCTCCCGAGCGGCCTTAGTGACCTTGACGGGAGGGTGCTCGCGCTTTGAAAAACTGGCATTTTGGGATTGCCTGTTTTCGGCAGCCGGCGTGACCGCCGTCTGAATTTACGCTACCAGCAAACGCGGCGGCGCTGTTCGCTGGTAGCTTGTTTTTGGAAAACGAGAGGAGTCGAAGTCGGCATGCGGAGAAAAGAGGCGCGCGTCGAGGTGCGCATGACGGAGCGCGAGAAGGAAATTCTCAAGCGAAAAGCCGCCAAAAACGGCATGACGGTTTCCGAGTACGCCCGAAAGCTTCTCGCCAATTCCGACGATGAGATAATCAGGGTCATAGACACGGAGCCTTTGAGAATGGCGGCGCACGAACTCGCGAAGCAGGGGACGAACCTGAACCAGTTCATGAGATTTCTGAACTCCAACGGCGCGGGGGTATTCAACCAAGATGAAGCCAAGGCGGTTTTGGAGAAAGAGGTCTCGGCGTTCTCCGAAATCATGGAAGCGCTCGCGGCACTCCGCATGGAAGCCGACCGAAACGGCGTCCATCTGCAAATCGAGGGTTTCGACAGCATCGAGAATGAGTGACGCGGGCAAGGAAAGGGTCGATGGTGCGCTACGCTATCGAGCCTTATCCAAGTCTTGTCTTCGGTTTTGGCGGTCGCGTCAATTCCGCAGTCCGTGAATGGGTCGGCTTGGATCCGCGCGAGCGCGGGACACACCGCTCCGTGGTCACCGAACGTCGCATTGGCTCGGCTGTCTATTTCGTTCGAGTGCCTTTATCCTGTTTGCGATTGGCGCGAGTGGAATGAGCGCGGCATGAACCTTGTCGGTGTCGCTCTCTTTCTCGCCGCATCGCTCACCGAGGTCGGCGAACGCCACGATGCCCTCTCCTATATCAAGGGTTCCAGTGGCATCATCGTTCCGGTTCCCACCCATTCGTTTGGGCTTGAGGAGCCGGATTTCTTCGGTTCCGAAATCGGTGATATGAAGAGTGCGACCGCAGAGCTATCGAAACGGAACGGGTCGGAACCACCGAAAGACCTGAACAAGGCGCATTAGAAAAAGCCCCGGCCATTTGGCCGGGGCTTTCCTTTCCTGAAATAGACGATTGCTTTGCTCTTTCAAGTTACTTCGTGGCACCGCAAGAAGAGCACTTATACCCAGTGGTCACAGTCTCATCCCATGCATCGCGCACCTGCACCTGCTCGTCATAGGCCGCTTGGTCGGTCACGGTTTCATAATACCCCTGCTTTACAGTCACATAGGTAGAGTGATAGCTTCCGCAATTACCACCATTCATAAGAGAGTTGTTAATATGCCCCCAAGGGTCAGACGTGATATCCGCACCGCACTGGTTGCAGATATAGTGTTCCTCCGTCACCGCGTCATGCCATACCTGATGCGTCACCGCGTCGTGGTGGACGGTCTTGTACTGAGCGTCGTGATGGACGGTCTTGGTCTGGGCAACCCAGTTGTGCTGATGCGCCGGGGTGTCATCCTTTTTCGATGAACTGCCTGAATTGGAGTTTGAGCCGGAGTTGCTGCTGTTGCCGCCACTCGGCTTGCTATCGGATTTTCCCTCGTCTTTCTTGGAGGATGAATTGCTCTTGTTTCCAGAATTATCGGAGCTGCCTGTGGTCTTCCCATTATCCTTCTTGGAGCCGTTGGATGAACCTGAATCGCTCTTCTTGCTGTCGGAAGTTTCCGGGGTCTTCGCGTCAGACTTCTCTTCCTTGGCGGACTCCTGAGCCTTCTCGGTCTCCTTCTCGACGGCATCCGCGTCGGCGTTCGGGTTCTTCTTGATGTTGTCCTCGAACTTCTTCACGACCTCAGCGCCCTTGTCCCCGGTCAGGGTGGAATCGCCCTTCTTCACGGCTTCCGCAACGTCCTTGGCAATGGCTGTCAAGTCATCCTTCGTCACCTTGTCCGCATCCACCTTATCGAAAGTCACGCCTGTGGCAACTGTCTTGTCGGCTTTTCCGGCGGTAACCTTCTTCGATGGCACCTTATAGATGGAGCCGTCGGCGTTCACCGGTGAGATGAATGTGACGGTATAGGTACCGGACTCACCGACCTTCACGGTCACCTGCTTGTTCGCGGCGATGGCGGTGTAGAAGTCCACCTTCCCGTCCGCATCCTCTATATGGGCGATAACGGGCGTGGAAGTGTCCGCATCCCAGCCGTCAGCCTTTACCTCAAGGGTAAGTACCATGTCCTGCTTCTCCTCGTCCTTTGACTGGGACACCGCAGGGGTGTCCGGCTTTCCCGCCCATCCGGCATGTGCGACTGCATAGCCGCCACCGATGAGGATCGCGGCGCAGAGGATTCCGGCACCCACTGCGCAAGCCTTCTTCTTTGCGGCCTCGCGTCCAAAGAGCTTGACCGTCTCCTCCTTCTTCTCCGCTTCCTCCGCTGAGTCGGAAACCTGCGGAATCTCCGTAACCACCATGGCCCCTTCCTGATTGCGATACTTCAGTATTTGCATTGTATTTCAAATTGTCACTTATATAGGTGTGACTTATATAGGGTTGGCTTGAATCATTGACACCGGTGGATAGGAGGTGCCGATGACTGAGCTTGACCCCAAGATGCGCGTGGGGCTTCGCATTAAGGAGCTGAGGGGTGAGCTTGGCATGAGTCAAGAGGCCTTCGCATACTCCATCGAGATGTCCCGCACCTATTTCGCCGAAGTCGAGACGGGCAAGCGAAACGTGTCTATTGAGAATATCGACCGCATAGCGAGGGGCCTCGGCGTTTCCCTGAGGGGCTTTTTCGACTCAAATCTGTTTGCGGAGCGCTGAGACATCAAGTTGAAGTGGCTCTATCGGTTGTTGACCCTGCTCCCCCTGTCAGACACATCATTGTGCTAACTCGATGGCCGATAACGGTGCCTGCCAGAAATCGTGTCTTTGGGGCCCGATGGGTGAATCTTCAGGGGGTAATTGCAGGTTTGGTTGCTACGAGAATAGGTCAATTACTCCGCTGACATCTCGTGTATCGGTGTAGTAACGCCGGGCTGTCTCCGGATCGTGACCAAAGAGCGCTGCCCTTATCTCAATTGGGACACCTCTGTTACGGGCAATGGTGTGGAGGGTTGCTCGCCACACATGGGAACGGGCTGTCTGCAAAAGTTCTATGTCACAGTCGCTTGCTATCTGACAATAAAGGGTGCGAACAGCCTTCGAGCAGTTGGACTTGTCCCATTCGCGCCACGGATTATCGGTTGCGGGAGCGGGGAAAACCAATCCGACCCCACTACTTTCGGCTCGGCGATTTTCGAGTAACGAAATGACGCGCGAGTCGAGAACGGGGACAATTCGGCCTCGGTGGGTCTTGCTTGCCTCGTTGGTAACTTCAACCGAGTCACAGCCCTTGCTTACCTTGTCCCAAGTGAGGGTTCGCGCCTCACCGATGCGCAATCCCGTGACGGCTTGCAGCGCTGTTAGCTCCACGATTGCCCTTTGCGCATTTGCAAGCTGTTGACGGGAATATTTTCCGCGTACGGAGCCACTTTGCGGCAGAGCGCCCTTCCAGCTGTCTGATAGGAGCCAATCGAGCACCTTTCCCCACTCGCTTTCCGAAAGCCCCTGCCCTCCTTGCGGCTTGTTGCTCGCCTTGTTTTCAGGTAGGTCGAAGCTCATCCCTGCAATTGGATTCGAGTTGAGCACGCCGCACATAATTAGGGGTTGTATGACCCATTTGTTGACGACCTTCCGCACCTGTCGCGCCGTTGCTGTTCCGTGCTTTTCGGCAATCAGGCAGAGGGCTTTACCAAAGGTCCCGGCGCGCAGAGCGTCCGCAATCGGGTAGCCCCCAAGGGATTCCGTTGCGATAGAGAGGCAGAGAGCATAGCGTTCTCTGGTCGATGGGCGGAGGCGAGGGCTTTCCTCCATGCTCGGCAACGCCTCGGATTTTATGTATCCTCCGAAAAGGTCAGAACTGTTCCAATTGCTTTTCAGCCCGCATGTGGCTTTTAACTCTTCGGCCTGCCGACGGGCTTTTGCGCGAAGTTCGCCTTTTGTCACGCAGCCTCTGGTGTCCCGACGGAGCGTGATGCCATCGGGGAGCCTGATGCTCCATTTCATGCGGTATCCGCCGCGCGGGTCCTCCTTGATGTGTGCGCTGTCGATGGTGTCTTGACCGGGCTGGAGCCTTTCTCTTGGCATATTTGCTCCGTTCTGTGTCCCTACTATTGTCCCTACTATCATGGGGAGACTTAGGGATTAGATTAGCAACAGTGGGATAAAAAATATATATCTACCAGCAGAAAGTAATAGATAATCACCGTATAAAATTATAGCACTACAATACCCGAAGGTCGGTGGTTCAAATCCTGCCCCCGCGACCAAGCATCTTAAATACCTGCGGAAACGCAGGTATTTTTTTATATTGAGAGCTACTTTTGACCGAGTGTCCCTACTATTGTCCCGCTTTTCAAATATGTGCAGGTTGTTCGTCGGTTTTGGTGCTGCGGGAAACCTTGGGTAGAATAAGGCCAATTGCATACGGAGCCGTGAAAGTAAATGAGTGCTCGCAGGGCTGCGCGAACGTCGTGATATGCGCATAAGATGAGCTATTGGCGAAAAGTCACCGCTAGGCATACCACCCCGAGAGAAGACGGCGGCTTGGTAACCGTTGCTTCGAGGCGAGCGAACCCACACTACAGATGGGGCAAACAGCTTCCAGCATCCTATTATGTGAGCGAAAGGCAGCGACGGTCGGAAAAGTCGTTCACGGGATGTGCCGGTCCAGGTAGAGGCACGGAGCGACGGCAGGGAACGGGTAGGGTGCCTGTCTCTGTGTCGCTTTGTTTATATCGACTCTCCGTTACTAGGTGGACGGAGGGCCGCTATGAAGCACAAAGACAAAGATAATCCAACTCCAGTTTTCATCCCGATGGCGCTTTCAAGTGAGGACGCCGCCCGTGCGCTCGGCGTTTCCCCGAAGACGCTCGCCAACTGGCGCTGCGCGGGTAGGGGGCCTGCCTATGTCCATATCGGCGACTCCCCTCGTTCGCCCGTTCTATATCTGATGGAGGACTTGGAGGACTGGCTGCGCTCCCGCCGTCGTTGCGTGGGGGGTGAGTAACGTATGGCTGATGTGAACGGTCGACTTGAGCCAGATTACGCCAAGATGGAGCGTGAATGGCGCGACAGCATGAGAAGGGTGCTGACGGAGGTCCAATGCAGCAAACTCGCTTGGGCGATCTGGAATTACTACCTTGATAAGGAGGAGCCGAAGCTGCCCAAGCCGGCGATGCTCGTATTCGAAGCCTATAGGTCCCAGCTCGATTTCAGACGAGAGAAATCCATTGAACAGCTGACGCGTAATCGGGCGGGCAAGGCACCTTTAATCGCCGAGGATTCAGGAGAAGCCTGCGAAGTTTTGCCAGAAATCTTCAGAAATCTAGGCAGTTCTGAAAAGGCTTTCTTTCAAAAGCTTGAAGAGGAAAAGTTATCTACCTGCGATTGTGGCGCAATCCACTGCGCGGTGACCACACGGTCATTGGACGGTGACTGCGGACATATAGATAGAGATAAAACTACATCAAGCTCTAGAACTAGGGCTGGGGCAGGGTCTGATTTTGAAGAAGGCGGAAGAACGCGCGCTCCGACTCTCAATGAAGTGAGGGCCTACTGCAATCAATGTGGTCTGGCCGTCTCTCCTGAAAAATTTTTTGACTACTACAACTCCAGTGGGTGGCGCGACAAGAGCGGCAGCCCTATTCGCGACTGGCGGGCTAAGCTCCACGCCTGGAACGAGCGGGAGGGACATTATCCCGAAAAGGAGCAAGCCGTAGATGCCGGAAGCGGCGCGAACGGACGCAAGAGCCTCAGGATTGGCCTCATCATAAGTTCTGACAAGGAGGAAGGCGAGTGGTTCGTGCAGTCACCTGCGGAGCACGCTGGCCCCATTCCGGGAAGTAGGGGAATGGGCCGGGATGAGGCCGAGCGCTTGGTAATCAAATTGTATCCGGATTTGCAGCCCTATGTTTAGGAGATAGTGCCAAGGTTGCACTGAAGGCGCTTCTGGGTGCCGAGGGAATCGAGGTTCCCGAGCGGGCTTCGTTTGATACTGGAGTGCGTCTACCGGACGGTTCTGTGCTCGTGATGACCGATTTCGAGGCCCGAGGTGTTTTGCCGTGAGATAATGCCCGGCATCGTTGCCGATGAATGCTGGTCTGCTGTCCACGCCGCTCGCTTGATTGCCCCGCAAGCCTCTGGAGGCCCGCCTTCTCGGCTTGATAATAGGGGCGGCGGCACCTCTATTATCAAGCCGAGAAGGCTCTCGCGTTGCTTAGCAGCAGCGCTCACCGGCTAGGGCCGCTCTTCGAGTTGCAAGATTTGGGAAGTGTACGGACAAACTCCACTGTTGCGGACTTTTCCTTCACTTCCATCTTGCTCCCGAGCGGCCTTAGTGACCTTGACGGGAGGGTGCTCGCGCTTTGAAAAACTGGCATTTTGGGATTGCCTGTTTTCGGCAGCCGGCGTGACCGCCGTCTGAATTTACGCTACCAGCAAACGCGGCGGCGCTGTTCGCTGGTAGCTTGTTTTTGGAAAACGAGAGGAGTCGAAGTCGGCATGCGGAGAAAAGAGGCGCGCGTCGAGGTGCGCATGACGGAGCGCGAGAAGGAAATTCTCAAGCGAAAAGCCGCCAAAAACGGCATGACGGTTTCCGAGTACGCCCGAAAGCTTCTCGCCAATTCCGACGATGAGATAATCAGGGTCATAGACACGGAGCCTTTGAGAATGGCGGCGCACGAACTCGCGAAGCAGGGGACGAACCTGAACCAGTTCATGAGATTTCTGAACTCCAACGGCGCGGGGGTATTCAACCAAGATGAAGCCAAGGCGGTTTTGGAGAAAGAGGTCTCGGCGTTCTCCGAAATCATGGAAGCGCTCGCGGCACTCCGCATGGAAGCCGACCGAAACGGCGTCCATCTGCAAATCGAGGGTTTCGACAGCATCGAGAATGAGTGACGCGGGCAAGGAAAGGGTCGATGGTGCGCTACGCTATCGAGCCTTATCCAAGTCTTGTCTTCGGTTTTGGCGGTCGCGTCAATTCCGCAGTCCGTGAATGGGTCGGCTTGGATCCGCGCGAGCGCGGGACACACCGCTCCGTGGTCACCGAACGTCGCATTGGCTCGGCTGTCTATTTCGTTCGAGTGCCTTTATCCTGTTTGCGATTGGCGCGAGTGGAATGAGCGCGGCATGAACCTTGTCGGTGTCGCTCTCTTTCTCGCCGCATCGCTCACCGAGGTCGGCGAACGCCACGATGCCCTCTCCTATATCAAGGGTTCCAGTGGCATCATCGTTCCGGTTCCCACCCATTCGTTTGGGCTTGAGGAGCCGGATTTCTTCGGTTCCGAAATCGGTGATATGAAGAGTGCGACCGCAGAGCTATCGAAACGGAACGGGTCGGAACCACCGAAAGACCTGAACAAGGCGCATTAGAAAAAGCCCCGGCCATTTGGCCGGGGCTTTCCTTTCCTGAAATAGACGATTGCTTTGCTCTTTCAAGTTACTTCGTGGCACCGCAAGAAGAGCACTTATACCCAGTGGTCACAGTCTCATCCCATGCATCGCGCACCTGCACCTGCTCGTCATAGGCCGCTTGGTCGGTCACGGTTTCATAATACCCCTGCTTTACAGTCACATAGGTAGAGTGATAGCTTCCGCAATTACCACCATTCATAAGAGAGTTGTTAATATGCCCCCAAGGGTCAGACGTGATATCCGCACCGCACTGGTTGCAGATATAGTGTTCCTCCGTCACCGCGTCATGCCATACCTGATGCGTCACCGCGTCGTGGTGGACGGTCTTGTACTGAGCGTCGTGATGGACGGTCTTGGTCTGGGCAACCCAGTTGTGCTGATGCGCCGGGGTGTCATCCTTTTTCGATGAACTGCCTGAATTGGAGTTTGAGCCGGAGTTGCTGCTGTTGCCGCCACTCGGCTTGCTATCGGATTTTCCCTCGTCTTTCTTGGAGGATGAATTGCTCTTGTTTCCAGAATTATCGGAGCTGCCTGTGGTCTTCCCATTATCCTTCTTGGAGCCGTTGGATGAACCTGAATCGCTCTTCTTGCTGTCGGAAGTTTCCGGGGTCTTCGCGTCAGACTTCTCTTCCTTGGCGGACTCCTGAGCCTTCTCGGTCTCCTTCTCGACGGCATCCGCGTCGGCGTTCGGGTTCTTCTTGATGTTGTCCTCGAACTTCTTCACGACCTCAGCGCCCTTGTCCCCGGTCAGGGTGGAATCGCCCTTCTTCACGGCTTCCGCAACGTCCTTGGCAATGGCTGTCAAGTCATCCTTCGTCACCTTGTCCGCATCCACCTTATCGAAAGTCACGCCTGTGGCAACTGTCTTGTCGGCTTTTCCGGCGGTAACCTTCTTCGATGGCACCTTATAGATGGAGCCGTCGGCGTTCACCGGTGAGATGAATGTGACGGTATAGGTACCGGACTCACCGACCTTCACGGTCACCTGCTTGTTCGCGGCGATGGCGGTGTAGAAGTCCACCTTCCCGTCCGCATCCTCTATATGGGCGATAACGGGCGTGGAAGTGTCCGCATCCCAGCCGTCAGCCTTTACCTCAAGGGTAAGTACCATGTCCTGCTTCTCCTCGTCCTTTGACTGGGACACCGCAGGGGTGTCCGGCTTTCCCGCCCATCCGGCATGTGCGACTGCATAGCCGCCACCGATGAGGATCGCGGCGCAGAGGATTCCGGCACCCACTGCGCAAGCCTTCTTCTTTGCGGCCTCGCGTCCAAAGAGCTTGACCGTCTCCTCCTTCTTCTCCGCTTCCTCCGCTGAGTCGGAAACCTGCGGAATCTCCGTAACCACCATGGCCCCTTCCTGATTGCGATACTTCAGTATTTGCATTGTATTTCAAATTGTCACTTATATAGGTGTGACTTATATAGGGTTGGCTTGAATCATTGACACCGGTGGATAGGAGGTGCCGATGACTGAGCTTGACCCCAAGATGCGCGTGGGGCTTCGCATTAAGGAGCTGAGGGGTGAGCTTGGCATGAGTCAAGAGGCCTTCGCATACTCCATCGAGATGTCCCGCACCTATTTCGCCGAAGTCGAGACGGGCAAGCGAAACGTGTCTATTGAGAATATCGACCGCATAGCGAGGGGCCTCGGCGTTTCCCTGAGGGGCTTTTTCGACTCAAATCTGTTTGCGGAGCGCTGAGACATCAAGTTGAAGTGGCTCTATCGGTTGTTGACCCTGCTCCCCCTGTCAGACACATCATTGTGCTAACTCGATGGCCGATAACGGTGCCTGCCAGAAATCGTGTCTTTGGGGCCCGATGGGTGAATCTTCAGGGGGTAATTGCAGGTTTGGTTGCTACGAGAATAGGTCAATTACTCCGCTGACATCTCGTGTATCGGTGTAGTAACGCCGGGCTGTCTCCGGATCGTGACCAAAGAGCGCTGCCCTTATCTCAATTGGGACACCTCTGTTACGGGCAATGGTGTGGAGGGTTGCTCGCCACACATGGGAACGGGCTGTCTGCAAAAGTTCTATGTCACAGTCGCTTGCTATCTGACAATAAAGGGTGCGAACAGCCTTCGAGCAGTTGGACTTGTCCCATTCGCGCCACGGATTATCGGTTGCGGGAGCGGGGAAAACCAATCCGACCCCACTACTTTCGGCTCGGCGATTTTCGAGTAACGAAATGACGCGCGAGTCGAGAACGGGGACAATTCGGCCTCGGTGGGTCTTGCTTGCCTCGTTGGTAACTTCAACCGAGTCACAGCCCTTGCTTACCTTGTCCCAAGTGAGGGTTCGCGCCTCACCGATGCGCAATCCCGTGACGGCTTGCAGCGCTGTTAGCTCCACGATTGCCCTTTGCGCATTTGCAAGCTGTTGACGGGAATATTTTCCGCGTACGGAGCCACTTTGCGGCAGAGCGCCCTTCCAGCTGTCTGATAGGAGCCAATCGAGCACCTTTCCCCACTCGCTTTCCGAAAGCCCCTGCCCTCCTTGCGGCTTGTTGCTCGCCTTGTTTTCAGGTAGGTCGAAGCTCATCCCTGCAATTGGATTCGAGTTGAGCACGCCGCACATAATTAGGGGTTGTATGACCCATTTGTTGACGACCTTCCGCACCTGTCGCGCCGTTGCTGTTCCGTGCTTTTCGGCAATCAGGCAGAGGGCTTTACCAAAGGTCCCGGCGCGCAGAGCGTCCGCAATCGGGTAGCCCCCAAGGGATTCCGTTGCGATAGAGAGGCAGAGAGCATAGCGTTCTCTGGTCGATGGGCGGAGGCGAGGGCTTTCCTCCATGCTCGGCAACGCCTCGGATTTTATGTATCCTCCGAAAAGGTCAGAACTGTTCCAATTGCTTTTCAGCCCGCATGTGGCTTTTAACTCTTCGGCCTGCCGACGGGCTTTTGCGCGAAGTTCGCCTTTTGTCACGCAGCCTCTGGTGTCCCGACGGAGCGTGATGCCATCGGGGAGCCTGATGCTCCATTTCATGCGGTATCCGCCGCGCGGGTCCTCCTTGATGTGTGCGCTGTCGATGGTGTCTTGACCGGGCTGGAGCCTTTCTCTTGGCATATTTGCTCCGTTCTGTGTCCCTACTATTGTCCCTACTATCATGGGGAGACTTAGGGATTAGATTAGCAACAGTGGGATAAAAAATATATATCTACCAGCAGAAAGTAATAGATAATCACCGTATAAAATTATAGCACTACAATACCCGAAGGTCGGTGGTTCAAATCCGCCCCCCCCCGCGACCATGAAACTTCAGGTCGGAAGCATAAAAGCTCCCGACCTTTTTCTTTGTCTAGGGGTTTCGGCATCTCTCGTTCTTTGGGTACCTCGAGGCGGGCAATCAGATAGATGCTTACGAGTATCATAGGGTCTTTTACGTCGCGGTCGTGTCTCGTACTGGTGCGCCGCTCTTTGTGGGACGTGTCACTTTGCCATAGGTTGTCCGGCGGCGGGGCGCAGGTCGTTCCCCGTGGCGTCGCTCCTTTCGACGCTACGCTGCCTGGCTACTCGTTCCACTGGTGCTTTTTCATGTCGACGCAGCCGTTGTCTCGGAAGGCGACTCCTTCCTCCGTCAGTAGTGCTCGCTGGTCGGGGAAGTTTGGCGCGAAGCGTCCCGCGTGGTTGACGACGCGGTGGCAGGGATAATCGCCGTAGCGATCCGCCTCGCTCAGCACCGCTCCGACCAGGCGAGAGTTTTTCTCCCTGCCGATGAGGCGCGCTATCTGACCGTACGAGGCGACGCATCCCGCCGGAATCTCTGCCACGACGGAGAGAATCTCATAAACCAAATCTTCGTCCAGGACTTTTTCCATCGTATCGCTCCCGTGTTCGCTTTTGCCTTCGGGGGCGCGGCGCCGATCACCCGTGCTGCGATTTTCGCAGCTCCCCTTACCGAAGCATCGAGGGAAAGCGCGTGCGTGTCAAGGTTGTCTGGTCCAGTTGC
>OLSE01001718.1_pt1 | contig 15776 bp, 16 predicted proteins | sample 1673191 | NCBI WGS metagenome assembly OLSE01 (sample SAMEA3136764, study PRJEB25190) | human gut metagenome | biome: human gut; feature: human-associated habitat; material: faeces | place: Austria | collected 2013
AATTCCACTTTTGCCATAGTCAAACATGCGTATTGTACGCTGTCAACGCAAGCCGAGGCACCTTTAAGGCTGTTTTAAGAACTTTTTTAGAGGATGTGGGGACATCGAGAGTGCTAAATGAGCGCCCAATCCGGAAGTGCGGTGGAAAACCGAGACCTGTCGACCAGACCCCAGTTTTGGGCATCCGCGACCTGCGGTTTTGTTGGCAAAAATCGGTGTGTGCTCGGCAAGTTTCGATTTTTCCCCGCACTTCCGGAGATAAGTGGCGAAGGGGACTCTTTAGAACAAACGAATACCCAAACCCCTCTTAATCGCCTTGTTCATAACGTCGTTAAGTCGCTTAGGCCAATTCGCAATAAAGAAAAGGCAGGTGCAGCATGCGCAAAATGAATCATTGTTCAGACGTTCAATCTCATTGAGCAGAAGTTCAGAATGATTGATGCCCGCCACGGTCGCAGCTAAGTCAGCCAGAGACTCGTTTGCAATTGGCATCATCTGCTCATTAATTAACCAAAGCGACCTCAGGGCATGGACGGCAATAATGCAGGCAAATGTAAAACCATCAATACGCCCAATATCCGCAAGCGAATCTCCCCTCCTGGCAACCCAGTCCTTGTAAGATCGCTTGCCAAAAATCACATCTGAAGGAACAAGGGCGTCATCCAGAGAGAGACACTTCAAGGGATCAAAATCACGATATGCTTCAACCGATGGATAGCTCAGATATAGCTGACCCATATCAGTGCTATCGCAGTAATAGTCTTGCATTAGCTCAAGCCGTTTAAAATCGAGCCGATTGTCCTGAGGATCTAAGTCAAATATGAGCAAGATGTCTGTAAAACTGGATTCGAGAAGCTGAGCCGCATCATCTTTATCCGAAAGAAGCTCAGCGACAAAGGGCTTAAGATCAATGGACTCGAAATCGCAACCGTATTCTTGAAAGAGCTTATCAAGAAAGTCATGAACATTGATCTCGACAGGAACAATTTGATGATCATCCGCGAGGCTAAAAGATTCAAATAAACGCCCCATCAGCTGAGGCTCGCGTTTAGCGCCTTCAACAATGAGCAGGACGTTCTTTTCAGACGCACCGTTCATGGCTACTCAAACTCTCCGGCTCGGAGGAGCTTCTCAATATTGTTGCCGAGCCTCAACTCACGATCGGTGGAATCGGCCAAGGTTCGAATACCCTCTTTTGCAGAAATTTGATAAACGCAGTCGGGCCTCATTACGCCATTCTTAACAAGCGAAGTGTTGTGGGTGGAGCACAATATCTGACAAGATGTCTTGGAAGCAAAGAGCTTCAAAAGGCTCTCAGCCATCTCAAAGTGGCAAAAAGCGTCAAACTCGTCTATAAACAAAAAGCTGGCAGACTCGTTTAGCTCAAGCTCAGAGAACACCTTAACCAGAGTTCTTGTACCGCTAGAACACGCCTCGACAAACGGGATGCATCGCATGGGATGATTGAAATATAGAACAGGCGAGCCGTCGGACTCTTTAATAACGATCAGGGACTCATCGACTCCAAAATTGCGAATAAATGATTCAAATTCCGCAACTTTGTTCTCGCGTATGATTTTGTTGATTACCTTTTTTGTTTCAACCCCTTTTAATCGAAAGTTGTCCGTGCGAATCAGCCTCATGCGCGAGACAAATCGGCGTAATTCAGCCAAGGCACCTAAAAGATTAGTTGGAAGACTGCTCGTTATATAAGAAAGAAGGCTCAACGAAGCATCGAAGAATTCAAAATTAAAGCCAGCTGCACCGATTCGTTCAAGGTGGTTCTCTTCGAAAACGCCGCGTGCATTATTGAAATCGAAAATTCGTTCCCCATCAATCGATAGGGTCTCGTGAAGCCAAGTAGTCGGAGAAGTCTTCTCATAGCAGTAATTGATTTCGCGACCGTCAAATTCAAAGACATAGGTGAACTGTGCCGTACCTCGCCCGCAATCAGCATTCAAAAACAGACGATCATCCTGGTCAGAATAATCGAATGCCTTTGGAAAGCCGAGCGTAATGTCGAATAAAGCTGAACCGAAATTCGATTTACCAGACGCATTTCTGCCGATCAAAAGTGCGGTTTTCACGGTTCCGTTTTTAACGTTATTTTCTGCAAACTGGTAATCACGAGAAGCTGCAAAATTTAATGTAACCGGAGTCGGAAAATTCCTATAGCCATCAACAGTAAAACGCTTAAGCATGAGAGTCTCCTATCTCTTGCCGTAATTATATTACGGCAAGAGATAGGAGACCTGCATCAATTACGTAACTACGGGAAAAGTCATGTAACCAAAGCCCGTCCGAACCATGAAAACCTACTGAGAGAGCCGCTCAAACCAGAAGTATGCGGCAAAATCTAGACATGCCGTCCACGCTGGATAGTAGCAACGCTTCTACCTGCGGTTTCTTTTCATGAAAAGGGCGGTGTGCTCAAGGATTCCGAAATTTGCCGCATACTTCCATCGGGCAATTCCGGAAGTGCGGTGAAAAACAAAGAGCTGTCGACCAGACCCCGGTTTTGGGCATCCGCGAGCTGCGGTTTTATTGGTAAAAATCCGGGTGTGCTCGGCGAGTTTCGATTATCCCCGCACTTCCGAAAAACGCGATAAAAACCCGCTACCCTAAAGCGAACACGCGACAACATCCAGTTGTCGCGGAAACGTCAAAGGGCCGTAGCCGGAAACCCGGACAACGACCCTTCTTTGTCACCGCCTCACGTAGAGTCCGCGGCGACTGTATCACTTAGAATATCTTACCGTAACTTCCAGCGACCACGACTGCGCGCCATCGGCTCTTCACCCGCATTCACGGTAAACCTCGATAGAAAACCCGGAATTCTCGGAGATGCGCACTCTATTCTGCGAACTGATACCTGACCTTGAGGCTATTCAACTGGTTATATGGCAGGTAGCCATCTTTTTGTAAACGACCCACTACAATTCCTGGGGCAATTCCTATCTCATCGGCAAAAGACGCAACGGAACTACACGTCTTGCTTCCAGCAACGAGCTGAACATATACCTCTGGCGGAATCAAAGTATCGCGCGCGAAAGCATCCGCCGTGCGTTCCTCCTCTTCGGTAGTCCCAGCAGTGCGTCCAATGTGCCCTTTAATAACATGCGCCAATTCATGGAAAAGACTGAACCAGAACTTATCGGCATCGGCCCCGCGCAGCGTAAGCGCGAGCACAATCTTTGATCCGTCATAGAACGTCGCACCATTGAGAAACGTGTGCTCAAGATGAGGCAAAAAGACCGTCGCGACCCCACATTCAGCCAACATAGACACAAGAAGCGGCTGAAAATCTGCAGGATCCATAGACGTAAGCTTTCTGAGTTTGGGAATACATTCCTCAAGCTTACCAACATTGATCTTACCGGTCGTTATACCTCGCGCATCGATCTTGGCCTTCTGGGCCCAAGCCAAAAGTGCATATTCGGATTCAGCGGTTTCCTTCTGGCGACGATAAGCGATTCCCGGAGCAAGTCGGTCTTCATTCAGCAGCGTAAGCCTAACAACCTCAAAGAATTTTCTAAGCTCGACCACTTTAACAGCCGCGGAGCGCGTCGGCTCGACCCATCCCAGTTTGGCCATTTGTGCATAAGGAAACTTCCTGGCTATCTGCTTATCCTCTTCGATAGAATTTTCGTCCTCGACCTGCAGCAACTTCTCACGATAACGTGCCTCAAGATTCATCCAAAATGTCGAGGGAACGCCCAGCACCATCTCGAGCCTATGTGCCGTATTTGGAGTAAGCTCAACTTGCCCATTTATAAGCTGGCTTATGAACTTCTCAGAGTAATCCATGCGCCTAGCAAACTCGCGCTGGCTCATACCGCGATACTCAAGCTGCTCCTTTATAGTAGCCCCTGGTGGCGTTGCGATATAAGTCTTGCTCCTTGCCATGACCTCTCACCTCTTAAGTATTCTCCTATTTCAAATCTCATGTTAGTGGTAGTCAACGATTTCTTGAATTTCCGCTATCTGAATCTCATCCCTAATGACTTCAAATACCAATCGCAGAGGATGAACCAAGTCCATTGCAAATTGCCCTTTACGGTCACCAACAAGTGGATGACATCGCCCGATCCCAAACTGGACGAGCATCTCAACGGAATCAGCGGCATGAATCTCATCTACACGTTGTTGGATAAGCCCAACAGTACGCTTATCGTATTTTTTGGCAGCAACAGAAGCATTTGTGCAGATCTTTTCGATTTGACGGTTCTTATAGTTGACCTGCATAACCACCTCCTACCAAAGTTTTACCCCTACGGTAAAACTACTATAGCAGCTAAATAGGACAAGAACAATATCGGCAGCAAAAGCAGACATGCGCTTAAAGATTGCCCACAGCATGCGTTCTGGCAATAATGACGGCATCCACAGCAGCATTCAGCGGTTACTACAAAGAAAGTCGGAGAGTATCCTTCGCAAGAAACATCCCCTCCCCAACAATCCCCCAGAAAGTTCGCTGATGTTGACTGGGGTTCCCGTAAAATAAGCCCCAATAAAATATGTGCGGAGTGCTGGCCTGGAGCTGCCTTCGGACCCTATTGGCCGCTCACCGAGAGGCTCCGCTATGAAACGACCCCTTTACTACCTGCTCTGCGCGATCGCGCGCACGTCCATGGTCAGCGCGACGCTGCCCATGGCAGCCATCGCGGAAGCCATGCAGCCTCAGGCAACAGCCAAGCAGCGGGCACAGGCCGACTCCTCGACCGGCGACGCAGGCAAGGCCGAAGACGGCACAAACACAAACGCGACAGCAGATACCGCAGAGGACAGCACCGCGACATCCGCCGGCGCCAGCGCAGTCAACACGGAAGACGCCAACGGCACCACCGCCGCAACCGGCACCCCCGCCCCATCCCTCCGAGCCCAGACCAACCCCACGCCCGAGACCATCTCCGCCACGTCACAAACCGGCTACGCCCACTCCGCCACGGCAACCCAAAACGGCGTCACCTTCACCGTCACGTGGAGCGACGCCCCCCGCGGGCACCGCGACGACCTTCCACGTAACCCAGGCCAACGGCTCGCCCCAAGCCAAGGCGCGCATGGACGTGCCCACCTACTGGGACGGTGGCAGCCATGAAAGCGTCTGTGACCCGTCGCGCCCGGCATGGGCCAGCTACTACAGCCTGGGCACCGCGGGCCACGACTTTACCTTCGACTTCACGGCATCGGGCACGTACCGCATCTACTTCTACTTTATGGACAACGACAGAAACGACCCCCAAAACGACAAGGGGATCTACTACCTGCGCACCACGGCGGAGGTGGCCGTAAACGACGCCGCCCGCCCAAGCGTCACGCAGATCGTCAACGACGCCGTGGACCTGTGCAGGCAAGAAACAAACGGCTCGGAATACGACATGGCGCTGTGGCTCCACGACTGGACGCTCGACCAGCTGGAGTACGACCACAGCCTCAACTGGTGCTCGGCCGAAAGCGGCCTCACGCGCCACCAGGGCACCTGCGAGAGCTACCAGCGCATCTACTCCAAGCTCCTTGACGCCGCGGGCATCGCCAACGGCCGCATCACCGGCAACGGCCACACCTGGAACGCCGTAAAGATCGACGGCAAATGGTGCCAGATGGACCTAACCTGGGACGACACCAACGACAACTGGTATGGGGACCTGGACCAGCGCCTTGCCGTTGCGCGTGCGGTCTGCTCCGACTCCCCCGTGCTTCTGCTCGATGTATGCACATCGGCCCTCGACCCCAAGACCGAGCGAGAAATGCTGGACCGCATGCGAAATCTCGGTCATACCGTCATCATCGTCACGCATCGATCTGCTGCGTTGGAGGTTTGCGATCGGGTTATAGGCCTTGCATCTAAATGGTGATCTGCCGAGCAGGCTCTGCTCCCCAACGCCATGCAACTTACTTCGGATCGGACTCTACACCACTTTCTCGGCACTATCGGCGCGATCGAAATCATAAGTCGCATTAAAGCAGTGATTAACACTTATTTCTTCAATGCGCAGGACCACTGCATGAGACCAGCTCTAATCAACGCAAAATAATGGGAAGAGAATTTACGCGCAAGGTATATAGGCCATTTCCAATTATTATATGCAAGCTGAGCGGCCCCATTACCAACCACAAGCGCCCAGACGCCCATGCCAGTAAAGGAAATTAAGACATACGACAATACAAAACCTGCAATAGCCGAAACTATATAAGCCGGGAGATAGGGGATTTCATTCGTACTGATAATGTAATTACAACACAATGAATGATGGTTCCAAACCGCAAGATAAACAACCAAGGCGAAATAAAGAAGCCCGTCGGGGGAAAAACCTTTCTTAACTAGGAACAAGACTGGGAGGCCGACAAACCAGACACCGATCGTGCATACAACAATTAAAATCCAATATAGAGACAGACTTTTTTCAATAATTTTTCGTGCAGTCTGAACTTCGCCACCAGCATAAGCAGATTGAAACATTGGAATAAAAGATCGAACGTAGGCGCTGGCAAACCCGTAAATTGCACCGCCAACTTGAATAATTAATGAATACTGAGAGTTAACCTCCACACCAAGAAAATAGGAGCAGAGCAGCGAACTCAACTGAGTGGAAGCATAGCAGCAAAGTTGAACAACGCCGTCCCTCCACGCCAAATAAGCCACTGAAATAAACGTTTCTTTTATTTCAGAAATAGAAACACCCGTACAAGCATCGTTTGCTTTTTTTATCGCCTCTGAGTGAACCTCCAGAAAGCGACCGCAAAAAAATCTCAGCACAATGTCATTAAACAGATAACCGATGGCAGCGCCAATGATGCCAAAACCCATAAACAGCAAAAACGCAGAAACCACAAGCTGCCCAATGCGACCATAAGACTTTGCCCTGCTTTCAGCGGAAATATCCCCGAACCCTCTCAGGCAGGTCGTATAATGAAAAAAGAATAGATTAAAAAACACATCAAAACAAAAAATTAACCATGCGGTCCAACAAGAAAAGGGATCAATAGCACTTGAAATTGAAGAAATGTAGGCAGTTCCAACTGTAGCGGTAAGCATCAGGACAACGCAAGAAATTAACGCGTAAACAATCCGGGATGTTTTAATCAATTTGCCAAGCAGCTCATAGTCTACAGAATCACCAACTTGAGATGAATCGTAGCCGCTCTTGCTAATGCTACGCGCACCGCTAAGACAATAGACAATATTTCTCGCAAAAGTTGGTGTAAAGCCAAATTCAAATAACAGCGTTAAATTCCCAATGGCAACAAAAGTGTACCAGAGACCAAGTTCGGCGTTAGATAAGTAAGCAAGCAGAAACGGAAGAAGAAGGAAGCTGCTCCCCATTGAAAGAACAGTGCTTACATAGTTCCATATAATGTCTGACTTGGTAGTATTAATTTTTGCCATTATTTAGCCATCTCCACAACATCCTTTGATGGCACCCTGGATTGACAGGGCCCCTTATCTGAAAAGGCGGGCAGCGCCATAAGCATAAAGAAATTACATGCTGGATATAACATTCCGCATTCAACAAACCCCATTAGGGAATACAAGACCAAGCCCATGAATGTCACGTGGGCCGAAATACGCGCTTTATTTATCGCTACGCAATAGAAAGCAACAAACGCGGTAAATGGGATCAAACCGTATTGAATAAGTAGTCGACAATATGCATTGTCAAGCATGACTCTTGTTTGTATTAAATAACCACCCGTTGCAGACGGCAGCGAAACTATGGCCGTTAAGTCATTACCAAAAACAGTCAGAGGGTAGTTTTCAAAATAATAGGCGGAATAAAAAATCCGGTTGGTCATTAAATTATCAAGCTGAACAAGACATTTATTGGCACCATGGGACCACATAAAGGGCAGGGCTATACTAATAATCGCCAGAAAAAGCGGTAAAAAAGTAAATAGGGACCCATATGGTTTTGAACGGGGGCTTCTGAATGAAATAACCGAATACAAGGCCATTACGAAAATGCCTGCTGCAGAAGTTTTTGAATCAGCTACGAAAAAAGCAATTGCGAAACAGAAGATGCCCGCAAGACCGCTTCTGCCTTTCAGCTCAAAAATAGAAGCAGAATAAGCAATAAACAAAAGCTGTCCAAAATTATTAGGATGGGCAAAGCCCATCGAATTTCGTACAAAATTGCTACCGCGCGACATTAATACAGAAGGAATGGCACCGACACTATTGAGACCAACAACCATCAATAGCATAAAGACGGACGATACAAGAATAGACCTTGAGATGTAGTATTCAGGGACGTCTTCAGCGCAAAGGCAAAACAGCGCCAACCAAATAATCTGAGGGGCTTTATTTGATTTCAGCGACCCGACGCAAATTAAAATCAGCAGCAAGCCAACTAGCACTTTCACATGAGAAGTCTTTTGTAGTAAAAGCTTCAGCAGTAGAAACGCTAAGGCAAACAACTCAAGGACCAGCGAAAGCACCGCAAGAGAAATCCCAAACACATTGGTAGCATTTACTGATCCAATATAATAGGAAACTGAAAATAAAGCCAAAGCAAAGCTGAACATTACAGCCCCGGCATTTGCTCGTATAATCTCAGTCCATGATCTTTCCACATTAGTCAAATTCAATTAACGTACCCCATAAACAAACTTAGTAAAGCCAATTGCAGCCATAACACGCCTCGCAAGAAGAAGACGGATCGTAATGCGATTTTTCACTTCAGAGATAAATCGACGTGAATAGCGGTGAGAAGCAAAGCCTTCCATTAAATAGCTGAAATACGACTGGCAGACCATATTAGAGACAGGCTTAAAAAGCTGATTCGATTCCAAACGTGCACAATTACGAATCAAAGATAAGACTTCCCTGACTGCAGATTGCTTATATAGTTCGCTTAAATCCGGATTCACGTGACATAGCTCATATAGTTTTACCAGTAAATTATCAACACTCTCGATAGCCGAGATATCAGTATTTCTCGTTACTGAATCACTATTGTTGACATAGCAATAGACCGCCGAGTCCACTACTTTTACACTTTCAGCCAGACGATAAGCATCTACCATAAACAACGCGTCTTCACCGAAACGAATGCCATCTTCAAATTTAAGAAAACCATTCCGGAATAATGATTTCTTAAATATCTTTCCGCAAACGCTTCGGAATACAACACCTTTAGTAAAGCTCGAAAACGGAACTTTATTAACATTATCCCAAAATGCAAGGCTAAGAGAGCATGCTGTTTTCCAGTCGATGCTTATAGCCTTGCCCGAATAATCGCCATGCTCATTCAGTAGAGCCCCGATAACCAAGCTACAGCCATCTGAGGATTCAAGCAACAGCCTAACTGCATTTATAGGCAGCATATCGTCAGCATCAACAAATGCCACCCAATCACCGGAGGCCTCATCGATACCCCTATTACGCGCCACGCATACACCACTATTGTTTTGACTAATCAGCTTAATCCGGTTGTCGCCCTCTGCAATAGCCATAACTAGCTCAGCGCCACGATCTGTCGACCCATCATCAACAATAATTATTTCAATGTTGCTCACACTCTGACGCTGAAGACTATTTAATGTCTTTTGAATCGTTTTTTCAGCGTTATACATCGGCACAATCACGCTCACGAGAGGATTGTCGACCAAGGAAGATTGACAGCAATTTACTTGCTTGCTTGTTGACGTCATAAACAGACGCCCCCCGCAAGCTTATTTGGACGACCCATAGAAATAATTGCTTCAATCCATTCGGCAACATTAAAGGAGCATTTTAAAAATTTATCAGAAATATCAGCCGCATCTGGAACGCCAAATGAACAGACATAAGGTAATCCGTTAAGCTTGGCCTCAATTGCGGCAACACCAAGTCCCTCAAACGAAGCAAGAAATTCAAACGTAGCATATGAGCTGAGGGCCTTTATATACCTACCAACAACGATTTCGGTTCCACCCAGCCCATTTGAAAGGCCAGATACTAAAACCCTAGGCTTATTGTGGTCTAAGGCAGACGAAACCATTAAAAAGCCTTCCTTCCAAATCTAAGTACTGATAGAACAGAGGAGATGAACCAAGACAGCTTGGGTCCAATTACTGGCGCAAGCTTTTTCCGCATTTCAACACGGAACTTCTTAGCGGGTGACAACCAGGTGCCTGAATAATGGTGAATAGAATATGTATCATCAGTAATTTCAAACTTGCCACTATGACTGTCTAGGGGATCAAAATAAGTAGCAGGGTATGCAGTGAAACCATTTAACTGCTGAAATGAACCATCTCTCTTAAGAGCACAACTCACTTCCAGGTAATCAGTTAGCACCCTCGGAGAGGTATCCATAGAGTTGCGGCCTTTTCGCATCTCAAATCTCATAGATTCATATAATTTTGCGACATCGCTCATGACATGGCTTCCGGCCTCAGAACCCATGATGAGGCCGGGATTCAAGAAGAAATTATTCTTCATGAATCCCGCAAAAGCCTCATTATCTAAAAGCTCGTCCAGAGGCTTCAGGACTTCGACATCTGTATCGAGAAGGATTCCACCCTCTGAATACAGTATTCTGTAGCGCGCATAATCGCTGACAAACGCCCATTTTTTTGAGGCATATGCCTCACGACAAAATTCACATTGATTTATATCGAAATTGCTTTCGTCCCATCTACGAATTTCCCAATCAGGCATGATCTTCGACCAAGACTCAATGCATTTTCTTTCAAGTTCAGGAAGCTCACTTCCACCGAACCAGATGTAGTGCAGAACTTTAGGAATCATCAATTCCCTTTCGAACAATAGGCTACTTCTTGATGATTTTTTTAACCAGACGCTTCATCGGGTCATAAATTCCAAGCTTTTCGCATGTATGCCTAGCAAAGCGCTCGGCTTTTACTTTTCCGGAATCGGGGAACCACTTATTCATAAGCTCCTCACCATCCAGATTCGCCACATCAGCCATGAATTCATCGCGACGCGGATTCAGCTTCACGGACTTAGTAAGTTCACGAACACCTTCTACTGCAGCCTCAACATCAATCTCCTTCATACGGGCATAGCTTGAGGCTCGATCAAGCAATTCTTGTCCCTCATCGCTTTGGATGAGAACTCGAGTGACGCCCCGATTGTCGTCGAACTCTTTCGAGAGTCGATAAACATCGAAGAAATCCCAGCAAGTCAAATCAGTAACGCGATAACGCTTTTTAAACGGGCATTCGTAACAAATGGGTCGATCTGAAAGATCAGCAAAAAAGGCCCTTAGGTAAGGATCTGTTTCGACACCTTCACTGTACAGCCGTTCACCATACAGAGTCTCGCCTTCGAGCTCGCACATATTTGAATAGCGATAGCCAAACCGTGATTTATCTCTAAAAAGAACGGTCTCACCTTTTACGCCAACCTTTGCGTCAAGCCATTCGACCTGCCGCGCGAACACAGCGCGAGCGGGGTTCGCGCGGCAGACGAAGTCTGCCACGCGTAAATTTGCCGGCTTGCCGCCCAAAAATCGAAGCAGGCCTTCGCATTGACAAGGAGTACCAATAAAGAGAACTTCACGTCCAGTTTTTAGTTGTTGTTTGACCTCGGGATACGCAGGGCCAACAACGCTCTGAACATATTTACTGTTGCGGAAGCGCCAAAGTTCATCAACGCTTTCCACAGAAAAATGTCCGACCTTAAGTCGCCCAGGGGCTCCTTCGGCTCGCACAAGCTGTTCACCGCGCAAATAACCTGCACCAAACACAATACCGCCGTTGGCAATCACGGCCTGAGCAAGGGCAGTGAAGGCTCCACCAGAAGTGCTTTCAGCAAGCACCTTTTGATCATTATGCTGGACTAGAAAGGCTCGTTGGGACTTAGGCTCGTCCTTATCAACATTAAGCACTGGGCAAGCCTTTTCGCATAATCCGCAATCAATACACTGGTCAGCATTGACTACGGGGTACTCGCAGCCCTCGGCGTCATATTCCATTGATATGCACTGCTTGGGACATTTTTGAGCACAGGCAGCGCAACCGCAGCATTTACTTTTGTCCGTGATGGAGATCATACTGTTCCCTACAACTCAAGAGCTGATTTAAGCCAATTGGCCGATTCATTCCTATACACATTAAGTCGTTGACGTACTGACACAAAGTCAATTTCATTTGCCATTGCGGCACGGAAAGCATCCTTCGATTCGCAAATACGATCGGAGTTTCCAAGGACACGCAACAATGTATCAATACGTGAGTTCGTAGACTGAGCACCCATATTCTCGTGGCGACGGAACGAGAAGAAGGGCACCTCAAAAATATTTGAGAAAACGCTTCCGTGGAAAGAGTCAGTACAGACATACGAAGCATGGGCAATCAAGTTGACCCACTCAGCCGGACCGGCTTCCCAAGGATAATAATCCGCGTAATCGTCATCAGCCTTAACATATTCATCGGGATGAGCAATGGCGACGATCTTCAAATTATGCTGCTTGGCAAGCTCTTGGGCACATTCACGATTCCATGCATTCTTACCCATGAAATAGCAGAAAACATAGGGCTCGTCAGGAACGTCAATCGAAGAGGAACAAGCAAGGCTTGCCCACTGATCTCTAGCCAGCAGCATCGTAGGGTCGCATACAACAGAGCATCGGACGCCCGTAGCTTTCTCTACCAAATCCGCTCCCGTATCCTCGCGAACAGAAATGGCCGAAAAATCGGAAAGAAAATCTTTTGTTTTACGAAGATATTTTTCAGAAAGGGAAGATACTCCAAAACTAGTGGAATAAGACACCTTGCGGACAGGAGGCTGCACGAAAGATAGTGTAAAGTACCTACCAGCAATGTTAACAGGCAGCCAAAGCTGATCGCTGCCAACAACAACGCTGTCATAATCAGCCACAAGCGCCCCAAGTTCTTCAAACGAAGCGGCTTGAGGAGTAAAACTAAAATGTGTTGACTCGAAAGATGAAAATGCACTTTTCCTCTTTGCCATTTTCTTTCCAAAGTCAGCATCAAGCTTCTGCTTGATGCGATGCTTTACAAAACCCAGCTTTGCACGATAAAGATCTACATCAAATAGATGCTCAAGATAGTAATCATTGCGTCCTTCAGAAATAGCATGACCCAGGCCACGTTTATCAATAGTATTGACTTCAACTCCCAGCTCCTCAAGGGCACGCTGGGTCGCGTACGCCTGAAGAACGCTGCCAAAGTTGATTTTGTCATGACACGACGCGACTGCGACTCGCTTAGAACATGTAATAGTCAAGCTATCCCCTTAATCAACAGAACCTAAATAGGTCATATAACAATCCAATAACACTCTGGCCGCAGCATTAATTTCAAATACCTGCAAACCGGCATCGTCGCCAGGCGCGAAGACCTCTGTGCTCAACTCAATAAGTCTTTCGGCCCACTTTATACAGGAGCTAGAAAGTGATTCAAATTGCATCATGGATGTAACAGCGGTCTCAGAGGTAACGGTATCAGACGCAAGAATGGGTGTATGCGATGCCTGGCATTCAACTCCGACCATTGGGAGGCCTTCATACAGGCTCGGCAGGCAGAAAACATCAAATGCTCGATATAAAGATGCTGCGTCGCTTCTAGTGCCCAAAAACCGAACAGAATGGCTAATCCCCAGACAATCAGCTTGGTCCTTTATCTGTTCAACCAACGGACCAGAACCAACCAAAACTAAAACTGCATCATTACGAATCTTTAAAACCTGATCGAATATATTAAGCAAATATGAGTGATTCTTCTGCTCTGTAAAACGACCAATGTGCCCAATTAGAAGCTGTCCATCAGCAACACCAAGCGATCGCCGCGTCCTTAGGCGATCCTCATCATCTGGCGCGAAAACAGACAAGTCGACAGCATTACGCATGACTACAAATTGAGAACTCGATCCAAATAACCATTCACCAGCGAATTTACTACATGCAAAACGGTGAGTCGGATACCGGTTTGATTGCGTTTTCAGCACGGCCTTCAGGGCATTCTTGGCATACTCACCCCTACCACTCGTAGAGTGGCTATGGGCGATACGCACGGGGACACCCGCCTTCTTCGCAGCACGAAGAGGAAAGACCGAAAGCGCGTTGATGTGACTATGGACAATCTTCCAGCCCTCTTGCTTAAAGAGACGCTGAAGCTCTCGCTGGTATTCAGCTACATGCTGATAGGGCGGTATCTCAAAGACCCTGCCACCGAGCGATTCGATCTCGTCACGGGGAACAAGCGTCGAATCGGAATCAACAAGAAAGTCAAACTGCACTTTACCGCGATCGATGTGACGATAGTAATTCATAACGACAGCTTCGACGCCGCCACCAACCATCTTGCCAACAACCTGAGCCACCCTAACCGGTTCAGTCATTTAGCAAGCACCTCCACCGGTAAAGACCTCAACGACCGTGAGGAGAACAATCTTCAAGTCCGTGATGGGGCCGCGCTTGGCGATGTACTCCAAATCACGGCGGACCATGCCGTCGAAGTCGGTATCGTTGCGGTCAGTCACCTGCCACCAGCCGGTAATGCCCGGCTTCACAGCCAAGCGCTGCAGGTCGTACTCGGTATACTCCGCGACCTCGTTGGGCAGCGGCGGGCGCGGGCCGACGACGGACATCTGACCCATGAACACGTTCAGGAACTGCGGGAACTCGTCGATGGAGTGCTTGCGGATGAACTTTCCAATCTTGGTGACACGCGGGTCATTCTTCATCTTGAACATGGCGCCGGCGATCTCGTTCTGCTCCCTGAGCTCGGCGAGGCGCTCGTCGGCGTCCTTGTACATGGAGCGGAACTTCCACATGCGGAAGGTAGTCAAACTACCGTCGGGACGGGTGCGGCCAACGCGGATCTGACTATAGAAGGGGCTGCCCTCGCTCTCCAGTCGGATGGCCGCGGCCAGCACCAGGCTGGGCACAGCGATGACGACGAGCACGGCACCGCTGAACACGATGTCGAATGCGCGCTTCACTGCCCTATATGCCAAGCGCGAGCGGTCCCAGTCCATGATGGATTGCATGGCCTTGTAACGGCCGGCGCCCTCGCGCCGGTCCATGGCCTGGGCAATCAGTGCCGCCCCCGCAGGCGCACAGCTCTTTGTTACTTCTTTAGCAGCCATAGTCAAAAATACATCCCCGTTCCCCAGGGATCCCCCAATCGGTAAATTCAAAAATGCGAACGAATTGCCAGTGCGACGTCTCCCTTACGTTTTGCTGGGAACGTCGAGCGGTAGCAGCTCCCTAAATGCGGAGTTACCTTCGCCCACGTCTACCAGGCACCAGCGTTTATGGCGGTCGATCTTTTTAACGCGGGCCTCTTGCCCCACCAAGGGACCCTGCTCTATGTGCAACACGCCGTCTTCTATGCGCGCTACGCTGTTGCGCACAACACCGTCGTCGTCCAACACGCTGCGGTACCAGTCCTGTGCATCGTCCGGCATGGGCATGTACGCCCGCTCCCTACTGCCGGCGATACGACAGCCAAAGCTCAACTGAGCCAAAGCCCTATCGAGCGCGGCGGCATCGTGCGTGGCGACGAAGAAATATTCCTTGTACATGGGTTTGGTTTGGAGCGACCAGGCGCCATCCCGCTTAAACCAGAACTCCTTTTGCATCACAAAAGCGTCCTGCATCAGGTTGTGCGGGATAATGCGGCGAACCTTTTCGCAGGTCTCGCGCTCTTTTCCATTGGGGGTGTGGACCAGATACCAGCGGACGCGGCCGTGCTGGTTGTTGGTGCTGGCGCCGTTAAAAGCGCCCGGCAGCTGCTCTTGGCGCCGTGCCGTCTGTTCCATGTTCTCGCCCCCCTCTTTTGGCGTTGCGATGCACGCAAATGCA
>OLSE01001725.1_pt1 | contig 15726 bp, 5 predicted proteins | sample 1673191 | NCBI WGS metagenome assembly OLSE01 (sample SAMEA3136764, study PRJEB25190) | human gut metagenome | biome: human gut; feature: human-associated habitat; material: faeces | place: Austria | collected 2013
ATACCTTTTATATCTTGTGAACCCCTATAAAATTTTTTATTAAAAAAATGTAAACTTTGCTATGAGAGATTTTACACAAAATTTTACATAACATTTTACACAAAATGTTATCCCAACGTAGATTAATTTTTTGAAAAAAGGATTAGTCGAACGGGGAATAAAAGCATAGCTGCGTATTTCGCAACCAGATATAAAATCTCTAAACGACGACGAAAACATTCTAATACGTTACTTTTAGTTTGGAGTAGGTAATTGGCTGCGCTTATAGCCATTACCTTTTTCTTAAAAAGTCACCCCAAATCCTCTTACTTTGAGGGAGCAAAATCAAAAAGGTATCAAATAATGAGTATATCATTCAGCGGACTATCATCCGGCATAGACACATCATCCTGGGTAGAATCACTTGTCGCATTGCGTCAGGCGAAAGTTACTAAGCTTGAAGAAGAAAAAGAATCTGTTGTGTCTATTCAAGATGTTTTGAGCAATATAAAAAGTTTCTTTACATCATTCCGTTCTACGATAGAGAAAGTCACTGATGCAAAATTTGGTATTGTTTCAATGGACTTATTTGCTCAGAATCTTGCGACGAGTTCAAACATAAATGTTTTGACCGGCACAGCAACAACAGAAGCAGAGGAAGCAACTTATAATATACAGGTTGACAAGCTTGCATCAAGCACCGAAGCTGCAAGCAACCAGAATTTTACGACAACCGTGATAGAAACCGCAACAGCGACTCTTGGTACTAAGCTTTCTGATATTGGGGTAAAAACAGGACAAATAGGAGTTACTTCTAATGGAAATCAATATAAAATTTCCATAACAGAAGAAGATACGATAAAATCTTTAATAGATAAATTACAGGCTGTCGGTGTAGATGCTAATTATAACGAAAAGACAGGTATTTTCAGTGCTAATATTGATGCAAGTGATATAGATGACAGCATAAGTAATACCGGAATAGTAGATGCTTTTCATCTGAGTGACAGTGTCGGCGGTTATGGCAGCGGAAAGCTTGAAACATCTGACACAGATACCCTTGTAACGACAGCCACCGGAAGCACAAAATTAAGGATGCTCGGGGTTGAAGCCGGTACATTAACAATGGAGGCTAATGGGGCAGAATACTCCTTCCAGGTAACTGATAAAACCACTATACAAGAATTTGTTGATGCAATGAAGAGTGTGAATATTGATGCATCTTTTAATAACGGGGTGCTGTCAATTGTGGATGCAGAGATTACTGACGAAGGTACGACAAATATTATTTCAGCCTTAGGGCTTGAAACAAAGGTTAATCAGAATACTCAGACAAGCGGCGGCTTGAGTTATACAGAAGTCAAAACAGCAGGTTTGAACAATAAGATTACCGAGTTTATTTCAGGCAGCAGCGGAGTTGTAAATGTATATGATAAAACGGGAGTGCAGCTCGGCAGTGTAACAATTAGTGATAGCACAACTTTTGAAGGGTTCTTTGACCGTCTTGAGGACTATGGTATTAAAGGACGCCTTGAAGATGGTGTAATTTCTTTTAGTTCTGTAGATGGAAATTATTTAACCGGCGGATTAATGGACAAACTCGGTGTAGGAGTTGTTACAACAACAATAACAACGACATCTGGAAGCGGAGTATCTTCCGGCGGTTCGGTAAGCTATGATACTGTAAAAGACGAAACAACAACGGATTATACAACAACAACGACTACAACGACTTCAACAAGCACATCCGGCATGGGGATGACTTCTGATACAACAATTGATTATAGCACAGTAAGGCTGGAGGAAACAATTGTAACATACGAAACTGTAATTACGACAACAACTCTTACAACGCTTACAAGCGGCGGAAGTGACGGCAAAATAATTGAAACAACTGTTCTGTATTCAACAATTAATGCACTTTCTACAACAACAGTTGTAACAACAATCGGTACGGTAACAACGACTACTACAACAACAGTTACTCAATCTCTTGGAACGCGTGCGTTTGTAAACGGCATAACAAGAATTGATGTTTCTGCTTATCAGGCTTTGTCGTCAGTAAATGTTGGCAATAATAATTTATCTGCCGGCACGTATGCAATAAATTCCGCGGCGGATTTGCAAAAACTTGCAGAATTGACTAACAACGGTAAGGTTACTTCTGCAAACACTTTTATATTAGGTGCCGATATAGATTTGAGCGGGGTAGAAAACTGGACTCCAATAGGTAATAGTTACAATTTCCGTTTTCAAGGTATATTTAATGGAAACGGATATGAAATTCAAAACCTTAAGCTTACATCTTCCTCTTATAATGGAAATGAAATCCAGAATGGACCTACTGATGGTTATGCCGTCGGGTTATTCGGGTATTTGTATGGCGAGGTTAAAAATCTGGGAGTTTCAAATGTTAATATAAGCTCCAGAGCTGATTATGTCGGTGGACTTGCCGGATATCTGGGTGATAATATAACGCTTAATAACTGTTATGTAACAGGCAGTGTGACAAGAACAAATGATTATGCTGATGCATACAATACAATAGCTTATTCTGCAACCGGTGGGTTAGTTGGTTATATGGCTCAACGTTCAATTGTGAAAGCTTCTCACGCTGACGTTTCTCTGACTGCAAATAACACTATGAGCGTTATAGGTACACTTGCAGGTGTAATGGGAGATTACTCTACAATAGAAAACTCATACGCAAAGGGCAGCATCACTGGTGGTAAGTATACTGGCGGCCTTGTCGGAAGTGTTTATAACAGCAACATAACAATAAAATCAAGCTTTACAAATGTAACTGTAGCTGGTAATAATACGATGGGCGGTATTCTCGGAAGTGCATATAACTCAAATTTAATGATATCGAATACTCAGTCAGGAGGTTTGATAAAAAATAATACTTCTAATGCAACTTATATTACAGCCGGAGGTATTGTCGGTCTGGTTACAGTTGAGAATTCAAGAACCGTAAGCATTTTAAATTGTACAACAAATGCTTCAATAAATATATCAACCACATCTGGTTACGAAGTATACACCGGTGGTATAATTGCTAGTAGTAGTAGTAGTAGTAGTAGTAGTAGTAGTAGCATTGTAAGCTGCGCTGTCAAGGGAACAATCGGCGTCACGGTAGACAGCTCTTCTGGTAATTTAAAAATTTATGCAGGCGGGGTTTACGGCTACAATTCAATATATTCTTCAGGTACTGCTGCCATATCTCATACCAATGTAACTGCAGATGTATCAGCGAATGTTAAATCGTCTTCCAGCGGTACAAGCGTGTATGCCGGAGGCTTATGGGGATTTAACTACTCTCGCAGTAGTAGTAGTAGTAGTAGTAGTAGTAGTAGTAGTAGTAGTAGTAGTAGCGGCGCGATAACCGCTACGTCAACAATCGGTACTGCATACGCAGGAGGACTCTGGGGATACAGGGATGGCTACAGTAGTAGTAGTAGTAGTAGTAGTAGTAGTAGTAGCGGCGCAATCTCCGCAAACGGCGCAAATGGTTACGCCGGCGGAATTATAGCTTATGCATACAATGGACAATATGATATTCAAAAAAGTTATGCAACCGGGGATATCTACGGTAGTAAATATTCTGGCGGGATTATAGGGTATACTTATTATGGATATGCAACAATAACTTCTTGCTACACATCTGGTACAATTAGTGGAGGCGCAGGTAGTATAACTGGTGGTATAATTGCTAGTAGTAGTAGTAGTAGTAGTAGTAGTAGTAGTAGTATAGTCAATTCATACGTTTTGGGATATTCACCTGATATAACAGGTATTTTTATCGGCTCAAGCGGTGTTACAAGCACCAAAGTTACTGGAGGGGCTTATAACGCCAACTTTAACATGGTTGGTAAAAATATTATCGGAAATAACACCGGAACTTTTGAAAATGTTAATACTTGCGGTACTGATACGCCATTTGTTAATTCATATGCAAATCTTTCTGGCGTAGGTTCATCTTCTAAATCAGAAGCTAATACTGAAATTATCAAAATAGTTTCAATTGACGTAAATACAAGCACAGTGTTTGAAACCTCGACAGCTATTGATGTAAAAACAGAAACAATAAAATCAACAGCAACTATCACAAGCACGAGCAGTGAAATCCAATATAAATATACAACAATTTCCGGCGAGTTCATGAATGCAATAACTCGTATTGATACTGTAAACATGACTTCTCTCAGTGATATAAAAGCCCTAAATGGAGCTCTAGAGAGCGGAACGTACGCAATACGTACAACAGAGGATTTGAAATTACTCCAAAACTGGTCTAACCTTGGATTTTTGACCGGAAATTATTATTTTGTTCTCGGTGATAACATAAACCTGATGAATCAGTCATGGACACCTATTGCAAATTCTTATAGCCTCAATGCAACTTTTGATGGAAACGGGTACGAAATTTCTAATTTAAGTATCAAAGGCTCTTATGGAAATGCCGGTTTGTTCGGGCAGATTAGCGAAGTAAAAAATCTGGGGCTCAGAAATGTTATTGTTAACAATACAAATTCCAGCGGAAACACCGGTGCAATAGCTGGCAATTGTTCAAGTATTACAAACTGCTATATCGCAGGCAGCGGAAGTGTTACCGGAAGTGGTACTACAGGCGGGCTTGTCGGTATAGGAAAAGATATAACGTCCTGCTATTCTAATATAAATGTTGTTGGTAAAGGTAATCAAACCGGCGGATTAATGGGCAGTATATTTGCCGGTGCAACAATCGCTTTCAGCTACATAACAGGAAACGTTACTTCAAATTCTGGTAATGTTGGATTGTTTGCTGGAAGTGATAATACGACTATTAAGAGCAGTTATGCTACAGGCTCTTTAACCAAAAATGGAACCATTATAAATGGATTTTTCCAAGGTGCAGGCGGTGCTACTTTAACATCACTCGGCAATAGTTCTTTCTACAAAAATACTTCCGGAAAATATGTGTTCAATGGTTCTAACCTTTCCTCCATGCCTTACAACTACAATACAAAACAGGATATTGTTGATGTAAGAGCTCCTTATAAAGTTCTTTTTAGCACCACATATACAGCTTCGGGGACAGACGGTTCAATTGTTACTACGAATATTACAACTAAAACCGAAACAATTTCCGAAACCCAGACTGTTCCCGTTACATCTTCTGTAGCTATGACTGCTGAAACAACTTTCTCGCAGTTGGGCATGACTTCTGATAACGAAACTATTTCCGGTGTATACAATGGCAAAGCCTTTACACTGACGATTACATCAGCTGATACGGTCGGAGATATTGCCTCGGCACTAGGTGATTACGGAATTACTGCAACGGTAAGAGGCGGAAGAATTTATATTAATGATTCCGAAAATGCATATATCACAAATATTTCTTCGGCTGTAAAAAATGCTCTTGGTATTACTGCGTCTATGGGTAATGGTTCTTCTTACACTGTGACAACTCATACAACAGTTACTACCAATACCATTGCCAGCCAAACTACAATTCACGTAACTTCAACAGTTCAAATGAGTGAAGAAACAAAATTCTTCGAAATTGGCATGAATTCCGATAACGAATATATTAAAGGAAGCTATAACGGGAAGAATTTCTCTATCGCTGTGACACGCTCAGATACAGTAGGTGACATTATTGGAGCACTTGCTGATTACGGAATAAATGCGTCTGTGAGAGGCGGAAAAATTTATATTAACGAATCAGAAAACGCTTACATAACGAGTTTTTCAAATGGCATTAAAAACGCACTTGCTATTAGTGCATCCGGCGGAAGCGGTTCTACATATACTATTACGACAATTAAAACCTATGCAAATACTGCTCCGACAAATAATGTACTTGGAAAGGTAACTGTGACTTCTGCTGTAACAAGAGATACTGCGCTTTCTGATTTGGGCGTTACAACCGGCGAGTACAATATCTGGAACAACGGTGTTAAGTATACTGCACTAATTTCTTCTGATGAAACGGTCGGGTCTTTGCTTGATACACTGGCGCAGTTTGGTATACAGGCAAGTATTGTTAATAACGGAAATACTTCAACCATTAGACTTACAGGAAACGGTAATGCTTATGTTGCAAAATCCGCATCTATAAATAATGCTTCAAATGTTGTTGATGTTTTATTCCCTGCTGCTAATAAGACAACAACTTACAATTACAATGGCAATTTGCAGATATACAGCACTGTAACAACTCACACAACTGCAACAGAAGACACTTTACTCAGTGAGTTTGATACTCCATGGGGTAATACAACTCTAAAAAATGCCGGAATACTTGCTCTTGAGGTTAACGGAGAGTCAAGAAATATTACTATTACTGAAAATGATACTTTCGGAACTCTGATTGATAAATTACAGGAGGCTGGTGCTGAGGCTGCACTCATTGGCGGACGTTTATACATAAGCAGTGCAAACAATCTTTCTATTAACACTGCTGCATCAACTTCGGCGCTGGTTAATCCTAATGCAGCTATAAAGCTTACAAAAACTGCGTCTATTGATGATTTTACTGCAAGTGATTCTGCTATTGTCGAAACTGAAACTATTATTGAAGAACATACCGGTTCTGCTGCTTCTTATGCAAATTTAGATACAAAACTCGGGCTTCTGAATATTTCCAGCGGAACTATTTCTATTTACAAAAACGGGGTGAAAGCTACTATTAATGTAAATGAAGATCAAACTTTCAGCGATTTGAGAGCACAAATTTCCGCTAAATTCTCTGATGTTGATTTGAGCTTTGAAGACGGATATCTTGTGCTTAAATCTTCTGATAAGGATGCAGAACTCGATTTTGGCTCTACAACTGATACTTCTAACTTCCTTGCAATTACAGGACTTAAAAAAGATAAAGATGACAAAACTCGTGTTACAAGTGCTAGACAGCTTTATTGCGTAAATGCAGATTCAAAAGTCACAGAAGCTGGACTGTTCAAAAAAGGCGATGTTACTGCAGGTACTTTCTTTGTTGGTGATCAGAAATTTACAATTGATGAAAATACAACAATTTCAGACATAATCTCTATGATTAATTCAAGCGAAGATTCTAATGCCACTGCATACTGGGATAGCATTAATGCTCAGCTTGTAATAAAATCAAGAACCACCGGTGCTGCTCTTATTAATATAGAAGCTGGAACAAGTAATTTTACTGATATTCTCGGGTTTACACAATCTGAATGGAATGCTGACGGAACGCTTAAATCAACCAAGCTTAAAGTAGATTCACAAACGCTCGGCTCTAATGCAGAGTTTAGAATTAACGGAACTTCATTCACTGCCACTTCTAATACAATCGGAAGTGATATCTCAAGAATTAAAGGTGTTACTATAGATTTAAAAGGTCTGACTGAAGGCTCGGCTGTAACTCTGACTGTAGAAAGGGATAAGGAATCTCTTGCTTCCGCAATTTCTGATGTTGTTGATTCATACAATGAACTTATGACAAACGTTGATAAAGAGCTTGCGGTAGACGGTTCTCTGCACAGTGAATCAATGCTTAAACTTATTAGAAATAGGCTGAGAAGTATTATGACAAGTTCTGATGCAGGTGCGGCTGTCTTTAGAAACCTCAACCAGATTGGTATTACAACTGACAAGGCGTCAGCAGGAAGTATAAGTACTAGCAATATTACAAAACTAACTTTTGATAAAGATAAATTCTTTGATGCTCTTAAGGCTGATGAGGATGCTGTTAAAGCTTTGATTATCGGCGGTACTGATAATACCGGTATATTTACAAAAGTTGAAGAACTTTTAGAAGATGCACTTAGAAGTGTTTCTGGTTATTTTGACTCAACTGCTAATAGTCTTCAAAGTAAAGCAAAACGAATTGATAAGAAAATAGCTGTTGAAAATCTCGCTATTGAAAAGTACAAAGCAAGATTAGAAAATAAATTTAATTCAATGGATATGTTAATCGGGCAAATGCAAAATCAATACAGTTCATTTTTGGGTTCATAAAAAATGCGGTTTGGAAATTTTCCAAACCGCATTTACTACTTTTACTTCTAGTTGATTATATCTCCGTAACCTTCAGGATTATTCAACAGATCATAATTAATCTCATTTTCGTTATCAGCGATTGCGGCCGCGACAACAGCATCAGAAGTTACGTTGAGAAGTGTTCTCATCATATCTGTAATTCTTTCGATAGTAAATAAGAACGCAAACCCTGCAACAAGCTGTTCAGGGCTTAAGCCCATACCATTCAGCACGAGTGCAATTGTGATTAAACCGGCTCCCGGTATGCCTGCACAGGTTGAAGATGCGATAATTGCAAGCAGAGCAATTTGAACAACAAGGAACGGAGTGAGTGCTACGCCGTAAGCCTGTGTTAAGAAAATTACCGCAATTACCTGAAGCATTGCAGTTCCGTCCATATTAAGCGTTGCTCCAAGAGGAAGAACAAAGCTTGAAACTTTATGTGAAATACCTCTTTTTTCACAACATGCAATTGTTAAAGGCAGTGTTGCAGAAGAACTTGCAGTGCCGAAAGCTACCATCATTGCTTCAGCCATTGCTGCATAAAGCATTAATACAGGAACTTTAGAAAATATTTTTAAAAAGATTGGATATACTATAAAGAACTGTATTGCAAAACCGAGAGCAAGAACACCAAGATATTTTGAAATACTCATAAATATATCTATGCCGAAAGATGAAACAGCAACAGCTGTAAGTGCGAATACGCCGGGTGCAGCGAAGCACATAATCCAGTCGGTAATTTTCATTGTAGCTGCGAAAATTGACTCAAAGAAACCTACAAACGGCCTGTTAATATCGCCTACTTTTGCCAGTGCTATAGAAAACATAACAGCAAAAACGATTATAGGAACCATATCACCGCTGGCTATTGAAGCAAGAGGGTTTTTCGGAATAAATCCTAAGAAAATATTAAGCAGATTACCTTTTTGCGCTTCGATTGTAGCTGCAACCTGAGCCTGAATATCAGCAGCCGTATCAATATTTATATAATGTGCTGCGCCCAGTCCGGGTTTAAGCAGTAATGCAAGTGCTGCACCAATTGTTACTGCTGCGACAGTAATAATTGTATAGTAGAAAATCATTTTTGTTCCCAGTTTCCCGAGCTGTTTGCTGTCGCCTATACTTGTAATCCCGATTACTATTGCGGAAATTACAAGCGGAATAACTACCATTTGGATTAGTCTTATAAATACCTGTCCGATAAAAGTTAGAGTTGTCATAATAACCGGACTTGGTTCCTTATGAAGCCAAATCCCGACAAGAACACCCAGAACAAGACCGGCAAAAATATGCCAGTTTCTCTTTAAGCCTAGCCCAAGTGCAATTAACACTTGCATGTGAAATTTCATATATAAATCCTCTCATATACTTATATAACTAGTCTATTGTACAATTATTTGAAGCAAATGTAAAGATTTAGTTACCTAAAATACTTTCTCCGGAAATCTTTTCCCCTTTTATAACATAACGTGCTGTTTCTGTTTTCATAAGATGGTTATCAACCAGAGAAAAAGATTCGAGGCTTAGTGTATTTATACCCGAAAAAGTATTATCAGAAAGTCTGAGGGTTATGGTATCCGTAAGCATTTTGTTATCATATGGAGCTTTTTTAGAAAACACAATCAAGTTTCCTTCAACAGTTTTTAGTGAAACTTCTGCGTTCGCTCCGCTGAAAGGATTTGACAAAGTGACTTTATCTCCTGCACGCGAAAGAGTCCAAAAATCTATACTTTGCGGTTTGAAAGTGCCGTAGCTGTTTGTATCTTCAAGTTTTGCCGTTACTCTCCAGCTGCCAAAAAACGCTTTTGGAATGTCGTTTACAGATACTCCGGCCTTAAGTGTAAAGTCCTCTGCTGCGACAACAGCACCAGTTAGTAATATTAATAATAAAATAAAAAATTTTTTCATAGATTTATTATACCACTTATTTTTATGTTATCCTATTATTATATTTACACGAGCGAGGGATTATTATGACAGAAACTAAGATTAAAATTGATGATTTGCCGACTGTTTATGATGCGAAATCAACAGAAGAAAAGATGTATAAATTTTGGGAAGACGGCGGATATTTCAGAGCAGATGCCCATTCCAACAAACCTCCGTTTACCATAGTAATTCCTCCTCCGAATGTAACAGGTGTTCTCCATATGGGACATGCGTTGGACGGAACTCTGCAGGATATTTTAACCCGCTACCACAGAATGAGCGGCTACGAAGCTTTATGGCTTCCTGGAACTGACCATGCCGGTATTGCAACTCAGGCAGTTGTTGAAAAAGAACTTAGAAAAGAAGGTTTAAGCCGCCACGATATAGGAAGAGAAGAGTTTCTAAAACGTACCTGGAAATGGGCAAATGAACATAAGTCAGCTATCCTGAACCAGTTTAGACGTTTAGGTGCGTCTTTTGACCGTTCAAGAGAAAGATTTACTTTTGATGAAGGCTGTTCTGAAGCTGTAAAAGAAGTTTTTGTAACGCTTTATAATAAAGGTTTAATTTATAAAGGTGCGTATATTGTAAACTGGTGTCCTCGCTGCCAGAGCGCCATTTCTGATATTGAAACTGAATACGAAACAGAACAAGGGCATCTATGGGAAATTTCTTACCCGCTCGTTGGTGAAGCCGGTGCAATCATTGTTGCTACAACAAGACCGGAAACTATTTTCGGCGACGTTGCTATTGCAGTTCACCCTTCTGATAAAAAATATTCTGAATTAATCGGAAAAACTGTTATGATTCCGCTTTCAGGCAGACAAATTCCTATTATTGCAGATGAATATGTAGATAAATCTTTTGGTACAGGTGCGGTTAAGATTACTCCTGCACATGACCCTAATGACTACGAAGTAGGCAAACGCCATAACTTTAAGCCAATCTGGGTTATTGATGAAGAAGGCAAGATGAAAGCCTGTGCAGAAGTTCCGCCTGATTATCAAGGTCTTGACAGATACGAAGCGCGTAAGAAAGTTGTTGATATGTTGAGCTACAATAACTTCCTTCTGCGTGTAAAAGAGCACGAACATAACGTTGGTAAATGCCAGAGATGCAACACGACAATTGAACCGCTTCTTTCTGAACAATGGTTTGTAAAAATGGAACCTCTTGCAAAAGAAGCAATTGCAGCCGTAAAAGACGGCAGAATTACTTTTATTCCTGAAAGATGGGAAAAGAATTACTTAGGTTGGATGGAAAATATAAGAGATTGGTGTATCTCAAGACAATTATGGTGGGGACATCAGATACCTGCTTATTACCACAAAGAAACCGGAGAAATGGTTGTTGCTAAAGAAAATCCGGATCCTGAAAATTATGTACAGGATACTGACTGTCTTGATACCTGGTTCTCGTCAGGATTATGGCCGTTCTCTACAATGGGCTTCCCTAACTCTGAAACAGACGATTTCAAAAAATTCTACCCGACATCAGTTCTTGTAACAGGTTTTGATATTATTTTCTTCTGGGTTGCAAGAATGATTACAATGGGATTGGAATTTACTGGTAAAGCTCCATTCTCAAAAGTTTATATTCACGGTTTAATACGTGATGAAAAAGGCCAGAAAATGTCAAAATCAAAGGGAAATACTATTGACCCTGTTCAAATTATTGATAAATACGGCTGTGATGCCTTGAGATTTACAATGACATCTCTGTGTACTTACGGCGGTCAGGATATCAAGGTTTCTGACGAAAGATTTGAGTACGGCAGAAACTTTGCTAACAAACTCTGGAATGCTTCAAGATTTGTACTTATGAATCTGGATGGAGTTGATAATAAACCGATTGACAGAGAAAAATTAACTCTTGTTGATAAGTGGATTTTAAACCAGCTTAATGAAACTGCAAAGACTGTTAATCAGTATATGAAAGAGTATAGAATAGGTGAAATTGCTCATGAATTGTATGACTTCTTTAGAAGCGAATACTGCGACTGGTATGTTGAAATTGCAAAAATTCAGCTTCAGGACGCAGATTTGAAGAGAAATACACAACGTGTTTTAAGATACGTTCTTGATATGTCACTTAGAATGCTTCATCCGATTATGCCTCATATAACAGAAAATGTTTGGGGCTTAATTCCGGGAGAAAAAGAAACAAGTGCATTGATAATTGCTAAGTATCCGGTTTATGAAGAAGCTATGAGCTTCCCTAAAGAAGCTGAGGAAATGAAGCTTGTGTTTGAAACAATTACATCACTGAGAAACGTAAGACAGAGTTTCAATATTCCAACTTCTGCAACTGTTGATGTAGAAATAAGGGCAGAGGGTAAAGAAAAAGAAATCTTTACTGAAATTGAAGCATATATCCGCAGACTTGCTAAAGTTAATAATATAACTTATGCGGAAATGAATGCGCCAACCCCTCCAAAATCTGCTGCGGCAGTAGTTTCTGCTTCAAAACTTGTAGTTCCGCTTGCTGATTTGATAGATCTGGATGCAGAGATTAAACGTCAGGAAAAGAAACTTGAAAAATTAACAAATGAAAAGAACTCTTTAGAAGGCAGAATGAAGAACGAGAAGTTTGTAGCAAATGCGCCAAAAGAACTTGTTGAACAAACAAATGCTCGTATTGCCGAAATATCTGCACAGCAAGATGTTATAAAGGATTTGATAGATTCATTGAAGTAGCTTGTAGTGTAGAAATTGAGGTAGGCCTTTAGCAACACTTCTAGTCGGGGGTTGTAATGGAATGCTGACCGACTGTTTGACTACGTACGTAGTACCCTACTTGCATAAGTATAAATATATGCTATAATATGTATATAAAGTAACGATGTAATGTTTTCGACAGGAAACAACAATTTGCAATGAAAAAATTTAATATTTTACAATGTAAGGGCGCTGCTTATTTTAGCGGTGCGGGCGTTGTTGCATTACATTGCTGCTTTTGTAGACTATTACAATAAAGCAGGACGTAGCAGTGGCAATATCATTCAGCGGATTAGCATCCGGATTAGATACTTCTTCTTGGGTTGAATCGCTTGTAGCATTGAAGCAGGCGAAAATTGATACGCTGGAAGAACAAAAAGAAACGGTACTCTTATCACGCGAAACATTGAATAATATAAAATCATTTTTCAATTCTTTCCGCTCTGTAATAGAGAAGGTAACGGATGCGAAGTACGGTGTAGCGTCTATGGATATTTTTGCCCAGAAACTTGCGACATCATCTGATTTAAATATCCTGACAGCGAGTGCAACAACAGAAGCTGAGGAGGCTGAATATAATGTTCTTGTGGATAATCTTGCGACCAGTACCGAGGCTGTAAGCGGATTGAAAGTTTTAAATACAATTATTGAAACAGCAACGGCAGTCGGCAATACCAAACTTGTTGATTTGGGGATTAAAGTTGGTGAAATTGGTATTGATAATAACGGTATATATAATATTATCCAGATTGAAAAGAACGACACAATAGAGAGTTTTATAGCGAAACTTCATAACATCGGAGTTGATGCCACCTATAATTCAAAGACTGGAATATTTGGCATAAACCTTGATGACGGCAGTATTGATGATACTTTAACCATACATGATGACGGAAGCGTGGGAACAGGCATTCTTGATATATTTAATCTTCATGAAAAAGGCGGTTATGAAAGTACTTATTTGCAAACTTCGACATCTGAAACAATTGTAAATGCCGCAACAAGTTCGACAAAACTTTCAGAGCTAGGAAGTATTAAGGCCGGTAATATTCAGGTAAAGGCAAATGGTACAAGTTATAATCTTTCAATCGATGGCAATACGACCCTCGGGGGGCTTGTAAGCAGTCTTAATTCACTTGGAGTTGATGCAAAACTTGCAAGTAATGGTGTTTTAACAATAAATGATGCAGAAATTGTTGACAGCGGAAATACCGGCATAATTACTGCTCTTGGCCTTGAAACGGATATTAATTCTAAAACCCAGACAGCATCGGGGTTAAAGACGGTTGTTGTGACGACGACTGATGCTGCAGCAACAGGTGCAACAAAACTCTCAGAGCTAGGCAGTATTAAGTCCGGCAATATTCAAGTTAAGGCAAACGGCGCACTTTATACTATTGCAATATCAGGTTCAACTACATTGCAGGGCTTGATAGATGCATTGAGTGCAAAAGGTGTTGATGCTTCCTTATCATCTGACGGGGTATTTACTGTAAAGAACGCAGAGATTATAGATAGCGGAAACACAGGCTTGATATCAGCTTTAGGGCTTCAGGTTGACGTAAATTCAAAAACACAAAGTTCAATTGATTTGCGTACAGTTGTTACAACGACAACACAGTCAGCTGCAACAGGTTCAACAAAATTATCACAGCTTGGTTTAATTAAAAACGGCAATATACTGGTTAAGGCGAATAATACGACTTACACCATTGCGATTAACACCTCTACAACATTACAGGGATTAATAGATGCTCTAAAGGCAAAAGGAATAAGTGCTGAACTTTCCGGTGACGGGACTTTAACAATCAATGATGCCGAGATTATTGATAATAATACAGGAATCATAAACGCTCTTGGTCTGGAAAAAGAAGTAAGCTCTAAAACACAGACAGCAAATAATCTGAGTTATAAGAGTGTTATTACAACATCTTCAGAGGCGACTTCTTCAACGAAACTTGGAGATTTGAGTCTTTGGTCGGAGTTAAGTTCAAGTCCTGTTCTTACAGCAAAAAACAGTTCAGGAGGAACGACTTATATAACATTGACTTCTACGACGACTGGCGTTTATCTTTGCCAGTTCGAGCACGGGAATGACGACGATTGAGGATGTTGTAACAAGATTAAACTCTGCGGGATTGAGTGCAACCTTCAGCTCAAGCGGAGTTCTTGCTGTAACAGGCGGAGAAGTAAGCGGAAATGCAGCAGAGGTTCTTGGAATTAAGAGTGGTTCTGAGAACACAAGCTTGGTGTGGGCAAATGGAAATATTTTATTTACACAGGGTGTAAACTATGCTGTTGCATCAAATACTCTCGGTGAACTCGGAATTAGTACTGCAAAGCCAGCCGGCGGATACGCTTTGGCAGTTTACAACTCCTCAAATGCTCTTGTAAAAGAAATTAGTGTAAGCTCTTCAACAAGATTAGATGATATTTTTACGAGTTTGGGTTCATATGGTATAACAGCAACGATTGACGAGGGTAAAATAAATCTTAATTCAAGCAATGGTAATTATATTAAGGGCAGTGTTGCAGACGCTCTGGGAATTTCGACAATAACATCAGTTATCGTAAATAGCACTAATGCTTCTTCATCATCTGCAATAAAATATACTGTAACTCAAGTTATCAGCGGTACTACAACTTTTGAACAAGCGGGTTTGAATGCTGCGGGTAAAGTGTTGGAAATTAAAACAAAAGAGAATGGAGTAACTCAGGCCTACATAACAATTGCTTCCAATACAACAACCTTTGACAGTATGTTTTCATCACTTGCAACCTACGGGTTTTCAGCCTCAATAAACGATGGAGTTCTAACTTTATCATCAACGCAATATGTTGTTGGCGGGAGTATGGCAGAACTTTTAGGTATAGAAACTTATGCGACATCGGATGCTTATACTGTTGGGCAGGCTATTACGTCTACTGCAAACATGACTTATACAGGTACAATTTATGCAACGGAGAGTTCACTTATCAAAGATTTTATTACTCTGGATGGTAATGCTACTAATAATAGTATAAAAATTTATAGCAATTATGGTCAGACAGTTACAACAGTTACTGTTACAGCTTCTACAACATTTGATGATTTGCGAGT
>OLSE01001738.1_pt1 | contig 15583 bp, 17 predicted proteins | sample 1673191 | NCBI WGS metagenome assembly OLSE01 (sample SAMEA3136764, study PRJEB25190) | human gut metagenome | biome: human gut; feature: human-associated habitat; material: faeces | place: Austria | collected 2013
CACGTCCATCACCCTGACATCCCAGAAGGGCGAGAACAGCGTCTCTACCGAGATTGGAACACCTATCATCAGGAGAAGAACATGAAGCTTGTGACATACCCCCTCGACGGGGTGACTTACAGTGCCGAAGATGTGGCCGCTTATCTATGCACCCGCACCTCCGGCGTCTACTCTCGCGATTCAAACTTTGCTGTGACCGTCAGTGGCCCCCGGGAGATCACCGTCTCCCCCGGTCTCGCGTGGATCAACTACGACGACTTCAAGGGCATCTCTGTCTGCGCCCGGGAGCGCGGCACGCTGACGGTACCCGACGCAGACGATATGCTGCCCCGCATCGACCGGGTAGTGCTCCAGTTTGATGCCAATGCCAATCTGACGGCTCTGAAGCTCAAGCCCGGCACTCCGGAGGCCGAGCCCACTGCCCCGGAGCTGATCCGGACGCACTTCATCTATGAGCTGTGTCTGTGTGAGATCTCCGTTCCGGCCGGCAGTGCAGAGATCACTGCCGCATCCCTCACCGACACCCGCACCGACGAAGCCCTCTGCGGCCTCATGCGGGACGGAGTGACCGGGCTGCCCATGGAGGCGCTGGGCGCACAGGCACTGGCCAAGGCCAAAGAGACCGCCAAGCTTTGCGACAAGCTGCTGGCCAGTTACACCGGCGGCTATCTGGGCATCTGGCCGGTGACCCTGACGGCGGACGGCTGGGCCGAATGTACCGACATGCCCGGCTACGTCTACAAGCAGACGGCAGAGCTGCGGGCGGCGAGAGAGGCAAACGTCCCCTCCGCCGTACCCACCCCGGAGACCTTCACCGTGGCGGTGGCGGCGGGGCTTGCAGGCGTCTGCGAGACCAAGGACGGCAGCATCACGTTTTGGGCCGAGAACGTCCCGGAGGGCGGCATCCAGATGCAGGTGGAGCTGCTGGGACCCTCGGCCTCGACCGCTGACACCGGAGCGGACACCCTGGGCGACACCGTCCTCGAAGACACGACTTTGTAACGGAGGTACACCATGAAGTATGTGAAACAGCATTTCGTCACCGGCATGAAAGTCAGCCTGCCCGACGTGCTCAACCGGATGGAGGACGGCATCGCCGCCGCCTGCGCCGCAGCCGTGGAGGGCATCGGCAGCGTGACCACCGGCGACGCCCCCGCCGCCGGCATCCGGGACGGCAGGCTCAGCCTGACCCTGCCGCGCGGTCTCCCCGGCCCGCAGGGCGCCCCCGGCGAGGGCCTAAGTGACAACGCCAAGGCCCTGCTGCTCTCCCTGTTGGCCGGCACGGCCCCCGACAGGGACGCCTCCCTCACCGCCCTGCGGGCAGAGTGGGGCCTCGCCGAGCCGGACGACACCACCCTCGAGGCCGCAGAGGAGGCGTGAGTATGGCGCTGGGAAGCGTAAGTATATCCACTTTTATCCCGGGGGAGTTGGAGGATTTAACCGGCACAGTTAGTATTATCCCGTTTACCCGGGCGGAAATCGAGCGGCTAGCAAACAAGAAAGCGTACCCCAACGGCAAGGTGGTGTGGTCTGCTACTGTCAATGCATCGTCTACTACCAATGTTCCTGATGACGTGGACGATATCACGATTTCAGTTGGCGACTCCCCTGTTAAAGTAGCCCGTGGCGGCTCCGCACAGTGGACGGACACAGTATATTATGGCTCGCTTTCTAGCCCACGCCCATATACTGTTTATCATACCGCAAAGTTTTCTGACGCAGGAGCTCTTACGCTCTCATTCTCCTGTAAAGTCAATATCAGCGGCGGTACATACCAACTCACAGGCTACCACTACTACTGACCCCGCCGCAACAAAAAGCAGCCCCGGGGTGGGGGCTGCTCAAAAGAAAGGTCGTGTTCTCTATCGCTATCAAAGAATATTCCATGTCCCGGGACTCCACCCGGCAGCTCTCACCCAGCTTCCGAGTGCGGGAGTTCGGCTGCAAGGGCAGCGACGTCGTGCTCCTCGACGACGAGCTGGTGGTGCTGCTACAGTGCATCCGGGAGCACTTCGGCAAGCCGGTACACATCACCAGCGGCTACCGCACCGCCGCCCACAACGCCGCCGTGGGCGGCAGCAAGTCCAGCCAGCACCTGCTGGGCCGGGCGGCGGACTTCTACGTTGAGGGCGTGGACGTGGCCACTGTGGCCGCCTACGCCGAGACCCTGCTGCCCGGACGGGGCGGCATCGGGCGGTATCCGAAGGACGCAAAGCATCCCAAGCGCAGCACCGGCTGGGTGCATATCGATACCCGGGCGAATAAGAGCCGGTGGAGTATGTAAAGGAGTGAAGAAAATGAAGGATACCATTTGCACCGTCATCGGCCTCATCGGCGGGGCCATTGCCGCCTTGTTCGGTGGCTGGGACACCGCCTTGCAGACGCTGGTCATCTTTATGGCCATCGACTACATCACCGGTCTGGTGGTGGCGGGCGTGTTCCACGCCAGCCCCAAGACCAAGACCGGCGCGCTGGAAAGCAAGGCTGGCTGGAAGGGCCTCATCCGCAAAGGTGAGACTCTGCTCATCGTTCTGGTGGCCTGCCAGCTGGATGCCGTCATCGGCGGCAGCTTCGTCCGCGACGCAGCGATCATCGGCTTTTCGGCCAACGAGGCCATCTCCATCGTCGAGAATGCCGGCCTGATGGGTCTGCCCATCCCCGCAGCCATCACCAAGGCCATCGACATCCTCAAGCAGCGGGCCGAGACGCCCGAGAAAGGCAAGGACTGATATGAAAAAGAAGATCTCCGCCGGCACCCTGACCCGCACTGCTGTGCTGGGCCTCGCCCTGGCAAATCAGCTGCTCAGCGCAGCGGGTAAGCCTTTGCTTCCCATCGACAATGCCCAGCTCGAACAGATGATTTCCACCGGGTTTACCGTCGGCGCTGCGCTGGCCGCATGGTGGAAGAACAACAGCTTCACATCTGAGGCCATCGAGGCAGATGCATTCATGGCGAGGATGAAGAAGAGCGTACATTAAGCTGTCGCCCCTAACTGCATAGCATGACAACGCCCCCGCTCCGGATGATCTCCGAGGCGGGGGCGCTTTTGTTTCATGGACTTTTCTACCACTACTTTACCACTACTTTGTATACTGTAATACTCGTATTTATCTACTGGTATTTGCCATTACCTGCAAAGCCAAATATAACGAAAAACCCGCATGAGCGCTGGATTTTCCAGCATTCACGCGGGTTTTGACTTTGGTGCGAGGGAGGGGATTTGAACCCCCAAGGATAAACCACACGCACCTCAAACGTGCGCGTCTGCCAGTTCCGCCACCCTCGCATATGAAGTTTTGACGCAATCTTGATTTCTCTCGGCCTTGAGGTCTAAGCCGTATCGCTGACTGCTCAAGTATAATACCATACTCCCCCGGCGATGTCAAGCGTTTTCATAGATTTTTTTGCCATTCATATCTTGTAAATGGAGTTTCCGTGCAGAAATGACTTAAGAAGGAGGTTTTTGGAAATGACTTTTTTCAGATCCAGCAAACATCAAAGATTGTTGTGGAGCCTTTTGCTGCTTTCTGTCGGGGCGGCGGCGGGGTTCGGACTGGGGATATTCTGCGGCGCAGAGCCGCCCGTAGGCTGCCGGGAAAGCGACCTGACCCCGGTGCCGGACGAAAGCTTCGTCTCCCCTGCCTCGGCGTCCTCCGTAGAAACGTCCCCGGAGCCGGAACCGATGCCCGAGAAGTGGGTCTGTCTGACCTTCGACGACGGCCCCAGCAAGACGACGCCGGACGTTCTGTCCGCGCTGAACCGTGCCGGGGTAAAGGCGACCTTCTTTGTAGTCGCCACCGGCAACAACGACAAATATCTTCCCCTCATCTCTGAGGCTGCTGCCGCCGGACATCAGATCGCGCTCCACTCCGCCTCCCACGAGTACAGCGACATCTACCAAAGTTCGGACGCTTACTGGAAGGATATCGACCTGTTAAAGGAGCGTCTCTCCCCTTACGTCCGGGCCGACGGCCTGCGGTATCTGCGCTTCCCGGGCGGCAGTACCAACACCGTGAGCCGCCGCTACGGCGGGCGCGGGCTGATGCAGCAGCTCAAAGAAGAAGTCACTGCAAAAGGCTACGCCTATATAGACTGGAACGTCTGCGCCGAGGACGCCGTGGGCGGCAAGCCCAGTGCAGGCACCATCTTCCGCAACATCGTGCGGGAGACCGGCGAGCAGACCCAGTGCATCGTGCTGATGCACGACTCGGCCACCACCCGCACCACTGCCGAAGCCCTGCCCGACATCATCCAGTGGTACAAGGACAACGGCTTCACCTTCCTTACCGTAGAGCAGGCCGTCCCCCTGCCCACGACATAGCAAAAAGCCCCGGAGGGCCTGCCAGACGGCAGACTTTCCGGGGCTTTGGTGCGTAGGAGCAGCTTACTCAGCGGCCTGATTGAACAGGACGAAGGCACGATAAGCCATGTACAGGTCGGTCTTGTGGATGACCTCGAAGGGAGAGTGCATGGACAGCACAGGCACACCGATGTCGATGACGGGGATGCCGCGGTTGGCAACATACTTTGCGATGGTGCCGCCGCCGCCCAGGTCGAGGCGGCCCAGCTCACCGATCTGCCATGCAACGTCGTCGGCGTCCATCATGCGGGTGACATAGCCCACCAGCTCGGCAGAAGCGTCGTTTGCAGCGCTCTTGCCGCGGCTGCCGGTGTACTTGAACAGCGCGATGCCGCGGCCTGCGTAGGTGCCGTTCATCGGCTCGAAAGCGCTGGCCCAGCTCGGGTCGTAAGCAGCGGTGACATCGGCGGACAGGCAGACACTGTTGCGGAATGCAATGATGTCGTCCTGACCAGCGGTACGGCAGAGCTCCTGCATGAAGTGGAAGACGTACATGCTCTGCATACCGGTGACGCCGTCAGAGCCGATCTCTTCCTTATCGGTCAGGACGCAGACGGTGGTGAAGGCGGGATTCCTGGTGGCGATCTCGGCCATCAGAGCGGGGTATGCATCGACGCGGTCATCGTGGCCGTAGGCGCCGATCATGGAGCGGTCGAAGCCGACGTCGCGGGACTTATAAGCGGGGACGATCTCGATTTCAGCGCGGGCAAAATCCTTCTCGGTGATGCCGTACTTCTCGTTGAGGAGGATCATGGTGTTCAGCTTGACAGCTTCCTTCACGTCCTCGTCGTCCACAGCGTCGGAGCCGATGAGGATGTTCAGTTCCTCGGCGCGGATGCCGTCGCTCAGCTTGCGCTCGCCCTGCTCAGCGCCCAGATGGGGCAGCAGGTCGGTGATGCAGAAGACGGGGTCGTTCTCATCCTCGCCCACGTTCACAGAGACGGTGGTGCCGTCAGCGCGGGAGAACACGCCGTGGATCGCCAGCGGCATGGTACCCCACTGATACTTGCGGATGCCGCCGTAGTAGTGGGTCTTGAAGTAGCTGAAGTGGTCGGACTCGTACAGCGGGGTCGGGCGCAGGTCCAGACGGGGGCTGTCGGTGTGAGCGATGACCAGATGGAAGCCGTCCTCAAAGCTGCGGGTGCCGATGGTGGAAGCCACGATGGCCTTGCCCAGCTGGCTGAAATAGACCTTGTCGCCGGGGGCGTAGGTCTTCTTCGGGTCGAACTGCTGGTAGCCTGCGTCCTTGAGCATCTGCTCGCTCTCAGCGGCCACCTCGCGCTCGGTCTTGCCCGCGTCGAGGAATTTCTTGTAGCCCTCAGCGAATGCGTGGGCCTCCTGCTTGACGGCGGCGGACTTGTCGCCGACGTAAGCGGGCTTAAACAGCAGCTTTTCAGCGAGCTGCTGGTTCGGAGTTTTTTCTGCCATAGGATCTCTCCTGCCTTTCTGTTTTCTTACACTTGTTGGAAGCTGTTTTCACGGCCATTGCACACCGTCTGAACGGCCTTTTTGCCCGCAGACTGCGTTGCTTTCTCTTGCGATCCGTCAGGATCGCTGCGAAAAATCGCCTTGCCTGCAAGCAAAAATCCTCGTTCATCCGGCACACTCTGGCCATGAAAACAGCTTCATCTATCAAAGACCCGCAGGTTTTTGGCCTGTCGGTTCTTCTTCATTGGTTGAGATTCAGCCGCCGTAGAGACGGGTATAGACGGCGTAGCTGGCGGTTATCTTTTCGACGTAATGGTGCATCTGGTTATAAGGGAAGCCTTTCAGGGTCTGCCCGTCGGAGGAATGCTCTTCCATCCGCAGCAGATTATCTACCGTCCCCCATCCGCTGTGGTAGGCGGCGGCAGCGGTAGCCACATCGCCGCCGTACCGCTCCATGCAGAGATGGATGTAGTAGCAGCCGAAGCGGATGCTGACGTCAGGGTCGTAGAGTTCATCGAAGGTCAGGTCCTCATCCGGCGCAATTTTGCTGCGCAGCCAGATAAAGGTCTCCTCGGTCATCTGCATCAGCCCCCGGGCCTCCACGCTGGAAGTGGCGGCGGGGTCGAAGCCGCTCTCCGTCCGGATGAACGCATAGACCAGCAGCGGGTCGAGCTCGTATTCTGCGGCCCACTGCTCCACCTGCCGGCTGTATTTGCGGGGGTAGAGCAGCCGGTCGGCCTCCCGGGCGAGGGGCGGCAGAGCCATCAGGAGCACTGCCGCGATGCAGACCAGCACCACCAGTCTGCGCAGCAGTCGGAACAGCGTTTTCAAGCGCAGCATCCCTCCCCGATGAGAGCGTCACAGAGCTCGTTTGCTGCCTTCGCCAGCGCCTCACGGGTAGAGGTGTTGGGCAGGATGTAGTCTGCCTTGGCGGTCAGCACAGCCTCCGGCGTCTGGGCGTTGAGGCGGCGGGCGGCCATCTCGGGCGAGATGCCGTCCCGGGCCGCAATGCGCTCCACGCTGACTTCAAACGGTGCCGTGACCACGCAGAGCTTGTCGCACTCGGCCTCTGCTGCCGTGCCGATGATGACCGCGCCGTCCAGCACAAAGAGCTTCGCCCCCGCCTGCTGCGCGGCCTGTTTGGCGGCGCGGATGCGGCGGACGATCTCCGGGTGGGTCAGCGCGTCGAGCGCAGCTTTCCCCTCGGGCGTTGCAAAGGCGCGGTCAGCCAGCAGGCGGCGGTCGAGGGTGCCGTCTTCCTTTATAATATCTGCCCCGAAGCGCTCAGCCAGCTGAGGCAGCAGCGGTGAACCCGGAAGCAGGATCTCGCGGGAGAGCTGGTCGGCGTCTGCCAGCGGGATGCCCCGGGCCGCGAACACCGCCGTGACCGTCGATTTGCCGCAGCCGCTGCGGCCGGTGATGCCCAGCGTCATCATAGCTTTATCACCCGGAACGCAGCCGCGCGGATGAGGCGGTTATAGACGGCCATGGACAGGCCGTCTTTCTGGGGGCAGCGGGCGTAGACCACGGCATCGCCCTGCTCATCCAGCGCACGCAGGGAGCGGAAGATGTGTTTTGCCTGGTCGGCTCCGTCGCCCTCCCGGCCATACTCCACACAGGGTACGCCCAGCTTTTCGGCCTCGCCGGTAAAGCAGAGGCAGCTGGGGTTCTCAGCGGCGTGGGCATCCACATAGGCTTTGAACTGCTCGAAGGTGCCATCCAGAAGGGTCACATCCGCCTTGGGGGCGTAGTGCTTATACTTCATGCCGGGGCTGCGGACGACCGCGCCCTCCGGCAGCTTCTCGAGGATGGCCTTGGAGACTTCCACTTCCTCGCCCAGCGCACGCTCGAGGTCTTCCAGCGTGATGTGGCCGGGACGGAAGAGGGTGGGCTTTTCGCCCACCACCGACACGACGGTGGACTCCACGCCCCAGTCGCACTCGCCGCCGTCCAGAATGAGGGGCAGGCGGCCATCCATATCGGTAAAGACGTCCTGTGCGTTGGTGGGGCTGGGCTTGCCGGAGAGGTTGGCCGACGGGGCCGCAAAGGCGCAGCCGCTGGCTTCAATGACGGCCCGTGCCACCGGGTGGCTGGGCATCCGGATGCCCACGGTATCCAGACCGGCACAGCACTCCGCCGCCACCTCGGGGCCGCGGGGCATGATGATGGTCAGCGGGCCGGGGCAGAACGCCGCCATCAGCAGCTGGGCACGTTCCGGCACTTCGCTGACGAGGCCGTGCAGCATCTCAGGGCCGGTGACGTGGACGATGAGGGGATTGTCCTGCGGGCGTCCCTTCGCCACAAAGATCTTGCTCACGGCCTCGCCGTTGCGGGCGTCGGCCGCGATGCCGTAGACCGTCTCGGTAGGCAGGGCTACCAGCTCGCCCTGCCGCAGAAGCTCGGCTGCGCGGGCAATGCCCTCCGTGTCAGCCGGGCGGACTTCAGTATTGATACTCATACGAATCATCGCTCTTTTCTTCTGTAAAGCAATTATTCTTTACAGCTTTTCGTGCGCATTCTGCGCAAGTTTATGCGTTTAGCTTTTGCAGTCTCTCGGCCTGCTCACGGGTGGCGAGGGCGTCGATGATGTCGTCCAGATCGCCGTCCATGATCTTGTCGAGGTTGTGTACCGTCAGGCCGATCCGGTGGTCGGTACAGCGGTCCTGCGGGAAGTTATAGGTGCGTATCTTCTCGCTGCGGTCCCCTGTTCCCACCTGACCGGCGCGGTCGGCGTTGATGGCGTCCTGCTGCTCCTTCTGCTTCTGGGCCAGCAGGCGGCTGCGCAGGATCTCCATAGCCTTGTCCTTGTTCTGGAACTGGCTGCGCTCGTTCTGGCACTCGACCACGGTTCCGGTGGGGATGTGGGTGACGCGGATGGCGCTGGACGTCTTGTTGATGTGCTGGCCGCCCGCACCCGAAGAGCGGAAGGTGTCGATGCGCAGGTCCTTCATGTCCAGCGCAAAGTCCACCTCTTCGGCCTGCGGCATCACGGCCACGGTGGCCGTCGAGGTGTGGATGCGGCCCTGCGTCTCCGTCTCGGGCACACGCTGCACCCGGTGGACGCCGCTCTCGTACTTGAGGCGGTTGTAGGCGCCCCGGCCATTGACCGCAAAGACAGCTTCCTTGGTTCCGCCGAGTTCCGTCTCGTTGAGGTTCAGCAGCTCCATCTCCCAGCCCCGGCTCTGGACGTACATAGTGTACATCCGCACGAGGCTGTGGGCGAACAGCGCCGCTTCCTCGCCGCCGGCACCGGCGCGTATCTCCATGATGACGCTTTTCTCGTCGTTTGCGTCCTTCGGCAGCAGCAAAATTTTGAGATTATTTTCCAGCTCTGCCACATCCTGACTTTTTTCGCTCAGTTCCTGCTGTACCATAGCCTTAAAGTCCGCGTCGAGGGGCTCGTCCCCTTCCAGCAGGGCTTTCGCCTGTGCCAGGTGGTCCTGCGCAGTGGTGAGGGCGTGGTAAGCGTCCACCACCGGCTGTGCTTCATGGTACTCCTGCATCAGGCGGCGGAACTGCGCCGGGTCGGCGGCAGTTTCGGGCTGATTGAGACGGATAGAAAGTTCTTCGAACCGGCGGCAGACGGCCTCCATTTGGGAAGTCAGATTCGGCATATCAGGCAGTTCTCCTTACAAAACAGTTTCTGAATGTGCTGTGCCGCCGGGCTATTCCTGGCCCGGTTTGATGACCTTTTTGATGTTCTTCTCGATCTTCGCCCGGGGCAGCATGACCTCGCGGCCACAGCCCGTGCAGCGGATCTTGAAATCCATGCCCACCCGCAGCACCTCGAAGCTTGCTGCTCCGCAGGGGTGCTGTTTGCGGGTGAGGATGGTATCGCCGACTGCAATATCCATATTGAATCCCTCCTGTCTGCACATTTATAGTACAGGCCGTGTGTCCAAAAGAGAGACACACATCTATAGTATAATCCAAACTCGTATAAAATGCAAATGCAGCTGCATATGGTTTAGAAGCCACTTTCATAAGCATTGCACACCGCTTGAGCGGTCTTTTTGCCAGCACACTGCGTTGCTTTCCCTTGCAATCCGTCAGGATTGCTGCGGAAAATCGCCTTGTTTGCTGACAAAAATTCTCGCCATTCGGCGCACCCTGCTTACGAAAGCAGCTTCTTTTATAGCTGCAATGCTACCCAAAAAAACAGAGAAAGAGGAATGAAAGATGATGCAAGCGTTTCGTACCGAAAACAACTACCGCAATGCTTCCCGCCTGAGCGCCGCCGAACTGCGGGCCGCGATGGCCAGCCGCGAGATCTTGCAGAGCACGGCGCTGGCCTTCGACACCCAGCGTCAGCTCCGGTTCGAGCTGGGCGGCTGCCGGGCTGTAATGCCCTTCGGGCAGTGCGCCGACGGGGCCGACACCGGCAGCGTACGGGACATCGCCGTACTGACGCGGGTAGGCCGGCCCACCTGCTTTGTCATCGAGGGCATCGACACCGACGAAAACGGACAGACTGTCTACCGCCTCTCCCGCGCTGAAGCCCAGCGGATGTGCAAGGCTGAATACCTCGACCAGCTCCAGCCCGGCGACATCCTGCCCTGCATCGTGACCCACATCGAGCCCTTCGGCGCGTTCTGTGACGTAGGCTGCGGCATCAGCGCCCTGCTGCCCATTGACTGTATGTCAGTGAGCCGTATCTCCTCCCCTGCCGACCGGGTCAGCGTGGGGCAGCAGATACTCTGCGCCATCAAGAGCCGGGACGCACAGGGGCGGTTCGTGCTGACCATCCGGGAGCTGCTGGGTACCTGGGCCGAGAACGCTGCCGCCTTTACAGTGGGCGAAACGGTGGTGGGCATCGTGCGGAGCGTGGAGGAGTACGGCACGCCTATAATCGGGCTTTGCGCAGTACGGCACCTTCATCGAGATCGCGCCCAACCTCGCGGGCCTCGCCGAGAGCTGCCCCGACCTGCGGCCCGGGCAGGCCGTGAGCGTCTACATCAAGAACATCCTGCCCGAGAAGATGAAGATAAAGCTCGTCATCGTCAACCACGCCCTCAGCCAGAGCCACCGCTTCGAGCTGCGGTACTTCATCACCGAGGGCCACCTCGACCACTGGCTCTACTCCACCCCCGAGAGCCACAAGCGCATCGAGACGGATTTTTCGGTCATGGCTTGCAATCCGGCGTGAAACCCTTTATACTATAGTTAATACTATAGAACACGGGAGATGGGAGTAACAATGGCCGCCAACGATGCTTTTACCGCCGGTGTGCGTCCCGGTGGGCTGACCAACAGCACCGAGATACGATTGCTGCTGTGTTATCTTGTCAAGAACGCCGGGCCTATCACACGGACGGAGATCGAAAACGCCCTGATGGAAGAGGCACTGGTGAATTATTTTGAGATCGGCTCCTGCCTGGACGACATTGCCCGGCAGCAGCTCGTGACGGCGGACGGCGACCGGTACACCATCACCGACAAGGGCCGGAAAGTGGCGCAGGAGCTGGCCTACGACCTGCCCCGCAGTGTGCGGGAAAAGGCGGTCGCCGCCGTGCTGCGCAGCCAGACCTGGGCGCGCAAGGAAGCCGAGTACAGCGCCCGCATCAGCGAAAAGGCCGACGGCCATTGCTCCGTGCGCTGTCAGGTGAAGGCTCTGGACAGCGAGCTGTTCTGTCTGGACATCGGCACTCCCGACCGGCTGAGCGCTGAGATGGTAAAAAAGCAGTTCATTTTGAAGGGCAATGAAATTTACCAGATGCTCATTACCAAATTGACCGAAGAAGAGAAATAGCATAAAAGTCCGCTGCACGTTGGTTTCGTGCAGCGGGCTTTTTGTTAGATCAAGATACAGATGAGTCCGGTACAGCCCTCGTTGATGACCCGTTCCAGCGTCTCCTGCAAACGGCCCCGGGCCTCCTGCGGCATATGGAGCAGCTTGTTCTGCAGGCCGTCGTTGACCAGCTCGTGGAGGCTCTTGCCGAAGATGTTCGACTCCCACAGGCGGACGGGGTCGTCCTCGAAATCCTTCAAAAGGCTCTGCACGAGGTCTTCGCTCTGCTTCTCCGTCCCCACGATGGGACTCAGCTCGGTGTGGATGACCGCCTTCATCATATGGATGGACGGTGCGCTGGCCTCGAGACGGACGCCGTACCGCCCGCCCTGCCGGACGATCTCTGGCTGTTCCAGCGAAAGCTCGTCGATGGACGGCATCACGATGCCGTAGCCGGTGGCCTCCACCTGCTCCATCGCACTGCGTATCTTCTCGTAGGCACGCTTGGCTTTGGCCAGCTCGATGATGCAGGGCATCAACCCGGCTTCGTCGCCAATCTCGAGGCCCGTCTGCTCGCTGAGCACCTTATAAAACACCTCGGGCTTGAGCAGCACCGTGATGCGGACCACACCGTCGGCGAGGTTCATCCCACTGAGGGCGGCATTTTCCACCGCCTCGCAGTCCAGCGCCGCCCGGCCGGAGTCGGAGATGTCCTTCATCCGGGAAATTTTCTCGGAGAGCTGCATGGCCGCTGTGTATACCTCGGTCTGGAGCCAGTGGCCTTTGTCCAGCATCGTCACCCAGCGGGGCAGGGCGAAATCCAGCTCCCTCACCGGAAACTCGTAGAGCACCTTCTGCAAAATTTCGCCCAGCTGTGCCTCGTCGAGGTCGAGGCAGCTCACAGGCAGAACGGTCCGGCCATAGCTCTCTTCCATTTCCGCCGCCATCGCTCTTGTCTCGGGGGCGTCGGGGTGGGTGCTGTTGAGCAGGATGACGAAGGGCTTGCCCAGCGCTTCCAGCTCGTCGATGACCCGCTTTTCTGCCGGGATGTAGTTTTCGCGGGGTATCTCGCTGATGGTTCCGTCGGTGGTGACGACGATGCCGATGGTGGAATGGTCCCGGATGACCTTGCGGGTGCCGGTCTCGGCGGCGAGGTCGAAGGGGATCTCCTCGTCGAACCAGGGGCTTTTGACCATCCGGGGCTTGTCATTCTCCTCGTGGCCCATGGCCCCCTCCACCATGTAGCCCACGCAGTCGATGAGCCGGATGCTGCACTCTCCCCCGCCCTCCAGCGCCAGCGGCACCGCTGACTCCGGGATGAACTTGGGCTCTGTGGTCATGATGGTGCGTCCCGCCGCCGACTGGGGCAGCTCATCGCGGGCGCGGAGCTTCGCGTCCTCCGGGCCGATGGCGGGCAGCACCAGCTTTTCCATAAACTGCTTGATGAGGGTGCTCTTGCCCGTGCGCACCGGCCCCACCACGCCAATGAGGATGTCGCCGCCGGTGCGGGCTCCTATCTCGCGGCAGACTGCCGCCTGCTCGATTCGTTCCTGCTTTGCCAAAATGCTCTCCCCTCTCTTCCCATTTGAAAGCCATTTGGAAGAAATTTATGCGACGGCGGGAGGAATTAGTACGATGCAAAGCAGCGCATCACCGTCAAAATCATACTTTCTTCAAGAAAATCCAAAAAAATTGCAAAAATCTGTTGACAAGCCTGCCTTATCCGAGTATAATATCTCATGTCGCCGGTGCTTCGGTAGGGAGGCAACGGATGATGACCGGGTGTAGCGCAGTTTTGGTAGCGCGCTTGAATGGGGTTCAAGAGGCCGTGAGTTCGATTCTCGCCACTCGGACCAAACAAAAATAATCCGAACTTGTTTCCGATAGGAGATGGGTTCGGATTATTTGTTTTCTTCGGAAAATTTAACGCAGGTGTCCGTGGAAGATGAAATCCTCAGTATGGAGTAGTCATATGGTATAATAGTAAAATTTTGCGAGTTGACGATATTGAACCTTCGATATATAATATTAACGAGTGTGTGGCAAGATTTTGGGCCTGTGTTTCGCAGGCGTTGACGAATATGTGAGGGAGATTTGCATCTATCACATCTTGTTGTCGAGTGTAATGGCGTCCTTGCACGTCATCTGCATAATGAGTTGCCACACACTCTTTTTGTTTGAAGGAGCTTGCGTATGACAATATTTAATGGAATGAAAACTCGTTCTGATTTAGCCAGAGCCATGAATATCCCATTGAAAACACTGACATATATTTTATATGTTAAGGGCATAAACAACTATTACACAAGCTTTACAATTGACAAAAAAGATGGATCACAGCGTTTAATTGAAGCACCGCAAAAAGAACTGAAACAAGTACAAGTTGCTTTAGGAAAAATTCTTGAGGTGGAACAAAATAAATTATGGAAAGAAAAAAATATCCATCAGAATATTTCGCACGCATTTATTGCTAAAAAAGGAATTATTAGTAACGCCTCAATTCACAGAAATAAAAGATTTGTGTTGAATTTGGATTTAAAGGATTTCTTTTATAGCTTTCATTTTGGTAGGATTCGTGGATTTTTCTTGAAAAATAGAGAGTTTGCATGTTCTGAAGAAGTTGCAACGGTTATTGCGCAGTTGTGCTGCTATAATGGACGGTTGCCACAAGGTGCACCAACATCTCCAATTATTACAAATTTGATTTTTCAAATCGTGGATTGGAAAATTATGGCGTTGGCAAAAAATATAGAGTGGACTATTCAAGATATGCAGACGATTTGACTTTTTCTACTAACATGAAGACCTTTAATAACGATGCAGAGAAATTCATTAAAGAACTGGAACGAATTATCATGCGTTCAGGTTTCTTGATAAATGAAAAGAAAACAAGGCTGTGCTTCAAAGATTCTCGTCAGGAAGTCACTGGTTTAGTGGTTAATAAAAAAATCAACGTAAAACGAGAATATTATAGGGCTATTCGTGCAATGCTTAGCTCACTTTATAAAACAGGAACATTTACAATTGAGGAATCGGAGGGAAAAATAAGTCAATTAGAAGGTAGACTCTCATTTATTGATCAGATTGACCACTATAATAATATTCATAATGGTGCAACGAAATCATTAAACGCGCGAGAAAAGCAGTATAGAGATTTTCTGTTTTATAAACATTTCTATCATATGGACAAACCAGTTGTTGTCACAGAGGGAAAAACAGATGCTAGATATATTAGAGCAGCATTAAAAAAGTATTATGCTGAGTACCCGGAGCTAATTCGGAAGGATGAAGAGGGAAGGTTCGAATATAAAATTTCTTTTTTCAAAAGAACGGATAAGATATCATATTTATTTGGAATGGCAAAAGATGGTGCTGATTCAATGACCAAAATATATAATTTGTATTCTGGAAAAGGCGGTGCACCAAATCTATACGATAAGTTCCATAGAATTTGCGCCAAATCCGCCCAATGGCCGACTATGTTACTGTTTGATAATGAAATGAGTGGTGAAAGAAAAAAGCAACCAAAGCCATTGAGAAAATTTGTTCGAAATTTTGATGGACATTTAGGTGAAAAAATCATAATTTCGATAGAAGAAAAGCAACACGCATTGATTCTTGATGATTCTAATTTGTATTTGGTAACGATTCCTCTTGTAAAAGGTAAAACAGAATGTGAGATAGAAGACCTTTTTGATGAAAAGACATTAGGAATAAAAATTGCAGGAAAGAGCTTTTCATGTTCAGGGAACTTTGATGAGAAAGTACATTATGGAAAAGATATATTTTCGAAATATGTATTAAGCCATTATGAAGAAATTGATATGGAAAATTTCAAAGCGCTATTAAATACAATTCGTAACGTTATTATAGAATACAAAGAGGCAATCAGGTAATTTAAAAAATATAAAACAAAAAAGGGTGCGCCCACCCGGACGCACCCTGCAAAAATCCACACACGATAGCGATATGTACAACAGGGCGTTCCCCATTGGGAACGCTCTGTTTTTCTTTGCTGGGGGCATGATGAGCCTGCTCCGCCTGCCACGCGGCAAGCTCGCGTTTG
>OLSE01001763.1_pt1 | contig 15255 bp, 9 predicted proteins | sample 1673191 | NCBI WGS metagenome assembly OLSE01 (sample SAMEA3136764, study PRJEB25190) | human gut metagenome | biome: human gut; feature: human-associated habitat; material: faeces | place: Austria | collected 2013
ACATCGGTGGTAAGCCGAACAAAACTAGCACTCTTGATGTGAATAACGCCCCCACCGGCTCATATGCCGCTGAGGCGGAGGGCCTTACCGTGGTCCACGGCAAACTGGCCATGAATCCTATCAAGGAGAGTTGGGGCGGCCAGGGCTTCCGTTTCGGCACCGTTGGTTTTGGATCGCAGTTTCGTCCCAGGGAGGGAAGCACGGTGCTTGCGGTCGCCGGCATAAACAGCTTGATTGAGAACATGAATACCGGTCAGGGAACGACCTCAGATACTGCGACGGTTGGTGCTTGGACCAAGGGTGCTTGGGTCGGCAAGGCGACACAGACTGACTCCCACCCTGGCTATGACTATACCGCGCAGATCGCCGGTCCCATTACCTATTCCTATTGGGATTCGAATGCTAACACCGGGCGCCAGTCTGTCGTGAAAAAGCAAGGTAATTGGTTCGAGGGCTCGGATGCTCTGAAGAGCGACCTGTTCAATCAAAATGTTGATTTGACTAATGTTAACGGTAACGATTATTCGAGCTACAACGGTGCAGATGGATACCTCTCGAAGCTATCGAAACAGCTCGCCTCGTTTGCAAATACCGGCACAGTTACGGATGGTTCCGCAATTAGCGACAACAGCTACGCAATCAACAAGTACGATAACAAGGGAACAAGCTATACACTCACTTTCGATGGTAGTGAGAAGTCTGTTTCCGGTGCGCTTGATACCAGAATCCCGAACTATAAGATTTGCAACACCGAGCGACTTATCACCTTTACCGGCGATGGAACTTCTATGCAACAGGTCTTCACCATTGCCGGTTCCGAGCTCTCCAACTTGAAGGATGGCGTCTACTACCGCGGCGTCGACTTTAAGTTCACCAATGTCCCCGAAGGCGCATCCATTGTCGTGAACGTTACAGGTGCTGGTCCTGTCGAGTTCCACAATGGCTGGCGCTTCTGGTGGGGCGATACAGAAATATCTCGCGGTTATGAGAGTAACGCCGATAAAGACCTTCGCGCGAAATACTCGCTGGCCTCCCAGTCCATCATGTGGAATTTTGTCGATACCACGAGCCTCACCATCCGTGGTGGCATTGCGGGCGAGGGTAGAAGCGACTGGGGCAATGGCGGCGGGGACGGCAAGTGGACCGACGATGACCCCGCCGCTGCTATGCTCGGATCGATTCTCGTTCCCAACGGAAGCTTCGACGACCATGTGACCACCAACGGTCGTGTGTACGTGGGCGAAGATTTCATGATGAACAACCCTAAGATCGCGTACAACTTCACAAATCTCGAGGGTAACTCGGCTTCCGTCATCGATATGGATCAGGAGCGTCACAACTTCCCGTGGTCTGGGTCGTATACACCGGACGGCTCTGCCATTGCGTGGAGCAAGGTCGACGCTGCGGACGGCATGACGCCGCTTTCTGGTTCCTCGTGGACGATATACGGCACTGTCGATGATGCCAAGAATGAAACGTATCCCATCGTTACGGTAACGGATGGCGGTGCCAATGATTACTCTTCGGATGATGGCGAGCTTCAGTTCAACTATTTGAATCAGAAGGCCAAAATTGGCGATCCCAACGATAAAGACTACTTCACGTACTACATTCGCGAGGTCAAGGCGCCGGCTGGTTATCAGAAGTCGGACACCATCTACTACGCAACCATGAACAACACCGGCGAGCAGGTGAACTATGTTCAGGGTCATGTGGACACGGTGAACGGAAATAAGCTCGTTTCATTCGATGATTCCAACACCACGGGCGCCATCTCCAACACCAAGATCACCGGTACGGTGTCTTGGACCAAGGTTGAGGAGAGCGACACGGGACACACTCCTTTGGCTGGTTCCGAGTGGGCGCTTACCAAGGTAAAGGATGCCGATGGTGCCGAAATTCCGGACGCTGCATCCCTGACTGTGATTGATAACGATACGAATGCGGAAGCTGTCAGCAACAAGTGGGCAGATTCTGATCCCGCCGATGGCAAGTTCAAGCTCGAGGGTCTGCTGCCGGGCACGTACACGCTCACGGAGACCCAGGCGCCGTTTGGCTACGAGCTGAACCAGACAACCTACGAGTTCACGGTGTCCAAGGCGGACGGTTCCATTGCGTGGACCGAGGGAAAGAAACCGAGCATTGTTGAGGGCACTACGTACATCTCCGATTCTCTCACCACCACGTCCGTGGAAATCCCGGTGACTAAGTCCGTCCGTAATACGGACTGGCCGAAGGATTCCAGCGGGAAATACGTTGCGTTCGACTTCAACATCGAGGCTACGGGGGATTACGCAACCAACGTGCCCATTCCTAACCCGGCAGACCTCTCCATTGCACCCGCAGCAGGGGAGACCGACGCCGCCAAGCCCAACAACATCACGGCGACCTTTGGCGCCATGACGTTCAACAAGTCGCACCTGTCCGATACCACCGGTACGGCGGGTGACTACGCCAGGACCTACACCTACACGGTGAAGGAGGTCGCGCCTACCACCGGTGCCATCGATAAGCTCCGCTACTCCAAGGCCGAGTACCAGGTTGCCGTCACGGTGAAGGCCGTCATGAATGAGACCACTGGCAAGTACACCGGTCTTACCACCTCTACCACCGTTACGCAGATGAAGGACGACATGGGCAACACCCTTGGCGAGAACGGGCAGGGCGTCGTGGTTGAACCCTCCGCCGCCGCGCCCGACGCCATTCCCGCCTCCACCTTCACCAACACCTACTCTACCTCTTTGCCCCTTTCTGGTATGTCGGGCGTCACTCTGACGTACCTTGCCGGCGCGGCGGTGCTTTGCGCTGCTGCGGCCTGGATGCACATTCGTCGCAAGGCGAATGCGAAGGGAGGTAAGCGTCGCGAATAAGAAAGTTTGCTCCTTCCCGATCTTGTTTGCGCTGCTTGCCCTCCTGATCGGCACCTGCGCGGTTGTGTTCCCCGCTTCCGCGCAGGCCGCGCCGACCTCGACCGGTTCCATCACGGTGAGCGGCACCGTGGCGCGCAGCTACGACGCCTACCAGATCTTTAGCGCCAACGTCGTCGACGGCGACAGCGACGCCAAGATCGCCACCGACCTCGCCTGGGCAAGCGACACCGTGCGCGACGCCGCGCTGCCTGTGCTGCACAGCGCCGGTATGCCCAAATCCCAGACCACCGCGCAGGAAGCTGCCGAGTGGCTCAACACCGATTCCCACCTTACGAGCGCGCTGAGCGCACAGCTCGCTCGTTCCCTCCAGAGCTCTGGCGCCGTGTCCGTGGCCCTTAACGCGGGCACGACGGCCGAGCTGCCCTGCGGCTACTGGCTCATCGTCGCCGACGACGACGCCATCGCCCAGGGCGAGGCCGGTACCGCGCCGATCATGGCCCTGGTCGGCGGCAGCGCCGTCACCGTCAAGCCCAAGGCGGCGACCCCCAAGGTGTCCAAGCATGTGCTGGAGGACGGCGCCGCCGCATGGCAGAAGGCCGCCGACGCCACGGTCGCCGACGACCTGTACTGGCGCCTCTCGGCCACGGTCCCGGCGGGCCTCACGGCCTACGACACCTATACGGTTCGGTTCGTCGACACCATGAGCGCGGGGCTCGACCCCTCCAAGGTGGCCGCGAGCATGCGCGTGTACGCGGCGGCGGGCGCGGACGGCGGCTTCGACGTGGTCCAGACCGGTAAGGACGGCCGCGCCGGCACCGAGCCCGCGAAGGGCTGGACCGACATCACGGCCCAGTGCGCCACCAAAGTGGCGGCCGACGGCAAGACCTTCACCGTGCGCACCGGCGACCTGATCGCCGCGCTCGGCGGGACCGACGCCTTTACCGCGGGCGCCCGCGTGGTTGCCGTGTACAACGCGCCGCTCAACAGCGCATGCAACCACGGCATCGCGAAGGGCAACCCCAACGAGGTCTACCTGCGCTACCCGCGCTCTTCCTTTGCCGACCAGTCCGGCGATGCCGGCTTCACCCGCACGCCGAGCGACGATGCGTGCGCCTACACCTGGGATCTCGCGCTCACCAAGCGCGGCAGCGACGGCGACAAGCCGCTTGCCGGGGCGGTCCTGAGCATCGCCGACGACCGCGGTCGCACACTGGCGGCCGACGGCACGTGGGATGCGGATGGCAAGGCCACCGTCACCACGGGCGAGGACGGCCGCGTGACCGTCTCGGGCGTGGACTCGGGCAAGCTGGAGGTCCGCGAGCTCAAGGCGCCCAAGGGCTACACCGCCTTTAAGAGCACGCGCTCCGTGACGGTTAAGGCCGAGGGCCTGGACGTCGACCAGGTGGCCGCCGCCAAGCCCAAGCTCACCATCACGGCCGAGTCGCCCCTGCGCGCCGACAGCGCGGACGGGTCGACGGGCAGCCTGGAGGCGTCGCTCATCAACACGCCCACCGGCACACCCCCTAGCATTACCACCGGAGGCTTTATGCCCTCGACTGGCGATATGGCAATGTACGCCGCGGCCGCCGCAGCGGTCGCCGGAGCCGCGCTCATCGTGGTCGCGCTCCTGGTCAAGCGGGGAGGTGGCAGCCATAAAGAGTAGCTGGCAGCCCCACGGAGAGCGGGGCGAGACGTAGCGAAGTAGATGCTAAGATACAGACAGACAGATTTAGATCAAATGGAATTCGAGCAGAAAGCAGAGGAAAAGAAGATGAGCATGAGCAAGAACATCGCACGCCTGGCAGTAACCGCCGGCCTCACAGCAGCGCTGAGCTTCGGCGGCGTGATGGCCCCGGTGACCATGGCGTTTGCGGCGGGTACGGATGGCTCGGTGACCATCAAGAACGTTGATGGTAACGCTACCGAGTTCGTGGGCTATCAGATTTTCAATGCTGATGTTGACAACGATGGAAACGTCAGCAACATTACGTGGGTAAACCCTGATGTGAAGAGTGCTGTCGAGGGCGTCATCAAGAAAGAGGAGACGACCTATCCGGGGAAGACCGCTCAGGACGCCGCGGACTGGATTAAGGACCATGCGAAGGGTACCAATGAGACAACCTGCGTTGACTCCAATTCCGTTCCGTACAAGATTGCCGCTGCTGTAGATGGCCTTACCACCACTGTTAAAACCAATAAGCAAAAGGTTGATAATCTTGCGCACGGCTACTGGCTCTTTGTGACTGATACCAGCACCATCGATGCCGGCGAGGCAGGCACGTCTCCCATTTTTACTGTCGTGGGAAGCAATCCCGTTGACATCACTGAGAAAACGGGCATCCCTACCGTTGAGAAGAAGATCGTGAGCGATGCCGACGGCCAGGAGCACGATGCTGCCGATTCCCAGATCGGCCAGGACGTGACGTACAACCTTTATGGCACCATTGCCGAGAACTACGACAAGTATGTCGGGTATTTCTATGAGTTCTCCGACCAAATCTCCAAGGGCCTGACGCTGCAGGATGGTGCCCAGGTGTATTTATATGGGAGCAAGGATGCCGCGCAGGCAGATCTCAAGCGCGAGCATCCGATGTTGAACATCACGGACTCGTTTACACCGGGTAGCGGTGTTGAGGATGCGAACGGCAACAAGACGATGACGTGGACCTGCAACGATTTGAAGGGCATCAGCGGGGCGACAATCACTGAAGGCTCTTGCATCGTTGTCTCCTATACGGCACGGATTAACGAGCGCGCTATTGTTGCTGGCACTGAGAGTAACGACAACGCCGTGACACTTAAGTACTCCAACAATCCCATGAACAAGGATAGTAAGGGCCAGACTCCGCCTGACAAGGTCAAGGACTACACCTACGGCCTCAAGATCAACAAGGTCGACCTGGGCACCGAGAAGGCCCTCGAAGGCGCCAAGTTCACCATCACAACTAAAGGTGACGAGAACAGCGCAAACGTTAAATATGTCAAGGATGATGGCACTTTGAGTAACACCGAGGTCGTTCTATCGACGGGCGACGATGGTGTCATTAGGCTTACTCGTCTCGATGCCGGCGTCTATACGGTCACGGAGGTTACTCCCCCCTCCGGTTACACCGCGGTCAAACCCTTTACCTTCGAGATCAAGCCGACCATGACCGACGATGGTCCGAAGGCTGGTCTTACTGGGCTCGATGGAGTACTTACGACTGACCAGGGCGGCAAGGTCATTGCCGGTATCACCGATGGGCATGCCGGCGATAACAATCTGACGGCGAAGCCTGACTCCAAGAAGGACGCGGACGGCACCTTCAACATCACCGTCGGCAATACCAAACAGATCGGCCTCCCCCTCACCGGTCTCAACGGCGTGACCTTCACTTGGATCGCTGGTGGCGCGGTGCTGTGCATCGGCGTGGCGCACCTCATTCGCAGCCGTAAGCAGGCCGAGGAGTCCGAGCAGGAGTAACGCTCGCTCACCCATCCTTTTGGCAGGTGGGATGTGATGGCCATGAGACTTGCGGACACTTTTCTCGTCCATCCACGTTCTTGCTTTGCCATTCTCTTTTCGGGGCAGACTCCGTGCTGGAGTCTGCCCCGTTTTTTTGGGATAACGAAGCCAGCCTCCATCGTCCGATGCGGGCACGTTCGTCATCGCGTTTCTTGACTCGTATGAGGTTCGGTTTAAGGTCCGTAGGTGCACGCGCGGTGCGGACGGAAGAAGGCATTTGCGCCGTAACAAGCGCAAATAAGAATGCCCGGGCGTAGGATCCCGGGCATTTAACAAAAGCTGAAAACTAGGCCGCCCGCGCTCTCGTACACTTACGCGGGGTGCGTCGTTTTCTATTGACATTGTATCCCGAATCGCCCCGCCGATCCGGGACATTTTGAAAACGCAAATGCGGGCTTAGGCACGAACGGAATCTCTTTAATTCCGAAAATTATGTATAATTCCAATATAAACTGGAATCAAACGAAAACGATGGAAATGAACGAAGCGCTAATCTACTTACAAGAAGCACTAGGCCTCTCCGCCAAGACCAAAACTTGGCCTGGATTCGCACGCTTGCCGCTGCATCTGCGGGCGATTGAGGTCCGCGCTGTTGACGCAAACGGTTTTTCGTTTTTGCTTGCAAGTTTGCCTACTGGCGTCGGGCTTCCCGAGGCCAAGAGGGTCTATAGTCAGCTAGCCTTGCGCGCGGAGACTCCTGTTGTCGTTTCGTTTCCTGATGCCGATGCACGTCAGCGCAAAGCATTGGTCTCACAAGGGATTCCCTTTGTCTGCCCCGGTAGACAGGCTTTTCTTCCATTTATGGGTACAGCCTGCACGGAGAGGGGCGGTGCCCGGTTTCGCAATCACGCGACCAAGATGTCGCCCAACGCGCAGGCTGCCGCAATCTGGGGAGCAACCCAGGAGCCATATCGTCCCTATGACCTTTGTCGTGCGCTTGGGATCTCGGCAAGCCGTGCGAGTGAGGCCATAACCGAGCTTGTCGACAGGGGACTCGCGAGGCGCGAGCGTCGCGAGCGACGTGTCGTCGTGTTCCCTGTTGCCGTTGATCTTCTGCTCAGTGAGCACATGTCAGAGCTCTCCTCGCCTGTCTCGAAGGTCTTTTTTGCAAGGAAGACGCCGAAGATCGACTATCTTGTTGACGCCGGGGAGACGGCGCTTGCCGCGCGTTCGATGCTCGCTGCACCGGGCATGGAACAAAAGGCCGTCTTAAGAAGTGCATGGCGTCAACTGAGCGACCTCGAAGTCGCAGACGGGGAGTTGCCGGATAACGAGACGGCGATGATCCAAGTGTGGCGCTATGCACCCGTGTTTGCCGACTCCTCCCGTGTCGACGACATTTCGCTTGCGCTATCTTTGGCGGCAATCGACGATGAGCGAATTCAGCTCGAAGTCGATCGCATGTTTGGAAAGGAATATCCATGGCAAGAAGCGCTGTAGAAGGTCTCCAAGAATTTCAGCAGCATATGCAAGAAGCCGCAGGATCGTATGCCCTTATCGGCGGCACGGCATGCGACATTTTGCTCGCGGAGGCGGGACTTCCGTTTAGAGCGACTCACGATTTTGATGTGGTAATTGTCGCCGATGACCGGTTGCCTCAGACGGCAGAAGCTATATGGACTTTGGTGCGTGATGGCGGTTACCGCTGCGGCTGGGGCGAAGGCAAAGGCTCATGTTTTTATCGGTTTACAGAGCCTAAGATGCCGGGTTACCCCCATATGATTGAACTCTTCGCGAAGTGCCCCGACTTTCTAAAGGGTCGTGAGGGGATTGATGTGGCGCCAATTCACGTTGATGAAAACATAAGCAGTCTTTCGGCAATTTTGTTGGACGATGCTTACTACAGCTTGTTCCTTCAGGGAATTCGAACCGTAGGCGGCGTTTCGGTCCTGGGGACGGAATACATTGTCCCGTTCAAAGCGAAGGCGTATCTCGACCTAAAAGCTAGAAGGGAAGCGGGGGAGAACGTTGATTCGAGGAAGGTAAAAAAGCATAAACGCGATGCGCTGAGACTTGCTCAGCTGCTTGGCGAGTCGGAAGGTGTCGATCTGCGCGGAGAACTGAAGGACGATATGCTTGCGTTTGTCAAAGATTGTGAGGTGGGCGACGTCAATCTGAAACAGATTGGGGTTGCGGGCGTAACGATGGCGCAGTTGCTCGAGACGATGAAAGCAACATATGGCTTGATTGGTTGAGTGGGGTTACGTGGCCCGGACGGTGCAGCCAAGCTGCGTTGTCCGGCGCATGAGCTCGCTAATCGGCTATTATTTGTTTAGACAACCTGAGCTGTAGAGGAGTGACCGGCGATGGTGCAGGGCGCCAAACATATGAAGAGCAATAACGCCGCGGCCAACGGCGGTTCAAGCCCCCAGCCCAAACCTCAACCAAAGCCCAAGCGCCGTCGCAAGCGACTGCCGCGCTGGGCCGACCGGCTCATCACCATCGTCATCATCCTTATTGGCGTGGGCCTTATGACCTGGCCGTGGATCTTGGACCGGCTCGAGGCCTCGGGCGTGTTCAACCAGATCAGCACGGTGTCCAGCACCGTGGACGCGTTGTCTGCCGAGGAGCGCGAGCGCATCCTGCTCCAGGCGCGCTCCTTTAACGAGCAACTGGCGGGCGAGGTCACCGAGCTCCCCGCCGACCAGATCGAGCCCTACGTTCAGCAGCTCATCTTTGACCGCGACCCCATGATGAGCTGGGTCGAGATCCCCTCCATCGACGTGAGCATGCCCATCTACCACGGCACTAGCGAGGAAGTCCTTATGGCGGGCGTCGGCCACCTGGAGGGCACGAGCCTGCCGGTGGGCGGCACCTCGACGCATTGCGTGCTCACCGCGCACTCGGGCATGCGCAACCTGAGCATGTTCGACGACATCCACTCGCTGGAGTCCGGCGACCTGGTGCTGCTGCACACCATGAACAAGACGCTCGCCTATAAGATGGTGGACTCCGAGGTGGTGCTGCCCGAGGAGATGGAGTCGCTGACCATCGAGCCCGGCGCCGACAAAGTGACGCTCGTTACCTGCACGCCCTACGGCGTGAACGACCATCGCCTGCTGGTGCATTGCGTGCGCACCAAGTACAGCAAGAAGGACGTCGACAAGCAAAAGTCGCTGGCCGGCCGCCACTGGGGCAAGCGCGAGTTTGCCGTGCTTATCGTGGTCGTAGCCATTGTGCTGTTGCTGCTGGACATCGTGATCCACGCGGTCCGCAAGCGCCGCAAGGCCAAGGTCTCGGCATAAGACATTCTCCAGAACCACCACAAAGGGGACAGGCACCTTTGCGGTGGTTAGGACTTCCAAACCATCACAACATTCGATGAAAATCGCGATTATGGCGAAAAGCGTCGAATGTTGTGATGGTTTTCGTTGTGGACGCGACGGTTTTCGTTGTGGGCGGGACGGTTTTCGTAGTGGGCGGCGCGGTTTTCGCTATGGACGGTGCGGTTTCGTTGCAGAACCGCTGGCCCGCAGCCTGCCAGCCCGCCGCCCTCGTTACGTTTTCGCTGCATTCGGGTAAAGCGCCTGCTCCAAGCCGGCGTTGCCTTGTATACTAGAGCGGTTTATCTGTTATGCGGAAGGGAGCGCCTATGGCACTCAGCGAGAAAGACGTGCGCGGCATTGCCGAGTACGCAAAGATCGCACTGACCGATGACGAGCTCACCCAGATGACGTCCTACCTGAACGACGCCGTCCAGATGCTCGAGCCCGTCTTGCAATATGACTTGCCCGACGTGGAGCCCACGTTCCATCCCATCGGAAGCCTGTCCAACGTGATGGGCGATGACCTGCGCGAGCCCGAGCGCGACCTGCCGCTCGACGTTGCGCTCGAAAACGCCGGCAGCGCGCGCGACCGCTACTTCCGCGTGCCGTCCATTTTGGGAGAGGGGGAGAGCGAGTAATGGCGCAGAGCTTCGATTCCCTTACCGCAGCCCAGATCGCCGCGGGCGTTGCCGCCGGCGACTTTACTGCTACCGAGGTGGCCCAGGCATCCCTTGCCGCCATCGAGGCACGCGAAGGCGGGGTCCAGGCATTCCTGCAGGTGGCGCCCGAGCTCGCGCTCGAGGCCGCTGCGCGCGTGGATGCCGACCGTGCCGCAGGTAAGCCGCTGCCCCCGCTCGCGGGCGTGCCGCTGGCCATCAAGGACAACATGAACCTCGTGGGCACGCGCACCACCTGCGCTTCCCGCATGCTCGAGAACTACCAGAGCGTCTACACCGCCACCTGCGTCCAGCGCATGCTCGATGCCGGTTGCCTGCCCATGGGCAAGGCCAACATGGACGAGTTTGCCTTTGGCAGCTCCACCGAGAGCTCAGCGTTCCACCGCACCAACAACCCCTGGGATACCGAACGCGTGCCCGGCGGCTCTTCGGGCGGTTCCGCTGCCGCCGTCGCCGCGGGCGAGGTCGCGCTCTCGCTGGGCTCGGACACTGGTGGCTCCATTCGCCAGCCGGCGTCACTGTGCGGCGTGGTGGGCTTTAAGCCCACGTATGGCGCCGTGAGCCGTTACGGCGTGGTCGCCTTTGGCTCGTCGCTCGACCAGGTGGGCCCCTTTGGCCGCACGGTCGAGGATGTCGCGCTGGCCATGAACGCGCTTACCGGCGCGGGCCACGATCCGTACGACTGCACTAGCCAGGATTGCGCCGTCGACTTTACCGAGCATCTCAACGACAGCATCGAGGGCAAGCGCGTGGGCATCATTCCTGCGTTTATGGAGGCCGAGGGCCTGACGCCCGAGGTCAAGGCCGCTGTTCAGCGCGCCGCTCAGGAGCTGCAGAACCAGGGTGCCGAGCTGGTCGAGGTCGACCTGCCGCACCTGGACGCCGCCATCGCCGCCTACTACGTCATCGGCCCGGCCGAGGCGTTCTCCAACCTGGCCCGCTTCGACGGCATTCGCTATGGCTATCAGGAGGAGGGCTGCGCCAACCTGTCCGACCAGAGCTCGCTTTCGCGTGCCCACGGCTTTGGTGCCGAGGCCAAGCGTCGTCAGATGCTCGGCGCCTACCTGCTGAGCTCGGGTGTGTACGACAAGTACTACTACGCTGCGCAAAAGGCTCGCACGCTCATCACGCAGGACTACGACGCCGCGTATGCCAAGGTGGACACCATTCTCATGCCTGCCTCGCCGCGCACGGCCTTTAAGTTTGGCGAGATCAGCGACCCCACGCAGATGTACCTCTCCGACCTGTACACCATCTCGCTCAACATTTGCGGCAACGGTGGCATCTCGGTGCCGCTGGGCCTGGGCGAGGATACTCAGCTGCCCGTTTCTGCCCAGCTGGTTGGTCCGGCCTTTAAGGACCGTCAGCTGCTCACGTTTGCCCGCGCCCTGGAGCGCGGCTTTGCCGATGCCGCCACGGGTGCGCCCGCGCTTTCCGTCGCGCCCGATTTTGCCGGAAAGGGAGGCGAGCTGTAATGAAGGAGCTTTCCGAGGTCCTGCAGGATTGGGAGGCCGTGATTGGCCTGGAGATCCATACCGAGCTCACCGCACTCGATACCAAGATGTTCTGTAACTGCAAGCTCAGCCACGATGACGAGCCCAACGCCAACGTGTGTCCGGTGTGCCTGGGCCTGCCCGGCGCCCTGCCGGTGCCCAACAAGCGCGCCATCGAGAGCATCGTCAAGGCCGGTCTCGCCACCAACTGCGAGATCCAGCGCCACTCGATGTTCTACCGCAAGCACTATTTCTATCCCGATATGGCCAAGAACTTCCAGACCACGCAGGGTCCGGTCGCCTTTGCCATGTACGGTCATCTGGACCTGGACGTGACCGGTCGCGGCGCCGCCGAGCGCCCCGACTGCGCGTTTGGCGAGGCCGAGGCCCAGAGCCTGGCGAGCGCCTCGGCAAACGCCGAGGGCCTGTCCACGTCCATGACGTCGACTATGCGCGAGGGCAACCAGCGCGCCGGCCACCTGGCCAGCTATGACGCGACCAACCTGCAGATGCCCGAGCGTCGCGAGGACGGTTCCTACACGGTGCCCATCCGCATCCTGCGCATCCACATGGAGGAGGATGCCGCCAAGATGGTGCACGTGGGAGGTGCCGAGGGCCGCATTACCGCCGCTGCCGAGTCGCTCGTCGACTACAACCGCTGCGGCACGCCGCTGATTGAGCTCGTCACCGAGCCCGACCTGCGCACGCCTGAGGAGGCTCGCCTGTTTATGGAGAAGCTCCGTCGCATTTTTGTGACGCTGGGCATTTCGGACTGCTCCATGGAGAAGGGCTCCATGCGCTGCGACGGCAACGTGTCGCTGCGCCGCCGCGGCGAGACCAAGCTGGGCACCAAGACCGAGCTCAAGAACCTCAACTCGTTTAAGAGCCTGCATGACGGCCTTGCCTACGAGATCTGCCGCCAGGCCGAGGTGCTCGAGGAGGGCGGCATCATCTATCAGGAGACCCGCCACTGGGAGCCCAGCCGCAAGCGCACCGTAGTCATGCGTGTGAAGGAGACGGCCGATGACTATCGCCTGTTCCCCGATCCCGATCTGGCGCCGTTTGATCTGGATGACGAGTTCATCGACCGCTGTCGTGGCGAGATTCCCGAGCTGCCCGATGCCAAGCGTGCCCGTTTTGAGACCGACTTTGGCATTAAGGCGGCCGATGCCGAGCAGATTGCCGGCGACCCCGAGTTTGCTGACTTCTTTGAGGCCGCTGCTGCCGGTATGGCTGGCAAGGAGGCCCAGACGGTCGCAAACCTGCTGGTGAACGAGATGATTGCCTACCTTAAGGGCGCGGGTGTGTCGCTGGCCGAGTCCGGCATCGCGCCGGCTCAGGTGGCGGCGCTTGCCAAGCTGTTGGCGACCGATGCCATCAGCTCCAACCAGGCGCACGAGGTCTTTGAGGCCATGGCCCAGACCGGCGACGACCCCAACAAGATCGTCGACGAGCGCGGTATGCGTCAGGTGAGCGATGCCGGCGCGCTGCAGCCGATTGTGGACGAGGTGCTGGCAAACTGTGCCGATCAGGCGCAGCAGTATCGTGACGGCAACCAGAAGGTCATCGGCTTTTTGGTGGGCCAGTGCATGAAGGCGAGCCGCGGCAAGGGCAACCCGAAGCTCTTCAACGAGTTGCTGAGAACGTCGCTCTCGTAAGCGGGAACCCGGGAGCCCCGGCAGGGCGGGTGCTTCCTCAAAATTTCGAACAGTCCTGCGCAAGACGAAGGCCACATTAAGTGGCCTTCTTTGCGTGCGGAACTCATTTTGAGCAAGCACCCGCCCTGCCGGGGCTCCCGGGTTCTGCAACGAGTCGGCCGTTCGGGTCAGGTGGGCTGAATGGAATAGAGTGAATGGGCGCGCCGTTGGCACGCCCATTGTTTTGTGGATGTGGCGCAGGGGCTGTCCCTTTGGTCACATCGCGCACCAAGATTTCCAAAAAGTTAACCTTTGTTGACCTCAATAGTTAGATAAACTAAACTATTTTCCAAAAGTGCGCTCGAGCAAACTTATTTACTCGGGTGCTGAGGCACCGTGCCGCGTCCAATGCGGCAAAAGGGAGAAGCAACATGAAGAAGTCGACGTTCAATACCCTGCTTGTCGGTGGCGGTTTTCTGCTTGGCACGGCCGGCATCAAGCTGCTTACCAGCGCTCCGGTCAAGAATGCCTGCGTGCAGGGTATCGCGTGCGGCATGCGCATCAAGAACGGCTACCAGGACATGGTCGAGCAGGCCAAGGCCAATGTCGACGACATGGTTGCCGAGGCGGCCTACATCACCCAGAGCGAGGCCGCTGCTGACGAGGCAGCCGAGTAACGCTCCCAGGCACAAACTATGAGATTCTCGATTATTAGCGAGATCCCCGGCAGGACCCGCCTTCAGTTGGCGGGTCCTGTGCCAGAGAGCGATCTCGATGCGCTTCTTAAGCTTGGCGGCGACATTGACGGCGTGCGCAAGGTGCGCGTGTATGGCCGCATTGGCCAAATGGCGCTCGAATATGACGAGCGGTGTCGTGCGGGCGTGCTCGACGCCTTGGGTGCGCTCGATGCCCAGGCCATTGCCGACGCAAAGACGGGTTACGTGATGCAGCTTGAGCCACGCAAGCACAAGCTCGTCATGGATCTTGCCACACTTATCGGCGCCCACTACGCGCGCCGCTGGTTCTTGCCGACGCCTCTGCGTGCGGTGTTTGTCGTGGCCGGTTACATGGCATTTTTGCGCGCTGCCCTTCATGAGCTGGCGCAGCCGCGCCTGACCGTTCCTGTGCTCGACGCTTCGGCCATCGGCATTTCGTTCGTCAAACGTGATGTCGACACCGCGGGTCAGACAATGTTCCTGCTCAACGTGGGCGAGCTGCTCGAGGACTACACGCGCGCTATGAGCGAAAACGAGCTCATCAACTCGCTGCTCGATGTGCCCGACAAGGCACAAAAAGTGGTCGGTGACACCGAGGTAAGCGTTGCCGCCACCGAGCTCGAGCCCGGCGATCTGGTCGCCGTACGCACTGGCATGTCCATCTGCATCGACGGCGTTGTCGAGCAGGGGAGCGCTATGGTCAACCAGGCGACCCTGACCGGCGAGCCGCTGGCCGTCGAGCGCAGCGTGGGCGACGACGTGTTCGCCGGTACCGTCGTGGAAGACGGCAGCATCTTGGTGCGCGTGCGCGCCAACACGGCGCAGACCAAGCTGCGCTCAATCGTCTCGCTCGTGCAGACGGCCGACTCGCTCAAGTCCGAGGGCCAGTCGCACATGGAAGACCTCGCCAACAAGATCGTCCCGTGGAACTTCCTGCTTGCGGGCCTGGTTGCGCTTGCCACCCGCAGCCTCATCAAGACCTCGGCGGCGCTGATGGTCGACTACTCGTGCGCACTCAAGCTCACGGGTTCGGTCGCCGTCATGACTGCTATGAGCGACGCCGCCAAGATGGGCGTCATGGTCAAGGGCGC
>OLSE01001768.1_pt1 | contig 15209 bp, 14 predicted proteins | sample 1673191 | NCBI WGS metagenome assembly OLSE01 (sample SAMEA3136764, study PRJEB25190) | human gut metagenome | biome: human gut; feature: human-associated habitat; material: faeces | place: Austria | collected 2013
GAGGGGGCCGGCCGCCGCGTTCGGCCCGAACGGGCTCGCGCCGGCATCGCCCGCAGAAGGCCGGGAAGCAGGGCGGCAGAGAACGCACGCTATGCACGATTATCGGGGCCTGCCGACGGAGGAGAGGAGGGAAACCCCAGGTCGGAAGAAATGGCGAGGGAGAAGAATCGTGCATAGCGCGCATTCTCTTCCATGCGCAGGGAAACGATCCGTCGCAGGGCGCTCGCCGGCGCGGGTCCCATCCTGCGCCCCCCTCCAACGCGTACGGATGTTTCACGTGAAACATTCCGGCCGACCGGGATGCGCGCCGCCCCACGAGCCGGGCGACGCAGGAGAACTGAACGGCGAGGCAGACCCGGGCAGCGGACTCGAACGCAGATCCCGCGGAATCGAGCGCAAAACGCGAACCCAGAGTAATTGGACGCGGGCGTGGGGAGCGCAGACGCGGGTGGCCGGGTCGAACGCAGGGTGCGCGAGCGCGAGGAAGCGGGTGCGGGAGCGCGGGAGCGGGATCGAACGCGGGGGAGGCACGAGCACGAGCACGGGCGCGAGAAGCGGAGCGCAGGAACAGCGGGTGAAGGAAGGACCGGCAAGCTTCGTCGAAGCCTTCGATCAGAGATCGGCGAACAGGTTCTGGAACTCTCGCTCGAAAACGCTGTTCTTCAGGCGGATGAATGCGATGTCATGCAAGATGGCGAGCCCCTCCAGATCGATGACACGCAGCGTGCCGGCGGCCAGCTCGCGCGCCACAGCCGCCTCGTACAGAAACGAAATTCCCAGATCGTGCTCCACGAGGATCTTGATGACGTCAAGGCTCTCCACCACGCTGGCCTGCGCGAAGCCGTCCACCGTAAGGTTCTGAGCCGCCAGCGCGTGTTCGAGCACCGCGCGCGTGCCCGACCCCGGTTCGCGCACGATGAGCCGCTCGTCGAACAGATCTTCCACGCGCACGGGCCGAGCGGCGAACTCATGATCGGCCGCGCACACGCACACCAGCCGTTCGGTGCGGAACACGTCCCACGCATACGCATTCTTGTCGAAAAAGCCCTCCACGAACGCGCAGTCTATTTCGCCTGCGTTCAACAACGCCAGCAACTCGCTCGTGCCGCCTGAGCGCACGGCGACATGCAGTTCAGGGTGTCGCCTGAGGTAGTCGGCCAGCGGCGCAGCCACCAGGTACTCCCCTGCCGTCAACGTCATGCCCAGCGACAGCTCCACGCGCGCGCCCGTGGCCGAGCTGCGCATCCGGTCGCGCAGCAGGCGCTCGTCGTGCGCCATCGTGGACAGCGCATCGCGCAGCAGCGCGCCCGCGTCGGTAAGCTGCAGCTTCTTGTTGCGGTAGGCGAACAACGGCACGCCGTAATCGCGCTCGAGGTGCGCGATGTGCTGCGACACCGCCGGCTGCGTGATGTTCAGCTCCTCAGCGGCGCGCGTGTAGTTCATCGTTCGGCAAACGGTCAGAAACGTTTCGACACGGAAATCCAGCATTGCGACCTCTATCAGGACAAACAATAACCATAAGATATAGTAATCATAACATAAGTATTTAGAAGTTTTCTTTTTCGTAGGGGAATGGAAGAATGGGCAGCGACTCGCAAGTCCCGAGCCTTCCCAGGTCGCAGGCTTGCAAGCCGCAGACAGACCCCCGTGCGTGTTTCAGATGGAACATCGAGCGGGACCCCTCCATCGTGCGCATCAAGGAGTAAGATGCGCGACAGTAGAAAGGTAGCGCCGTGCGCGAGATCATCAGAAAAGTCCCCATACCCACCGCAGGCGTTGCGCTCGGTTTAGCCGCGCTGGGCAACTTGCTGCAGCCCTACACCGAGATCGTTCACATCGTCTGCGGCATCCTGTCGCTGGTGCTCATCGCCATGCTCGGCGCCAAGATCGCGCTGTTCCCCGATATGATTCGCGACGACCTGCATAACTCCATCATGGCCAGCGTCAGCGCCACCCTCTTCATGACGCTCATGCAGCTGGCCGGCTACCTGGCCCCCTTCGCGTACATTCCGGCATTTGCGCTATGGTCGGCGGCCGTTGTGGCGCACCTCGCGCTGATGGGCTGGTTCACCGCTCGCTTCATCTCGCACTTCAAACTGCATGAAGTGTTTCCAACCTACTTCATCTGCTACGTGGGCATCGTCGTAGCGTCCGTCACCTCTCCGACGTTCGGCATGGAGGCAGTGGGCCATCTGCTGTTCTGGTTCGGATTCGCCTGCTACGTCGTGCTTTTGGGCTTGGTGACGTACCGCTACATGAAGCACGAGATCCCCGAAAGCGCACGCCCGCTGTTCTGCATCTACACCGCTCCCATGAGCCTGTCCCTTGTAGGCTACTTGGCCACGGCTCCCCAGCCGAACCTCGTGTTCGTCCTGGCGATGCTGGTGTTGGCGCAAGTGCTGTTCGCCGTGGTGCTGTCGCGCCTCCCCGTTCTGCTGCGCCTGCGGTTCTACCCCAGCTACGCGGCCATGACGTTCCCCTTCGTCATCACGGCCACGGCGCTCGGCAAGGCGCTCGCGTTCTTCCAGGCTAACGGCTTTGCGGTACCCGAAGTGCTGAACGTCCTGTTCGCGGCCGAGGCGGCGGTGTCGGTGGTCATGGTGGGATACGTGTTCATCCATTACCTGCACTTCTTCTTCATGCGCATCGAAGAGCCGAAGAGCGCCGCCGTCATTCGCGAGAACAAGCAGACCGCCCGCTTCTCGGAGTATTTCGAGAACTAGAGCAAGAAAGAGGCAGGCCGGAAAGTCGGCTTGCCTCTTTCGGAAGATGCTGACGGAGCCGCGCAGAAGGCGCGCGGGTGCGGGCCATCAGCCCATGCAGCTGGCTCCGGCCGCTAATCTTCCATCTCCAACGCGCGAGCGAGGATCTGCATGCGCGACTCCACGTCTTCGATGATGCGACTGCAATCCTTGAGCTCGTCGTAGGAGTCGATCCCCTGCACCTCGCTCACCGACTTGTACTTCAGATCGTGTTCCAAGCTGGCCCAGAAGTCCATGGCGATGGTGCGCAGCTGCACCTCGACGGGAATGAGTTCCTTCTTGTCAAGAAAGTACACGGGAATGCGTACGATAACGTGCAGGCTACGATAGCCGTTCAGCTTCGGATTGTTGATGTAATCTTTGATCTCGACGATCTCCAGGTCATCCTGTTTTTGCAGCAGCTCCAGCAGGTTGTACACGTCGTGGATGTACGAGCAGATCACGCGCACGCCGGCCACGTCCATGATGTAGCGCTCGAGGTTCTCCAGCGTGGGCTCTTTGCCGTAGCGCTCCAGCTTCTCGAAGATGCTGGCAGGCTTCTTTATGCGCGACTCCAGATGATGGATGGGGTTGCGGTGCTTCTTGAGATTGAGATCCTGGTCGAGGATCTCGAAGCGCACCATCATCTCGCGCATGGCAGCTTGGTACTTCTGGATGATCTCGCGGGTTTTCACCTCGGCGTCACGAAGACGCTGCAGATCGTCCAGGGGGCTGCGCAGGTCGTCGGTCAACAAAAAGGGAAAGCGGCTGGCCCCCTCGCCTCTCTGCGCCTCGACTGCAAGTCGACGATCGGACGGCTGCTGCGATGCGTCTGCCATAACGAATACTCCTTCAAGCACGGCTCTACCGATCCCATGATAGCCGAGCCGTCACGTCAACGGCGTTCCGGCTGCCGAATCCCGCGCAATCATCAGATGCGCCAGGCGGAGAGGGCTGGCGGTGCGCCGGATCCTTCGACTCCGGCGGCTCCGCCTCCTGCGCTCAGGATGGCAAGGAGATCAGCGATTGGCGCTTGCAATCGGAATGACGGAAGTCGCAAAAGACCCTAGCGGCCGTGGACGCAGATGCGGTTCTTCCCCGAACGCTTCGCCCGATACAGCGCCTCGTCGGCCTTCACGAACACGTCGCGGTACGCCAGGTCATCGTCTTCCGGCACATACACGCCCATGCTGACCGACAGGGCTTTTCCCTGCGAGCCGACCTTCACGGCTGCAAGCTGGCGCTTGACCTGTTCCAGCTTGTCCAGTGCCACTTCGAGATCGATGTTTTTCAGCAGCAGCAGGAACTCGTCGCCGCCCACGCGACCCAGCACGTCGCTTTCGCGGAAGCTCGATCTCAGCACCTTGCCCACCTCATGCAGCAACGTATCGCCCTCAATGTGACCGTACGTGTCGTTCACCTACTTGAAGTCGTCGATATCGAGCGCGACGCACACGCTGTGCCGCCGCACCGATGCGTCGGCGAGCGCCGAGGCAACCAGATCCTGCGTGGCGGTATGGTTGCTCAACCCCGTCGTCGCGTCGTTTTCCGCACGGAACCGCAGATCGTGCTCGTCATCGATATTCTCTATCAACCCTACGAGATGCCACACGCCCGCGACGTCGTGGGCAACGAACAGATTGGCGCGGTACCAGGCATAGCCCTTGCCGAAGTAGTCTGCCTGATACTCGGCGCTCACCTCGTTGGCGCCCGACCGTGCATGCTGGAACATCCTGCGCACGTCGTCCATGCTGCCAGGATGGATGATTTTGCCGCGAGTTTCCGAAAGCGTTTCCAAATAATGAGGGATAACCTGGGCTTCCATGCCCTTGCCCGTGCGATCCATGTACAAAAGCACCGTGTCGGAATCCGAATCGTAGTCGAAGCTCATCTTGTGCGTCATCTCGCTGAGCAGGCGATAGCGCTCATTCTGCCAAGAGCGTTCACGCTGATCGCGCAGCTCCGCCGTCACGTCGCTGACCACTGCGTACAGAACCAGCTCGCCGTCAGGCTCGCGCGCTACGCGACCCTGGATCCGCACGTCAATCGCCTCTCCGTTATCGCGCACCGCACGAAGACCTACGTCCAATTCGTTCCCATCCGCGATGAATTCCTGGTCGACGCAACGCTGATCGAGCCGCTTCACCTCTTCGCTCAGCTCAAGCGGCGCATCCCAATCGGGATTATCGGGCGCACCCGGAAGCCCGTCGCCGAACATGGTGCTCAGTCGGTCGTTGGCATAGCGCAGCCGCACCTCGCCATCGCGCTTCGCGAACACGCCCACGCCCACCGGCAGCTTGCCCATGGTGTCCAGCACGCGCATCATGATCCTGCGATCCTCGTTCGACACGTGTTCCGTCACGTCCTTGCTGCAGCACAGCACGGCCGACTCCGACACTCGCAGCAGAATGCTCTGGTACCAGCAGCTCCTATCTTCGAACGCCATTCGGTAGGTGCAGGCGATAGGGCTGGCGCCGTCGTCTGCAAGGCATTCGTCTATCGCGGCACGTAGGCGCAAGCGATCGTCCGGCTCGGGCAGATGGTCGGTCCAGAACTTGAGCGCCTCTTCCATGGGCATGGTTCTGTCGGCGAGCGTCCTGCCCGACGAGTACAGCGAGCGGTACGTCTTGTTCTCGCCATCGAACTCGACGATCTCGTCGTACACCGAGCACAACACCATCGAATAACGGTGTATATCCTGTTCGTAGCGCTTCTGCTGGCGGTCGGACACATCCAGGAACGCGCTTTGGACGACGGTCCTGCCGTCGATATCGCGCTCCAGCGCCGACGTGCCCTCGATCCATCCCATCGAGCCGTCGCTTCGCACGAAACGATACGTGAAGCCGATGGGCGCCGCCCCGGCCTTGAGCGCCGCAACCGTCTTGGCATGCAGCTCATCGTCGTCATCGTGGATGGGTACGATCTTACCGCCCGCCGTCCCAGCACGATATGCAGCGAAATCGGCGTACCCGAATATCTCGCATCCCGTACGGTTGACGAATAGCACGCGGGGCTCGTCGTCCACCGTATAGCGCACGATGCCGCACGGAACGGAATCGCTCAACCGGCACTGCAGCTCGCTTTGCGCCTTGAGGCGTTGCTCATTCTCCTTCTCGTTCGTCACGTCGATGAGCACGGCCACCACGTACAGCGCCGTCTCGTCTCGATACATCGTCGACGCTGAAAGATGCAGCCACGCCACCTTGCCGTCGCCGCGCAGAACGCGCATAGTGCACGACGACCGCGACGCACCCGCATCCAGTTCGGCAGCCACCGCTTCGACGCGTGCGCGATCTTCCGGATGCACCACCGCAAGCGCGTCGTCCAACGTGCGGGCCTGGTATTCCTCGCGAGTGTAGCCGATCATATCGGCAGCGGCATCGCTGAAATCCAACAGACGAATGCGATCCGCCACCTCGTAGAACGCCAGACCGCCCGGAATGGTGTCGCGCGTGGCAGCCAGCCGATCGCGCAAAGCCTGCTCCTGAGTGGTTTCCTCGGCAAGCAAATAGAGGTTGCTGAGATTGCCCGCGCGCGAGAGCAGACGGATGCGGACACGGATCCAACGCCCTCGTCCGCCGCTGCGGAAACGCAGCTCGCTCTCGGAGTCGCCGCGATCGCGCACCGCGCGCAAAATAGCCTCATGCAGCGCGGCACGATCCTCGTCCAACAGCTGCGTCAGCAGGTCCTTGCGTATCCTCTCCGCCGCGTCCAAATCATCGAGCATGCCGAACAGCTCAGCGAACTGATGGTTCGCACGCGCGATCTCCAACGTTCGGTTGTCGTATTCGGCGATGGCGGCGGCGCCCACGTAGCTGTTGAAAAAATGGGTTACCGGGGAATCCGCGTTCCAAAACTCGGATGCATCATCCTGCAGATTCTCAATGATCGGCCGCTTGACGGACTCTCGACCGCCGTCCATCAACATGCGCTCGAACGTCTCGCGATCTACCGGACGCGAGAACAGATAGCCCTGCATGTACTCGCACCCTATGCTGGCCAGGTATGCTGCCTGCTTCTGGGTTTCCACTCCCTCGGCGATGACGGGCAGGTTCAGCCAGCGCGCCATGCGCACGATGGAGGCGAGGATGAGGCCGCCGCGCGAGCTCTCGTGCGCATCGAGGAAGCCCATGTCCAGCTTCAACACGTCCACAGGCACGTCTTTCAGCGTGTTCAGCGACGAGTATCCGCTGCCGAAGTCGTCCATCTCCACGGTGAAGCCGGCGCGGCGCAGTTCCATGACGGCTCCAACCAGCTGGTCAGGCGATTCCATGTACGCGCTTTCGGTGATCTCGAGGTTCAGCAGGCTGGGCGGCACATCGTAGCGCTCCACGAGCCCCTTGAGATACGAGCACAGGTCGGATCGATAGATGTCGGCGCGCGACAGGTTCACCGACAGATGCGGCACGGCGTCGCGACCGTGCGCGTCGATCCACGCGCGCAGGCAGCGGCACGCCTGATCCCACATATAGTAATCGAAGCGGGAGATGAGGCCGTTGCGCTCGAACACGGGAATGAACTCGGCGGGACCCAGCAGACCACGCTTGGGATGCTTCCAGCGCGCGAGCACTTCGGCGCCGATCATACGGCCGGTCGCATAGCAGTACTGAGGCTGGAAGAACGGCACGAACTGCCCCCGGTCGAGCGCGGTAGTCATCTCGCCCGCCAGCTGCTGCTCCTTCAGCAGCGACGCACGCAGCGTCTCGTCGTACAGCACATAGCGGCTGCCCGCAGAACCGCTCTTCGCGGCGCGCAGCGCCAAGAGCGCACGGTCGCACATGAGGTTGACGTCCAGCTCGGGATCGTCGATGGAATACACCCCCATGCGAACGAAGAAGGTGAAGTCCTGACGATAGGCAGCGAACCAGTCGTTGAACACGGCGAGCATGCGATCGGCGTCGAACAGAGAACGCGGGAAGCAGCCGATGAAATGATCGGCGCGCAACCGAGCCGCCGCCGCATTGCTCGGCAGATTGCGGCGGATCATCTCGCCGATATCAGCGAGCAGGCTATCGCCCGCCGAAGTGCCGAACAGATCGTTATACGCCTTGAAGCGATCGATGTCGCCGTACACAAGAACATACGCCTCATCGGGATGGGCGTCGATCAATGCGCGCACGCGCACGTTGAATCCGCTGCGGTTTAGAAGACCCGAGAGGGCGTCGTGCTCAGAAGGCCCGAATGAGCCCCCCCCCCGTCGGTTTTTTCTTCCTCCAGCGAGTCTTTTTCGATTCCAAATTCCCATGCAGGACGCATCGCCCTCCTCGCCTTCTTGGTAGGATGTATGACGATGGGGATACAGTTTAGCGCTTTACGCCCACCTGCGCCATCAAATGTGCCAAAGGGTTGAAGCGGAGACCCGAACGAAGCGGTGCGGGCGCCCAGGACGACAGGAGGCGACCCTACGATCGCTCGCGCTTCTTCGCCTCGTTCCACAGGGTTTCGCGCTCTTCGCTGGAGAGGTCTTCGATGGTTCGACCCTGCTGCCAGGCGGCTTGCTCCATCCAGGCCCATCGGTCGCGGAACTTGCGGCAGGTGGAGCGCAGCGCACCTTCTGCGTCCACGCCCATGCGGCGGCCCACGTTCACCAGCGAGAACAGCACGTCGCCGAACTCGTCCTCCACGCTCGCCGCCGCCTGCTCGGCCGCCGCGGAATCGCCTTCGGCCGCGCCGGCATCGACCTTGCCGTTCGCGGCCTTCGGTGCGGCGGCGTAGGCGGCGCGCAGCTCGTCGACCTCCTCGCGCACCTTCTCCCACACATCGTCGAGCGAATCCCACTCGAAGCCGGCGGACGCGGCCTTGCGCGACACCTTCTGCGCCTGCATGAGCGCGGGGAAGCTCGTGGGCACGCCGTCGAGCAGGCCCTCGCGTTGTGCGGCCTGGCCGGCTACGCCGGCGCCTGCCGCCGCATCGGAGCCCGAAGCCCCGGCGCTCGGCACGATGCCTGCCGCATTCTGGGAGGAGCGCTCGGCCAGCTTCACCTGGTCCCACAGGTCCAGCACCTCGGAGGCGTTGTCCGCGCGCGCCTCGCCGAACACGTGCGGATGGCGGCGGATCATCTTCGCGTTCACGTCCGCGCACACGTCGTCGATATCGAACGCGCCCGCATCGGCCGCTATCTGGCTTTGCAGCACCACCTGCAGCAGCACGTCGCCCAGCTCCTCGCGCAGGTGCGCCGTGTCGCCGGACTCGATGGCGTCCACCGCCTCGTATGCCTCTTCGATCATGTTGTGCGCGATGCTCTGGTGCGTCTGCGTGCGATCCCACGGGCATCCGTCCGGCGCGCGCAGCGCGGCGATGGTGGCGACGAACTGGTCGAACGACGGATGGCTGCAGGGGTTGGCCGCAAGCTGGCTTGCGAGGGGCGCGGCAGGAGACGGGGATGCGATGGGCGGCGTGGGTTCGGAGGCAGTCATGGAGATCCTTTCTTCGGTTGCTCAACAGCAGTATACCGCCGCGCGAGGGGCGTGGTATGCTGCACGACAATGCGAAAGGATATCGGTATGAACCAACCCGCCGACACGAACGACCTGCCCGTGCGCGTACGCCGCGCCGCGTGGCTGGCGCGCGCAGCGTTTCTGCTGGTGTTTGCCATCAACGTGCAGTGCGCGGCGTCGTTCGTGCTTTGGCCCGATGCCTACGCACCGTCGTTCGAGGTGGCGGGCGTGCCGGGCGCCGCGGCCGTGCAGGGCCTCGGCATCGCGTTCCTCATGTGGAACGCCACCTACCCCGCCGTCATCGCCAGCCCGCTGCGCTTCCGCGCCGTGGCCGTCATCGTGCTGGTGCAGCAGGCCATCGGCCTTGCCGGCGAATCGTGGCTGCGCTTCGGGCTGCCCGCCGGCCACGCCGCGCTTTCCGCCAGCATCGAGCGCTTCATCCTGTTCGACGCCGCAGGCCTCGTGCTGATGGCGGCCGCCTTCGGGTGGCTGCTCTGGGTGAAGCGTGCAACGCCCCAGACCTGAGAGCGTGCAACGCCCCGGGCTCGAAATGGCAAAAAGATGCCGAATTCGGAAACCATCGCGCCCCTCAGGAGGGCACGGCATGCCTGTATCCATGAAGGGCACTTCGATGACCAGGTATTACGAGAAAGAGCGTTTTTCGCAGCGCCTGCGGCACGCTCCGAAACTTCCGAATTCGAGCCTTTTTCGCCACCGGCGGCACCATCGGATGCACGGGATCGGACACGGAGCGAGAAAGATGCGGCGCAACCGGAAAACAGCAGCCACGACATAGCAAAATCGGATATGCTGGCAGCCGAACCGAAAAAGAAACAGCGAGGAGCATCATGATCGATACCGCACCCGCCCCGACCGCGCAGCTCTCCCCCGAAGCGCTCGCACAGGTTCGCATCTTCCAGCAGAACGAGGTGACCGAATCCGAAGTGTACCGGCGCATCGCGGCCGGCACCAAGGACGAGAGCAACCGCGCCGCGTTGCTGCGCATCGCCGACGAGGAGGCGAAGCACGCCGCCATCTGGCAGCGCTACACTGGCGAGGCGATGAAGCCCCAGCGCGGCAAGGTGCTGCGATTCTCCCTTATCGCGCGCGTGTTCGGCTTCACGTTCGCCGTCAAGCTGATGGAGCGGGGCGAGGAGAAGGCCCAGATCTCGTACGAGGAGCTGGCGAAAGAAGCGCCCGAGGCGCTGGGCATCCGCGCCGACGAGGAATCGCACGAGCAGGCGCTGCTGGCGATGCTGGACGAGGAGCGCCTGTCGTACGTGGGCAGCATGGTGCTGGGCATGAACGACGCCATGGTGGAGATGACGGGCACGCTGGCGGGCCTCACGCTGGCCATGCAGAACACCCGACTCATCGCGCTGTCAGGCCTGATCACCGGCATTGCGGCGACGCTTTCCATGGCGTCGAGCGAGTACCTGTCGTCGAAGAGCGAGGGGCGTCCCGACGCGCTGAAGTCGGCTTCGTACACGGGCGTCGCCTACCTCGTGACGGTAGCGCTGCTGATTCTGCCGTACCTGCTGTTCGACGAGTCGCACTACCTGTGGGCCATGGGTACCATGGTAGTCATCGTGCTGCTGATACTCGTGGTGTTCAACTACTATCTCTCGGTGGCGCAGGATCTTCCGTTCAAGAAACGATTCGGCCAGATGGCCGGCATCAGCCTGGGCGTGGCGGCGCTGTCGTTCGTCATCGGCATCCTGGTGAAGCAGTTCCTGGGCGTGGATATCTAAGTGGCGCGAAAAGGGACAGTCCCCTTTCGCGCCATTCGTGAGCGTATCGAAGGCGTGTCAAATCACCCGTCCCTTTGACACGCTTTGACGCGCTTGGTACAGCTCCGCTTTGAAACGTTCCGAAGTTTTCTCAAACCAATTGAGAAAACTTCGGAATACCCGCCGGATTCTCAACTCAATTTCGTTTTTAGCACCTCGCTTCGCTCCTTCGCACGCATGGTCGGGAGCTACGCCAAAATCGCCTTCAAGTCCTCCTCCGGCGTGGTGATGGGGCGGACGTCGAACTCGCGCACCAGCACATCCAACACGCCGGGCGACACGAATGCGGGCAGAGTCGGACCCAGGTAGATTCCGCGAATCCCCAGATGCAACAGCGTCAGCAGGATGGACACGGCCTTCTGCTCGTACCACGACAGCACCAGCGTCAGCGGCAGGTCGTTCACGCCGCAGTCGAACGCCTCGGCCAGCGCCACGGCCACGCGGATGGCGCCGTACGCGTCGTTGCACTGACCCATGTCCATGATGCGCGGCAGACCGCCGATAGTGCCCAAGTCCAGGTCGTTGAAGCGGAACTTGCCGCACGCCAGCGTCAGGATGATGCTGTCGTCGGGAGCCTGCTGCACGAAGTCGCGGAAGTAGCTGCGGCCCGGACGCGCACCGTCGCAGCCGCCCACAAGGAAGAAACGGCTGATGGCGCCTTGCTTCACCGCGTCGACCACGGTGTCGGCCACGCCGAGGACGGCGCTGTGGCCGAAGCCCGTGGTGAACGTGCCGGTCGTATCGGTTGCAGCCGCATAACCGCCCAGCTCCAGCGCACGCTGGATGAGCGGCTCGAAGTCTTTCCCGCCGTCGGGCGCAGCCTCAACGTGCATCATGCCGGGGTACGCCACAGGACCGGTGGTGAACACGCGGTCGGCGTAGGAGGCCGCCGGCGGCATGAGGCAGTTCGTGGTGAACAGGACGGGCGCGGGCAGGTCGGCGAACTCGACGCGCTGGCTCTGCCATGCGGTTCCCACATTGCCCTTGAGGTGGGCATAGCGCTTCAACTCGGGATACGCGTGCGCGGGAAGCAGCTCGCCGTGCGTGTAGACGTTCACGCCGCGGCCTTCCGTCTGATCGAGCAGCAGCTTGAGGTCGTGCAGGTCGTGACCAGAGACCACGATGAAGGGGCCGGCTTCCACCGCGCGCGTCACCGTGGTGGGCTCCGGCGTGCCGAACGTCTCGGTGTTCGCCCGATCGAGCAACTCCATACAGCGCAGGTTCACCTCGCCCACCTTGAGCGACAGCGGCAGCAACACGTCGGCGTCGGCCTCGTCGTCGGCCAGCGCGGCCAAGCCTTCATGCAGGAAGGACGACACCGCGTCGTCGCGATAGCCCAGCGCCGCTGCATGATAGGCGTAGGCCGCCAGCCCGCGCAGACCGAACAGCACCAGCGACTTGAGCGAACGCGCGTCCTCGGGTGCGTTCCACAGCATGGCCAGATCGTAGTCGGGCGCAGCCCCCACCTGCGCCGACGCTGCAACGGAATCGCGCTCGGCATGGACGCGCGCGAGGAGGTCGGCCAAGGCCGCATCGTCGAAATCAACGTTCGTCAGCGTAGCGAACAAACCTTCCATCGCAAGATCGTCCGCCGTTCGCCGCGCGTCCCCGTTCATCCCCGCAGCACGTACGGTTCGCGCCAGAGCAACGAGCGCGCCCGTCACCTCGTCCTGCAAAACAGCCGTGCTCGCCTGCTTGCCGCACACGCCGGTCGCCCCGGTGCAGCCAGTACATCCAGCCGTCTGCTCGCATTGGAAGCAGAACATCGTCGCCGTATCGCCCATGTCTCGTCCTCTCTTGCGCCTGCGCTCAAACCCCGCCAGAGCGGCGCGAAAGGGGACTGCCCCCCTTCGCGCCGCATGCCGTTCACGGTGCAGTGCGCAGCGCTCGGTCATCGCTTGCTTGCCTGATGACGCTTACCCTACGATACTGGTTCAAGCATTTCCGTTGTATTTACAACAAAGGAGCCCTATGGAACACCACCTGCCCCTCATCGGCCGATCGCCCCTGTTCGCGAACATCGACGCCGCCGACCTCGCGCCCATGCTGCAGTGCCTGGGCGCGCGGAAGCGCACATTCCCCAAAGGCTCCTACCTCTTCCGCGTGGGCGACCGCACCACGGCGATGGGTATCATGCTGGAAGGCTCGGTACGGCTGGAGAAGGAGGACTACTGGGGCAACCGCAGCATCCTCGCATCGTTCGGACCGGGCCAATCGTTCGCCGAAGTGTATGCCTGCGAGCCCGACCTGGCCTTCGACATCAACGTGGTGGCAGCCGAAGACGCGACCGTGCTGTTCCTGGACATCGGGCGCGTGACCACCATGTGCCCGTCGTCGTGCGCGTTCCACGCCCGGCTCATCCGCAACCTGCTGGGCATCGTGGCGAAGCGCACCCACGCGCTGACGCGCAAAATCGAGCACACCACGAAGCGCACGACGCGCGCCAAGCTGCTGTCGTACCTCTCCGACCAGGCGGAAGCCGCGCACGCCAGCCGCTTCGTCATCCCGTTCGACCGCCAGGAGCTGGCCGACTACCTGTCGGTGGACCGCAGTGCCATGTGCGCCGAGCTGTCGCGGATGAAAAGGGACGGCCTCATCGACTACAATAGGAACCAGTTCGAGATCGTGCGAAGGAGCGCCCTATGATCGACCCGCGCAAAGCAGCCCTCATCATCATCGACATGCAACACGGGTTCCTCGACTCCTCGTCGGCGCTATGCGTGGCGGGAGCCGCAGCCACCGTGCCCGCCTGCACGCGAGCGCTCAACCGAGCGCGCGAGCTGGGAATGCCCGTGTTCCACGCCATCCGCGAGTACGCTGCCGACGGCTCGGATGTGGAAGCCGCGCGGCATCGCGGCTGGGTGGAAGGCGGCAAGCCCGTGTCGCGCGCCTGCGCCAGCCCGCGCACGCTGGACGAGTACGAACCGCTGGCGCCGCAGCCGGGCGACCGCGTGATCGCGAAGCCGCGTTTCTCCGCGTTCTTCGCCACGCAGCTGGACCTGGTGCTTCGCCGCCTGGGCGTGGGCACCGTCGTGCTCATCGGCACCACCACGCCGAACTGCATCCGCACCACCTGCTACGACGCGCTGTCGCTCGACTACAATGTGGTGCTGCTGGAAGACTGCACGTCGTCGCGCACGCCGGAGGTGCAGGCGGCGAACATCGAGGACATGGCCTTCATCGGCGCCCACATCATGACCTGCGACGAATTCTGCGAACGCGGTCTGGCGAACGTCGCAGACGTGGCGGGCGGAGTGCGCGAGGCATGCTTCGAGGAGGCAGCCCGATGATCGAGAACGTGGAAACGCTGGACGATCCGCGGCTGGATGCGTTCGCGCGGCTGACCGAGGCGCAGCTGCGCAGCAAGCTGGAGCCGGAGAAAGCGCTGTTCATCGCCGAGTCGGGCAAGGTGATTGAGCGCGCGCTGGCGGCTGGCATGGAGCCTCTGTCGCTGCTCATGGAAGCGAAATGGCTGCCCGCGATGCAGCCGATCATCGACGAGATCTCCGCGCGCTGGGGCGACGGCGTCCCCGTGTTCGTCGCACCGCACGACGAGTTGACGAAGCTCACCGGGTTCGAGCTGACGCGCGGCGCGCTGGGAGCGTTCCGCCGCCCGCAGCTGCCCAGCGTGGCCGATATCGTACGCGGAGCGCGGCGCATCACGGTGCTGGAAGACATCACGAACCACACGAACGTCGGCGCCATCTTCCGTTCCGCCGCGGCGTTGGGCCTCGACGGCGTGCTGGTCACGCCCGCCTGCTACGACCCCCTGTACCGCCGAGCCGTGCGCGTGTCCATGGGCACCGTGTTCCAGATCCCTTGGACGCGCATCGAGGGGTCTTGGCCGTACGACGGCGTTTCCTTGCTGCACGACCTGGGATTCAAGTTGGCTGCAATGGCACTGTCGGACGACTCCCTTGCGCTTGACGACCCGCGCCTTGCCGCCGAAGGCCGTCTCGCGATCGTGCTGGGCACCGAAGGCGACGGCCTTGCGCCCGCTACCATCGCGCAGTGCGACTACACCGTGCGCATCCCTATGCATCACGGCGTCGATTCCCTCAACGTCGCCGCCGCCAGCGCCGTGGCGTTCTGGGAACTGAGAGTGCGCTGAATGAGGTGAAATTGCAAACAGTGCTTACTTTATGGTCATAAATGGGTATAATCTAAGCATGAAAACGTCTCGCAACATATCCGAACTCGAACTTCTGGCCGCATCTCAATGGGGGCTCTTTACCGCCGCC
>OLSE01001784.1_pt1 | contig 15082 bp, 10 predicted proteins | sample 1673191 | NCBI WGS metagenome assembly OLSE01 (sample SAMEA3136764, study PRJEB25190) | human gut metagenome | biome: human gut; feature: human-associated habitat; material: faeces | place: Austria | collected 2013
GGAGCAGCTGCCATCCCAAGTCCGACGAGGATATGAAGAAGTGCGCCGAGCTCGGCAAGTCGCTCAACCGCCTGTCGCAGCCCACCATCCTCACGCTGCTCGCCTGCTCCGACAAGCCCCTGCACGGCTACGTCATCGTGCAGCAGGCGGCGGAATCCCCCATGTTCGGCGGCAAGAAGCCCGACGCCACCGGCATCTACCGCGCCCTCAAGCGCATGGAGGAGGCCGAGCTCGTCACCTCCGTATGGGACACGCCGGAAGAGGGCTCGGCCAAGCGCCTGTTCTCGCTCACCGACAAGGGCCGCCGCTGCCTGCGCCGCTGGATCGACGCCCTGGCCTGCTACGAGCTCACCCTCGAAGAGCTCCGCGGCCTCGCCGCCGGCGCCCTGGGCATCGACCTCCCCGACGCCCCCCTGTGCTCGCATTAGGCATTGCGCACCATTCGAACCGAAGGCATTCTCAGTCCCGAAGAGCTGCCCTTTCACACCCCGCTTTCTCGGCCATCCGACAAAATTGAGGATGGCAAGGAAAGCGGGGGGGATATTCCGAGGGCCCATCACTCCGAACCCTTAAAGCGCTGAATCATCGTCCTTGTCAGCCATTATCTTCTCAACAACCATCATGAGCTCATCCCTTGAACTCACGCCAACCTTCTTGTAGATGCTATACCTATGCGCTTTTACCGTATGCGGGGATATATAGAGCTTTGACTGGATATAGTCTGATCCCCACCCCTTGGCGATCAAGTAGAACACTTCCGTCTCACGTGCTGAGAGGCCGTACCGCTTCACCACCGTCTCGCAACTCTTCTTCCAACGACCTCCACCCTGCTCATGGGTTTCCGTCGCGCCGCCCTCCTCATCGTGCTCGCCGGCAAGCTGATCCTTGTCGAAGGGGATTACCGTAACGAACACGGAAAGAAGGATCACCAAGACGAGCGACGCCCAGGTGAGAATATCGCTGCCCACAGAATGCGTGAAGGCAGACAGGAAACCCACGGCATAGCCGATGGCCACTCCCACGATAATGGGGGCAAACCCTCGGCCGGTGAGATAAAACGGCGACACCCCAAAGCGCTTGACGAGGCAGAAGAGGGAATCGAGATTGGCGAGGGTCAGCCATACATAGCCAACGAGGATAACAAGGATGCACAACGTTTTCAGCGGCGGATCAACGAACGGCATGGGCAGGAGGCCGATTACGAGCAAAGGGAAGAGAATCTTCTGTACCTTGCCGTGCATCATCTTGTCGGTGTTCTTCCCAAGATACGGAATCATCAGCAAAGCGCCCGTCACGATGGCCAAAGATATGCCCGCGTGCAGCCAAGGGTGGCTTTCGGCATCTGACAGACCGAATATGGCGATACCGAATACCGCTCCGTAAAGGGTGTTGAGAGCATCGATTGGCTTTGTGAGACGATGCCGCGCCATGGACTCCTTACGCGAGACAAACGGCGCTTGGGGAATCTCTCTTTCCAGCACTACGAGTATCGCCAAGCTCGCTGGCAAGGAAAGGCACGTGAAGGCTATGCCCGCACCGTCAGGCAGGCAATTACCAACGAAATAGAGCAAGGATCCGCCGGCCATAGAGAAGGAAAGGACCTTGGATGTGAAATTCTTCGTGAAAGCCGTCAAGAGCTCCGACCACAAAAGCAGAAGCGCGGAAAGCCCGATTCCCAGAAGAAAGCTCGCCACGAATACAACGAGCACGGGGACGTGCAAGTCGATGACGAACTGCGCATAAGACACGGCCCCGTGAGCAACGGGGCTCGCGCAGACCAAAGCCCACAGGAAACGATGCCCTTTCTGCACCGAGAGAAAATCCGACCATCGATTGCTCGCAACGGCCATGACCACCATACCGGCGCACAGGGCAACGGGCGCCAGCGGGGAGATCGTCTCGACAGCAGCCGTATCATCGATGGCGGCGTTGTGGATCAGCGCGGTGTAAAAACTCGACCAAAATAGCGAGAAACCCATCACAAGGCTGATAAGAAGGGATACCGAACCCCTTTCCCCCTGCTCATACGATGGTTTAATACCTTCCGTCACTTAACCATCTCCTCTGATTTATCCGTTTCGTACTAGGCGAGTCGGCGGGTTTCAGACTTTCCAGATATACCAAGTCGCACGTCACGATCCTATAGTTCGGGAAACCACGTCGATCGGCTCGGCCCAGAGCCAGAGACGGGCTCTGCAGCACACCAGAGGGGCATTGCAATCGCTTCCGCCCATTCTAACCGATCGGCGTGGCACCGCAAGCAGAGAAGAGGGGAAGGAGAAGTGCATGGGAGAGAAGGATTACCGACTTGTCGAGCACGAGAAGCCTTGGAAGTACAAGGAGGACGACTACACCGTGACACGCGGCAGCGCATGGACCGGTCCCGGCTGCCATGAGGGTTGCGGAGTCTTGCTCTACACCGACGACGACGGAAAGCTCGTCAAGGGGGAGGGAGACCCGGAGAACCCGTTCAACCAAGGCCGCCTATGCGTTCGATGCCTGGATCTGCCCGAAGTCACCAACCACAAGGACCGCCTGCTCTATCCCATGAGGCGCAATCCCAAAGACCGGGGCAAAGACGCATGGGAACGCATGAGCTGGAACGAAGCCATCGACTACGTGGCCGGCAAGCTCATCGAGATCCGCGAAGAGCACGGAGCGGAGACCGTGCTCTTCGGCCAAGGAACCGGACGTGACATCTCCAGCTGGATCACCCGCATCGCCTGGTCCTACGGCTCGCCCAACTATTGCTGCTTTGCCCTTTCCGGCAATGCATGCTATCTGCCCCGCGTTGCCGGAATGGCCGCGACCTGCGGCAGCTACACGGTGGCCGATTGCTCCCAACAGTTCGTCGACCGCTACGACAACCCGGCTTACACCGTTCCCGAGTTGATGGTCATCTGGGGCAACTATCCGCTACGCGCTAACTCCGACGGCTTCTACGGCCATTGGGTCATCGATCTGATGAAGCGCGGCATGAAGATCATGATGGTGGACCCGCGCGTCACATGGCTCTCCCTCAAAGCCGAGGAGCACCTGCGCCTGCGCCCCGGCACCGACGCCGCGCTGGCTCTCGGCATGATGAACGTCATCGTCAACGAGGGCCTTTACGACCACGAGTTCGTGGACAAGTGGTGCTACGGTTTCGAGGAGCTGTCCGAGCGCGTGCAGGAGTATCCGGTTGACAAGGTTGCCGAGATCACTTGGGTGTCACCCGAGCAAATACAGCGCGCAGCACGACTGCTCGCCAACAGCAAACCCTGCGCCATGCAGTGGGGGCTGGCCGTCGACATGGTGCGTGAGGCCCTGCCGGCAGGTCAGGCTATCGTCGGCCTGTTCCAAATCACCGGCAACGTCGATATCCCCGGAGGGAACATCTTCCCCGTCGAGCTCATCGCCTATTCCGGCGGCTGGGGTGGCGAGCTCATCAGCGACGAGCAGAAGGCCAAGCGCATCGGCCTAGCCAATTACCCGCTGCTGAGGCTGGGCTTCCAGGTTGCCTCCAACGACGACCTTCTGGACACGCTGCTCACCGACAAGCCCTACAAGATGCGCGGCTCATGGCTGCAGACCAACAACGCCATCGCCTGCATGGCCGCCGATCCCAAGCGCGTTATGGAGGGCCTGCTGCGCCTTGAGTTCAACGTCGTGATCGACCTGTTCATGACGCCTACCGCCATGGCAATTGCCGATGTGGTCCTCCCTGCTGCAACCTATCCCGAGAAAAACGGCCTGCGCTTGGGCGACGGCCTGCAGCGCGGCGAGGTTATCAACAAGGTAACCCAGATCGGCGAGGCCAAGTCCGACGCCGAGATAAACCTGCTCATAGGCAAGCGGCTCAACCCGGCTGCTTGGCCATGGGAGACCGTCGACGAGATGCTGTCCTCTATGATCGCCAGCACGGGCATGGATATCGATGAGCTGCGCGAGAAGGCGCCGGTTTACCTGCCGTTCGAGTATAGACGCTACGAGACCGGCAGGTTGCGCGCTGACGGACAGCCCGGATTCAACACCGCAACCGGGCGCATCGAGCTGTGGTCGACGTTCTACAACCAATGCGGGCTCGACCCGATGCCCTATTTCGAGGAGCCCGAACCCGGCCCCGGCTCTACACCCGAGCTTATGGAGGAGTATCCCTTCGTGCTGACCACGGGCGCTCGCCGATGGAGCTCTTTCCATTCAGAACATCGCCAAGTAGACCGACTGCGCCGTATGGACCCGTGGCCCTATATCGAGATCCACCCGGACGCCGCCGCAGAGCTCGGATTCACGGAAGGCGAATGGGTATGGGTCGAGAACCAGATGGGGCGGGCAAAGCGAACCATCAAGATCACCCCGATCGTCGACCCTCGCGTGGTGTCCTGCGATCATGGTTGGTGGCTTCCGGAGAAGGGCCCAGAGAACCTGTACGACGTGTTCGACGTGAACATCAACAACCTCGTGCCCATGAAATGCGGCAAGAGCGGCTTCGGTGCCAACTACAAAACCTCGATCTGCAAGCTCTACAAGGTCAAGGAAGGGGAATAGACGATGGGATACGGACTTCTGATCGACACCGAGTGGTGCTCCGGCTGCCACTCGTGCGAGATGGCATGCCAGATGGAGCATGCCCTCCCGGTAGGCCAGACAGGCATCCTCCTGAACCAGATAGGACCGTGGGAGTTCGGCGACGGCTTGTGGCAGCTCTCGTATTTGCCAGCCATCACCGCCCAGTGCGACGGATGCGGTAAACGCGTGGCCGCCGGCAAGCAACCCACCTGCGTTCAGCACTGTCAAGCCCAATGCATGGAATACGGCAGAATCGAGGACCTGGCAGCAAGGATGGACGCAGGCTCCAAGAAGGTGCTGTTCGCACTATAGCGGCACATGGGCACCACAGTAGGCAGTACGGCTGCTCGCAGACAATATGGCAAAGGGAGCCGCCCCCGTTTCTCGCCTCCATGCAGGGCGACTCCAACAATAGCTCGAGCAGAGTTCTGTTCGTCGAACAGTCGCTCTTTCAAAGCATCCGCCCTTGGCGACGCCTTGATAAACGGCTCATGCAAATCGGGGTTTCTGCTGATTCTTCATAGCCTATAGCTACAGCAATCGCGCTCTAGGCTATGAATACCTATCAGGCGCCTGCCGTATGGGCAGCGCAGCGGGCAAGCAAAGTCGCTCAGGGGGTCGACTACTGAAAATTACGAAAACCAGTTCGCCGCATAACCGGCCGCAACCGGTTATGCGGTGGAACGCTTCTATAGATATTCCACTGTCCCTGTTAAGGAGGGGAAAGATGAGAGAGAAAGCTTCCTTTAAGGTCGGCGTCGTCGCGGTCGCCGTGCTGATCGTGGCCGCGACGTTCCTCGTCCCCAACCCGGAGGGCCTCGCGTTCGAGGGCAAGATGCTCATCGGCCTGCTCGCGGCCGCCATCGTCCTGTGGGTCACCGAGGCCATACCCATCCTGATCACCGCGTGGCTGTTCGCGGCCGCCGTGCCCATCCTGGGCATACTGTCGCCGGGCGAGACCTGGGCGGGGGGCGTGAGCGTCGCCATGGTGCTCTGCCTGTCGTGCTTCGCCTTCGCGCTGTTCATCCAGCACTCCACCATCTCGCTGCGCATCATCGCGCGCGTGCTTCGGTGGGCGGGGAACAACTCCGCGAAGGCGCTCGCCGGCCTGATGCTCGCCACGGCGGTGCTCTCGGCGATCATCGACGACTTGGTGCTCGTCCTGATGATGCTCCCCTTCGCCTACAAGATCCTGGACGAGAACGAGACGCCCTGGGGCGGCAAGTCGGCCCTGGCGAAGGCGCTCGTGCTCGGCGTGGCGTTCTCCTCCTACATAGGCGGCTACATCACCCCGGTCGGCAGCGTCGTCAACGTGCTGGCCATGGGCTTCGCCGAGCAGGCGCTCGGCGTCACCGTCACCTTCGCGAACTGGATGGTCCTCGGCACCGTGACGGCCGTCGTCATGCTCCCCATAACCTGGTTCGCGCTCGTCAAGATACTCAAGCCCGAGCCGATCAGCGACGAGGCCCTCGCTCGCATCGAGGAGGAGCACGCCGCGCTTCCCGGGTTCACCAGGGACGAGGTCTGGGGCATGCTGGTCGTCCTCGGCGCGATGGTCCTCTGGGTCGCCGGCTCCTGGTTCCCCGCCCTGGACATCGTCGTGGTCGGCCTCGTCGCCCTCGGCCTGCTCTTCCTGCCCCCGTTCAAGTGCGTCTCCTTCAAGCGCTACTGCGACGAGAGCCCCTGGCAGGTTGTGATGCTCAACTGGGCCGTCGGGTGCGTCGTGGCGGGCATGCTGGCGACGGGGTCCATGTCATGGCTGGTCGGGGCCGTCTTCGGGCCCATGAGCGGGCTGCCGCTCATCGCCGTGCTGCTCATCGTGGCCGTGTTCGCCTGCGTGTTCCACAACATCCTGCCGGCGGGCGCCGCCGTGGCCGGCCTCATCACCATCCCCGTCTGCACCCTGGTCGCGGGCATGGGCGGCAACGTCACGGCCGCGATCTTCCTGTGCGCCGTGTTCTCGTGCGCCGCGTTCCTGCTGCCGCTGGACCTGTGCGTGTACTGCGCGTACTCCAGCGAGCGCAAGTACTTCACCCCGTTCGACGAGATGAAGGTCGGGTGGGTCCCCAGCGTCGTGGCCATAGCGATGGTCGCCTTGGTGATCCCGGGGGTGTGCACCCTCATGGGGCTGCAGTAAGAGGACGGAAAAGCTGTTTACGGCTTTTGAGGCGCTCGCCCATGCCTTTGGGGAGGGCGGGCGCCGAACTAGAAGGAAGGGTTTTGGACATGGCAGTAAACGAGCATTTAAGTGCCGTTGATCTCGCGGCCGATATCAAAGCTAAGAGTATTTCCCCGGTTGAAGTCATGGATGATTGCATTGCGGCTATCGAGGCGCGCAACCCGTCGATCAATGCCTTCACCTATACGGCTTTCGACGAGGCGCGCGCGAAGGCGATCGAGGCGGAGAAGGTTCTCATGCGAGGCGATGCCGATGGCGCGTTCTTCGGCATACCCACGGCAGCCAAGGACTTTTTGCCCGGAGTTCCGGATTGGCCGGGAACCACGGGGGGCGTGAAAGCCCTCTCGCACCAGAAAGACCCTGGTTACGGCTGTTTTACCAAGGCGATGGTTGACGAAGGCGCCATTTTGGTGGGTAAAACCAACGCTCCGTCGTTCGCTTTCCGAGGAACCTGCGACAACAAGATGTTCGGTGCAACGAGCACCCCGTTCAAGGTGGGCTACAACTCGGGCGGCTCCTCGGGCGGTTCCGCAGCAGCGGTGGGCGATGGCATCCTGCTTGTGGCGGAAGGCACCGACGGAGGCGGCTCGATCCGTATTCCCGCCGCATGGTGCGGTTGCTATGGTTACAAGGCATCAGTTGGAACCATCCCCGCAACCGTGAGGCCGAACGCCTTCTCTCTCACGCATCCCTACACATGGGACGGGTCGCTGAGCCGTACGGTTAAGGATTCCGCTTACGTGTTGCAGGCTATGGCTCGGTTCGACCCGTTCGATCCGGTGAGCCTCGACCGCGGTGAACGTGATTTCGCGGCGGCTCTCGACAAGTCGCTCAAGGGCTGGAGGATCGGATTCACGCCTGACTTCGGCATCTTTCCGGTAGACCCCGAGATCAAGGATATGGTTGCCGCTGCGGCGCAGCGGTTCGTGGAGGCCGGAGCAGTCGTGGAGTCGGTAGAGTTCGATATTTCACGCTCGCATTTCGAGCTTGCCGAGGCATGGTGCCGCCTCATATCCATCTCGGGACTGGAATCGATCGAGGCACTCAAAGGCGGAGGTATCGACCTATTGAGGGATCATGCTGACGATGTGCCGGCTGAATTCGTATATTGGATCAACGACGCGTACCGTCGAGGCTACGTCGACTACAACGCCGACGATGTCGTGCGCACCGAGATATACGATGCGCTGCAAACGGCATTCCAAACCTATGACCTTGTCATCTCGCCTGTTACGGCGTGCCATCCGGTTCCGAACGTTCCCGGCGGCATCACGGCGGGCCCGACCGAGCTCGGCGGCGAGAAGGTCGAGCCGCTCATCGGATGGTGCCTCACCTACTTCTGCAACTTCACCGGACACCCGGCAGCATCCATCCCAACTGGCCTCTCGAAGGACGGCTTCCCGGTTGGCATGCAGGTCATCGGGCGGCGCTGGGCTGACGAGGATGTCTTTGCGGCAAGCGCGGCGTTCGAGCGCATACAGCCTTGGGCGAAGATCTACCGGGTCACGGCCGAGCGCAATTTGCGTTAGGCGGGTTCAGCGATGCCGCAAGCGCGTCTAGGAGACGCGCTTGCGGTTTATGGAAAAGGAGGGAATAGCATGTCAGACAAGACCACCGACAAATCGGTCGTCAAGTGCCTTGGCTTCTGCGGCTTCGGCATGGGTTCCAACATCACCGAGGTCGACGTGAAGGACGGGCGCGTGGCGCGCATCCGCCCGCTGCACTACGACCAGCTCTACACGCCCGAGGAGCTGAACGCGTGGAAGATCGAGGCGCGCGGGCACGTGCTGGAGCCGGGCATGAAGAGCTACCCGCCGCCGCTCTCGGTGGCGTACAAGACGCGCACCTACTCGCCGAACCGCATCCCGTACCCGCTCAAGCGCGTGGACTGGGATCCGAACGGCGAGCGCAACACCCAGAACCGCGGCACGTCGAAGTACGTGCGCATCAGTTGGGACGAGGCATGCGACCTCATCGCCGCCGAGATCAAGCGCATCCAGGAGGAGGCCGGGCCGTTCTCCATCCTGGCGCAGTCCGACGGCCACGGCGAGACGAAGAACGTCCATGCCGCCCACGGCTGCCAGACGAACCTGCTGAACCTGACCGGCGGCTTCCTCAAGCAGGCCCGCCAGCCCGACAGCTGGGAGGGCTGGTACTGGGGCGCCAAGCACGCCTGGGGCATGGACCCGGTGGGCATGCAGACCATCACCACGAACGTGATCAAGGACATCTCCGAGAACGGCGACGCCATCTTCTACTGGGGCGCCGACCCCGAGACCACGCCGTGGGGCTGGGGCGGTCAGATGGCCAGCCGCCTGTGCTATTGGTTCAACGAGATAGGCGTGCTGTCGGTGTTCGTGGCGCCCGACTGCAACTACGCCGCGGCCGTGCACGCCGACAAGTGGATCCCCGTGCTGCCGAACACGGACGTGGCCCTGCAGCTGGCCATCGCCTACGTGTGGATGACCGAGGGCACCTACGAGAAGGAGTATATCGACACGCACAGCGTGGGCTTCGACTGGTTCGAGTACTACGTCATGGGTCGCGAGGACGGCGTGCCGAAGACGCCCGCATGGGCGGCCGAGCGCTGCGGCGTGCCCGACTACCGCATCAAGGCGCTCGCGCGCTACTGGGCGAAGCACAAGGTGTCCATCGCCCACTGCAACGGCGGCGGCTACATCCGCGCGGCGTTCGCCCACGAGCCGGCGCGCATGGAGGTGTACCTACTGGGCATGCGCGGCGTGGGCCAGCCGGGTGTGAACCAGTTCCAGATGATCGAATGGCAGCTCATGGACGTGAAGACGCTGAACCCCCTGCCGTCTTGCAGCGTGCTGCCGTCCTCCGAGGGCGCCTACCGAGGCGCCACGATGGACCTGAGCGAGCCGTTCATCCCCAAGACCATGATCCACAAGGCCATCACCGAGCCGTCCATCGAGTGGCGCGGCCATGTGATTGCCGGCATCGACCGCGCCGACCAGCTCATCCCGTTCAAGTACGCGCCCGAGCCCGGCAAGGGCATCCGCATGATCTGGTCCGACGCGCCCTGCTGGTCCACCTGCTGGAACGGCGGCCATGAGTTCCAGGACGCGCTGCGCCACCCGAACCTGGAGTTCGTGCTCGTGCAGCACCCTTGGATGGAGAATGACTGCCTGTTCGCCGACGTCATCCTGCCCACCTCGACCACGCTCGAGCTGGAGGACTTCAACGTGGACGTGCGCAGCGGCCAGTGGAACGCCATCGCCTACGAGGGCCAGGCCGTCGACCCGGTGGGTGACGTGCGCACCGACTACGAGGCCGTGGGCGAGGTGGCCCGCGCGCTGGAGAAGCTGGGCGGCGTGTACGAGAACATCTACGAGCGCTACACGCACGGCAACGAGGTGATCGACTGGATAGAGAAAGGCTTCCGCGAGTGCGGCATGGAGGGCGGCGACACGGCCGACTTCGACCGGTTCCTCGAGGACCGCTTCAAGCTGTTCCCCACCGAGGAGAACTGGGACGCGAAGCCTGCCGGCCTCATCGGCTTCTACGAGGACCCGGAGAACAACCCGCTGCTCACGCCCTCGGGCAAGATCGAGTACTACTCAACCACGCTGGCCGAGACGTTCCCCGATGACAAGGTGCGCGGCCCGGTGGCGCACTGGATAGAGAAGGGCGACGGGCACGACGACCGCATCTCCAGCGAGCGCGCCAAGGATTACCCGTACCTGCTGGTGACGAACCATCCGCGCTGGCGCGTGCACGCGAACCACGATGACGTGCCGTGGTTCCGCGAGCTGGCCACGGGCAAGGTGGTGGGCCCCGACGGCTACGGCTACGAGCCTTTGTACGTGAACCCCGTGGACGCCGAGAAGCTGGGCCTGGCGGACGGCGACATTGCCGGCATCTACAACGAGCGCGGCATGGTGCTCGGCGGCGTCATCCTGTCCGAGCGCATCATGCCCGGCGCGGTGTCGCAGGACCACGGCGCGCGCTGCGACAGCATCGTGGTGGGCATGGGCGGCCTGGACCGCGGCGGCGCCAACAACCTCATCTGCCCCTCGGCCACCACGTCGAAGAACGCGGCCGGCGAGGTGACGAACAGCTTCCTCGTGGGCGTGAAGAAGGTCGACGTGTTCGAGCTGGCCGAGCAGTACCCCGAGGCGTTCGCGCGCTCCTACGATGCGGAGTGCGGCCGGGTGCTCGACAGCCTGATTGTGGAGGAGTAGCCATGAAAGCTTTTCTGATCGACGTTGCCAAGTGCAACGGCTGCCATAACTGCCAGATCTCCTGCAAGGACGAGCACTGCGGCACCGAGTGGATGCCCTACGCCGCCGACCAGCCGATGACCGGGCACTTCTGGTGCAAGGTTGAGGAGAAGGTGCGCGGCAGCGTGCCGGTGGTGCGCGTGTCGTACACGCCGCTTGTCTGCGGGCATTGCGACGATGCGCCGTGCCTGGCCGCCGCGAAGGACGGCGCCGTGTACCGCCGCGACGATGGGCTCGTGGTCATCGATCCGGCGAAGGCCAAGGGCCAGCGCGCCATCATGGGGGCCTGCCCGATGGGCGCGATCTACTGGAACGAGGAGTTGAGCCTGCCGCAGAAGTGCACGGGTTGCGCGCACCTGCTGGACGACGGCTGGGCCGAGCCGCGCTGCGTGGACGCCTGCCCTACGGGCGCGCTCTCGTTCGGCGAGGAAGGCGAGCTCGACCTGGAGGGCGCCGAGCCGCTCGGCCCGCTTGCAGGGCTCGGCGCGCATGCCTGGTACAAGAACCTGCCGAAGCGCTTCGTAGCCGGCTGCCTCGTGGACTTCGATTCCCGCGAGGTCGTGGTCGGCGCCGAGGCGGTGCTTGTGGACGAGGCGGGAACCGAGGTGGCCCGCATGTCCACCGATGAATTCGGCGACTTCTTGTTCGACCAGGTGGAGCCAGCCGCCTACACGGTGCGTGTCGCCAGCAGGGAGCTCGCGGCCGACGTGCGCGAGAAGGACCTGAACCTGGGGGATATCGCTTTGAGATGAATGGATAGAAGGAAGGTCGTTCCTGCCTAGCTGCTCCCCCTGAGGCTGGTCCAGAATTTTGTCGGCGCCCCGCCAGATAGTGGTAGGGCGCCGATATTCTCGTGTGCCTTCGGAATACGCCTCTTTGAGATACGGCACAAGTGCAAAGGGCTTGGAGGCCGCAGGTTGTCGTCGGGAATCGGATCGCTATGCAAGTTTTCGCACGGCAATTTCCCTCATGCAGATGATGTCTCCTTCGCGCTCGAGCACGCTGACGCTCTCGCCGAAGGACGCCTTGGGGTAAGCCTTCATTGCATCGGAGGCCAGCGAGCGCGGTATGGCGATACTGGGGACGTCTGCATCGTAACTGTAGGGGATCGACCCCGCACGCTCGGCCCATTCCCTCACATCCGCCGCTCCGCCACCGAATGCTTTGGCGCATCTCAAGAAGTGATCGTCCTCGTCGGCGTCCATCCAAGGCCATTGCCTCCGCAGCCGCCCGTCATGGGAGAACATCTTGTTCTGTAAGTTGACCTGCGCGGATATCCTGTTGTCAGCACTGCAGTAGTGCACGCCCATGCGCAGGTTCTCGGCTACGGCAAACTCCATCAGACGGAGTGCCTCCTTCTCGCTGCGCGCAACGGGAATGCCGCCGCTGTAGCGGTACTGGTACGGGTACTTGTACGGGTGCTTGCGCAACTTGAAGCCGCGCCGGAGGAACTCTTCGGTTTTGTGCAGTGGGAAGCAGAACTCCAGGAGATTGATGCCCCGCACCCCAATCGAGTCGGCGCGCCGTATGAGGCTTTCCAGCTCGTCGGCCGAGTCCGGGATGACCGGTACTTCTACGACCACGTCGGGAAGCACGTTCGCCGCCCTTTCCATCATTGCGAAGACATGCTCTTGGTTGTCGTCGAAGTCCAACGGCTTCACGCTGAAACGGATCTCGTCCAAACCCGAGGAAGCAAGCTCTTCGAGGGTTTCTTCGTCAAGAAGGTCGCCGTTCGTGTAAAGACGCAAGTGGGTAGCGGGGTACAGTTTCTTTGCATGGGCAAGAAACGGAAGAACCTGGTCCTTGTTCAAAAGCGGCTCGCCGCCTGTTACGGCCAGGCAGCGGAGCTTCGCACCGGCGGCGTGCGCTTGGTCGAGTTCCAAGCTTATATTGCGCTTGTGCGCGCGGAAATGCTCGTAGTGGGGCTGGTTGCAGTTGAAGCAGAAATAGCAGTCTTTCGTGCAGCGAAGGTCGACGAACAGCGATGCCGTCTGCTCGCCCGTGCGGCATGCTCGGCATGCCGTCGATATCCAGCCGCGCCATACCGATGACCCCCCGTTCTCGCAGTGGCATGCGCACGTACGGCCCACTTGCTCTCTCCGCAAACGCGGAGAGGACTCCTCGCGTTCGAACAGCACCCCGAATTCTTCAATAGACGCTTCGAATTCCCTCTCGTTTGCTTCGAAGATTTCCGCATACTCTCGAATATCCATGGCGCATTACTCCTCCGTACGCGCTTGTGGAAGCTATTCCTTGAAAACTTGGTTGGCGTTTCCCGCCTTGGCCTTGGACGCAATGTCCGCCAGTGAGGCACCGCACGACTTGCATACTGCGGCGGTGGGGTTGTTCAGGAAGTCGCATTCCCGACAGAAGCCGGGTACGTGTTCCAACGAAGCGAGGTGCTTCGATGCCTCCCCACGGCATTTTCCGCAATTGCAGCATGCGTATCCGCACATAGTTCCCCTCGCCTTCTTCATGAAAGCCGAAGGACCCGCATAAGGATGACGGTGGGCCCTTCGGTTTGGTGTCTAGCTTGAAATGCCGATTGCCTTTTAAAGCTTGCGGTTCTCGACACGTTCGTCGTAGATGTGGGCCCAAGGCTGAATCTCCTCGAAAGCCGAGCCCATGGAGAGAACACCCTTGTCGTTGTAGCGCTGGCCGATGATCTGCATGCCTACCGGCGAGCCGTCCTTTGCGAAACCGGCTGGAACCGAAATCGCCGGGTGCCCGGTGAAGTTGCAGAAGTAGGTGAGGCACCATCCGATGAGCGGCTCGACGGGCTTGCCGTTGACTTCATGCACGAGGGTATTGCGATTCGGATCGTTTGCGGGCGGGTTGCAGGCGTTGGTCGGCGAGACGATGAAGTCGAATTTCTCGAAGGCGTTCTGCATTGCGTCGAACACCTCGGTGCGGATGGTGTCGTTGCGGATGAGGTCCCGGTAGCTGCGCCCGTAGGAATCCAGCGTCCAGTAGATAAGCTCGGGGCTGATATCTTCGGGATAATCCTTGATGAGGTCGATACCTTGATCTTTCCAAGCAAGGATTGACTCGCTGTTGACGATCGACACCATCTGGCACCATGCCTCGGCGAGTTCGATGTGCGTGCGGGATTTAAGCGAGAAGTCGAGGCGGTCTACGATCGCGCCGGCCTCCTCGAAGCGCTTGGCGGCTCTCTCGACGATGGCTGCGACCTCGGGGTCGACCTCGTACAGGCCGAAGTCAGGGGTGAAGGCGATGCGCTTGCCTTCGATGGGTGCTCCCAGCGCCTCGGTGAAGTCTATTTTGCCCCAGTCGATGCTGAACGGATCGCGCGGATCGTAGTAGGCCATCTCGGTCAGCGCGCGGGCAGCGTCCTCGATGGTTCGGGTTTGGGCGCCGTCGAAGCAGAAGGGATGGCTCGTGCCGAAACCGTCGGGGCGCGGGGAGTTGGATACGAGGCCGAGCGACGGCTTGTAGCCGACGATGCCGCACCAGGCTGCCGGAATGCGGATCGAGCCGCCTCCATCGGTGCCTTCCGCTATCGGGAGCAGTCCGTCGGCGACCGCGGCCGCGGAACCGCCCGAGGAGCCGCCCGAGTTGTAGCCCACCTTGAACGGGGTGCTCGTTGCACCGTAGAGCTTGTTGTCGCACGTGCCGCGGAAGGCGAGCGAGGGGGCGTTGGTCTTGCCGACGAATAGGGCGCCTGCGTCGACCATGGCTTTAGTGTAGGTTGAATGGCACACGTCAACAGTGTCTTTTACGGCTGGGATGCCGCCGCAAGTGCCCTTCCATCCGGGCAGTACCGGTGTAAAGTCCTTAGCCGCCGTTGGTATGCCGAAGAACGCGCCTTTTGCGTTGCCGGCCATGAGCGTGCGCTCGGCCTCTTTCGCTTGGGCGCGTGCCCCTTCGAAGTCGACGTCGACCAAGGCGTTGATGCTTGCGTTGCGCTTCTCGATGCGGTTGATGAAATGATCCATGACCTCGATCGGGGAGATCTCCTTCGCCATGATCTTGCGCTGGATGGCGGAGGCGCTCATGTACGTGATGCTCTCCATCTTCCTCTCCTTAAACGAATCGAACAGCTTTAAACGGCGGAATATTACTGCAGCCCCATGAGGGTGCACACCCCCGG
>OLSE01001803.1_pt1 | contig 14965 bp, 4 predicted proteins | sample 1673191 | NCBI WGS metagenome assembly OLSE01 (sample SAMEA3136764, study PRJEB25190) | human gut metagenome | biome: human gut; feature: human-associated habitat; material: faeces | place: Austria | collected 2013
CAAGATCAAGCGGAAAAAGAAGGCCTATCATTTTCTTTCTATGGAGATGCTGTTTCTCCTAAAGAATATTTTGAGAAAGCTGGAATGGAGCTGGAAGGTTTTCAACTTTATAAATCATTAACCGATGCCTTAGGTAGTGACAAAGCAGCTTCGCTATTTTTAAATCGTGCCGGATTCAATGGGATAGAATATGAAGCAGGTCGTCATTCTGCCAACAAGAAAGGTAACGAAATGAATTTTGTGGTTTTTGATGAAAATGCGGTACGGATTATTGATCATTTGCGTTACCGCTTTATCGGTGAACAAGAAACTGCCAATCTTGACAAAGTGCCCAAGCAAAGAGAAATCATTCAAACCGTTGAAGATTTATCTGATAAGCTGAATACTTCCATACACATTGCCCGATCCTTAGATGAAATACCTGATGGATCAGCCAAACGTGCCATTGAAGAAGGACGGAAAGTAAAAGCTTGGTTTGATACAGGAACCAGAGAAGTCTTCTTTTATATTCCAAATGCTACGGATGTGAACGACGCAAAAGTAAGTATACTGCATGAAGTAGTTGGTCATAAAGGTCTGCGTAACTTGTTTGGAACAGAAAATGAGACGAAGTTTGATTCTATGATGATGGATCTTTTCGAGAAACTTCCATTGAATGTAAGAAGTGAAATTGCAGATATGGCCGTAAGTAGATATGCAAATAATGTGTCTGTTGCAATGGATGAGTATCTGGCTGAACAGGCTGAAAAGGATGAAACTCCTGGATGGTGGGATAGAATTGTATCCGCTATTCGTGACTTCTTCCGTAAAATGGGTGTTGACGTGAAATTGAGTGAAAACGACGTCGAGTATTTGTTGTGGAGGAGCCGAAAGAAGCTTGAGACAGGAGATTTGTTTGAGCAGGCAAGGGATGTGGTGATGAGAAATAAGCTTGGCATTGGTTTAAATGAAACTCAGGAAACATCTGAATCTGCTCCTACGGAAAGTACAAGATTCCGTATTGTTGGTGGTATATTTGATAGTGCTGGTAAGGATGTAGAAGTGGTGGAGAGAGAAACAGGAAATGCTCGTGAAATGTATGATCGAACCTTACAGACTGCTGGATATAAAATGAGAGAATCATGGCAAGATAGTATGCTCGGGCTTAAAGAGGCACAAGATGCGATTGCAAAAGCTACGCATAGTAGAATCCTCGACTATGAAAATGCTTATATGGCTGAGAATGCTTTATCTTCAAGAAGTCTAGCGGAAATAAATGCATATCGTGAACTTGTGTATAAGCCTATTCTTGAAGAAATTGCCCAAATGAAAAAACAGGGAGCTAAATATGAAGATATATCTGATTATCTGATTACTAAGCACGGTATTGAGCGTAATAGAGAAATGGCAGTAAGAAAAGCGCTTGCGGAAGATGAAGATACCGTAAAAGAAAATATAGAGCGGTGGACAGAAGATAAAAAGAATATTTGGAATAATGGTAGTATGTCCTGGAAGGAAAAACAAGAAGAACTAGATCGAATTGCAACAAGCTACGGTGCGGATATGAGTGTCGATTATAGTGGTCTTTCTGCTATGTTTCCTAATGATGATATGGCGGAAACTACTGCTGAAGCTTATAAGGCTGTAGAAGGTTTTGAAGAAAAGTTTGAAACGGCTCCATTATTGGATAAAGTGAAGGCTGCTACCACTGCAACATTAGATAAACAACGGGATAGTGGATTGATGAATAAAGACACATATAAATCCATACAGGATATGTATCAATTCTATGTGCCGTTACGTGGATGGGAAGAAAAAACGGCTGACGAAGTTTATGATTACATTACTTCTGAAACTCCTGTATTTAATGCACCATTAAAAACAGCAAAGGGACGTACGAGCAAATCGGATGATCCGTTGCCTACGATTGCTAATATAGCGGAAAGTGGTATTTTGCAAGGAAACAGAAATCTCATGAAACAGAAATTCTTGACGATGGTAGAGAATCATCGAAGTAATTTGGTTAGTGTGAGTGAACTTTGGGTTAAATATGATGCAGTGAATGACAAGTGGATAGCTATATTTCCAGAAATTCCTAACAATGCTTCGGCTGAAGAAGTTGAAAATATAGTGACCCAATTTAATGCACGGATGGAAGAACTTTCAAAAAATAATCCAGATGAATATAAAAAGGCTTCAGATGCAAGAGATATACCATACAAAATATTGCCAAACAATCTGAAAGAACATCAGGTTATAGTAAAGAGAAATGGGAAAGAGTATGTACTTACTATAAATGGGAATCCAAGGGCTGCTCAAGCTTTAAATGGGCTGACAAACCCTAATGCAACAAATAACCCAGCTATAAAGTTCTTCGAGTCTACTAACAGGTTCTTAGCTGCTAACTTTACACAACGGAATCCTGCTTTTGTTATCAGTAATATGTTCCGTGATGGATTTTATTCAAATAGTGTTATATGGGTAAAAGAAAGTCCATTATATGCAAAAAAGTATAATAAGAATTGGGCAAAAAGTTTTAAAGAAATGGGCGGTCTTGTAAAGCGATATAAGACGAATAGCCTTGATATGAATAATGACACAGACCGCATGTTTCTTGAGTTTATAAACAATGGCGGTGAAACCGGATATACCTTTATAAATAGTGTAGAGGAATATAAAGGTATCATAGCAAAGGAATTGAAAAAGCAAAATCGGAGTAAGCTTGCACCAGGTACAGCCTTTGATATTCTTGGTGAAGCAATGGATACTTTTGGTCGATGGGCTGAAGATACTTCACGTTTTGCTGCATATAGAACTTCAAGAGAAATGGGTAGAAGTATTGCTCGGTCAATATCTGATGCCAAGGAAATATCAGTAAACTTTAATAAAAAAGGTTCTGGGGCTAAGACTGCTGGGCAGTGGGAAAAAGGGAATCGCTTGAATGCGTTACAAGCTTGGACTTCACAGACTGCACGTGGACTTTATATTTTCTGGAATGCAGGAGTTCAGGGGTTGACAAACTTTGCAAGATTGGCCAAGCGAAATCCTGGCAAATTTGCAGGTTTAGCTTCATCTTATTTTGTATTGGGAACAATGATGCCTATAATTAACGCAGCTATTGCTTCAGCTATGGGAGGCGATGGTGATGAAGATGATTACTATAATCTTCCCGAATACGTTAGAAGAAACAATATTTGTATATATGTAGGCGGTGAATGGATAACAATGCCTCTCCCTATTGAATTGAGAGCCATTTATGGACTTGGAGAATTAGCATCCGGATTATTGTCTGGAAAGGAAAATATGACAGGTGGGAAACTTACTAAAAAGATTGCAGAACAAGTATCACAGATTATGCCTATTGACATGATGGAAGGAGGAGGTGGTTTCTCTGCATTTGTTCCAAGTTACGTGAAACCGGCATATGAAGTATGGACTAATAAGGATTGGACAGGAATACCCATTTATCGAAAGAACGATTTTAATAAGAATATGCCGGAATGGACTAAAGCTTATAGCAGCACTTCTCCTGAGCTGGTAAAGTTGAGTGAAATAATAAATGAATGGACTGGTGGAACCAAGTATAAAACAGGCATGATAGACTTTAATCCTGCAATCGTAGAGCATCTGTTTGAAAGTTATCTGGGTGGGGTGGGGACAACCATTAACCAATTAAAGAAAACTTTAATGATGCCGTTTAATGAAGACTTGCAGGAATTAAGGAATGCACCGGTTATCAGTCGATTCATGCGAAGTGCTGACAGTAGAAGCGTTCAAAAACGAATTGATGAAGAATATTTCAATAACCGTAATCGATTTGAGTTAATACAGCAAGAGGTAAATGGGTATAAGAAAGAACTGAATAATCCACAAACCAATGATTTTGATTACGCTAAATACCAGACACTGTATAATAAGATGATAAATAGTGATGAGTATCGGAAATATATAGAATTTAAAGAGATGGATAAAGTCTTGAAAAGAATGAGAAATGAGTTTAAGCAAAGCGGTAATGAAGAATTAGAAGCGCAAATGTTCTTACTGAAAGAGGCCATGAATGAAGTGGCTAAATGATGTTGTAATTCTTTCTTTATTTGACATGAAGGCGGCACTTTTCTAATGAATATGTCGCCTTATTGTATATTTTTGAGTATAGTAATTAGTGTTTCACCACGCTACCATGCCTACAAAATTATCAAAGTGTAAAAAACATATTATAGATTGCTTTTCCTTTGTGGTACAAAAAGATATAGGGTATGATTTACGTTTATAAGGACCGGATTATTAATGTTGAGTGGACGGTGCTAAAAGGCACGAGTACTGTAAAGGAAAACTTTGATAGAGCTTTGGTCAAACTGTTTCTTATAGGACCACATGAAAAGTTTTTGTTGAAAGCAAATGCTAAAGATGGGATTGTTTCAGCTGAAGTACCACAAGGGCTTCCTGAAGGAGTTTATTCTGTAGAGATAATCTATATAAAAAATTGGCTAGGTGTGGATCGTCCACCCAAGATGCCGGATAGGTTTCCAATAGACTGCCGAGGGAATGATAGGTGTATAATGCGCAGCCGGAAGGATAACTTGTTTGCCATTACAGAATATGAGAGTGAGGCAACGGAAATAGGGGAAGGAGAAGTAGTTATCAGAGTTAAGACTTCTACGGCTTCCTATGGTTATGATGGGTTAAGTGCATATGAAATTGCTGTATTAAGAGGTGATTTTGAAGGCACCGAAGGCGAATGGTTGGAATGGACTCATGAGCGTATTGTATCGGATGTCAAAGACCTTTTGGATAAGCTCAAATCTCGTGACACCCGTTTCGTCGTGAAGACCCAGTCGCAACGTGACAACCTGAAGGACTTGCGGGAGGGTGACGAAGTGTATGTAATAGATGATGGTATTGCCTACATATTGGAAACGGAGAATGGTAAGCGTACCTGGAAACCGTGTGACTATGGAACGGTAACATCCAAGTATATACTTTCTCTGATCGCCGGCATGCCGGGCTTTGTTGCCGACCGTGCCATCGCGGATGAGTTCGGCAAGCGCATCGTGGACGAATACCTCACCCGGGATGCAGTACGCAATTACATGAACGAGGTCTTCAATGACTTGTTCATCAACAATCCTCCGACCATAATGGACGGTATGATTACCGTTGACATGCTGAGCGATGCGGTGAAGCAATTGATAGGTTTCGGCCCAATAGTGAACTTCCCGGATGATGAGTTCCTGACGACAAAGGGCGGACGCATTACTCCGAAGGATAGAAACTATGATCCGAACAATTACTCCGGTATGGGACGCAAGATTCTGCGGAAGAACATGGTGAACGGAGTGAATGTCTTGACGCAAAAAATGATGTCATGTCCCAATACGGTGTATGTGATTACGTATGACTATTCTTTGAGGGGGCAGACTATTACGGTACCGGAGAACTGTGTGTTGCAGTTTGAGGGAGGGAGTTTAAAGAACGGAACATTAATTGGGGATAATACTGTTATAGAAGCCAACTTTAATACTGTTATATTTGATACTACTATAACCATTGCAGGCACATGGAATATAAAACACATTTATGACTCCTGGTTTGCATTTAATCCTGCTTCTACTTTTATTTCCAATCAAATAATTTCCAACATATTAGCTCTTTCAAATGACAATGTATATAATACCATTCATTTTGAATCTGATAGAACTTATTACTTTGAGCTTCCATATAAAGGTGAAACAAACTTAGGAGATGAAGTAAGACCAGATTATTGGAAACTCAATACTCTTGATTATGCATTCCCTAGAATCTTTACCGGCTTTACTTCCAATACACACCTTATAGTAAACAATACTATTCAGATGTTACCCACTAATCAAGGTGCTTACTTTATATTTCATATAGAGAATAAAGAGAATATTACGATTAGTGGTACAGGTGCTATTAACGGAGATGCTAAAGATCATTTATATACTGATCCTTTTGCTGGTACTGATTATTATGGTGAGTGGGGACATGTTCTTAATTTTAGAAGTTGTAATAATGTAGTAGTTAGAGATATTACCATAGGATATGCTTTTGGAGATGGAATAGCTTTAGGTAATGCCGCTTATAATAATAACGGAGTAAAAGAAGCTGGTTTAGCTACTAAAAATGTTACAATAGATGCTGTTAAAGTATTATATGCAAGACGTAACGGTATTTCTTTAGGAGGTAATAATTATACTATAACTAATGTTTATTTTGAAGGAAATGGTAGTGATACTATTAAAGGTACTGCTCCCATGGCAGCAATTGACTTTGAAAACGATTATGTAGATATAGAACCTTCTGGTTTATGTACAAATGTTTCAATGAATAATTGTAAATTTAAAGATAATAAATATGACGTTTCTTCTACTATTAGAGATGATTTATATGAAGTTCCAAGAGGAGAATTAGTTAATATTAGTGATTGTAATTTTACTTCTCCTTTAAGATTAAATAGGACTAACGGACTTACGTTTAGTAATTGTCATATAGTGGGTATTACTAATGTAGATAATTCTATTGCTGCTTGGTATGTAAGTAAGGATCTAGTATTTAATAACTGTGTATTTGATGAACTTAATCCTTATCTTGCTATTAGCGCAGAAGAACAGAATAAAAAATTTATTAATCCTACTTATCCAGAAGATATTAAATATAGTACTACATTTCAACATAGTCTTCCAGTAGGAAAAGCATTAAAATTTACTATACCTAAACCATTAGTGGGAGAAGTTGAATTTACGGCATTTTGTAGTAATCCTAATTATGGTAATATTCAAATGCCTGTTAATACTACTATATATACATTTGGTCCAAGTCAAAGATTAACAGGTATTAGAGATATAAAAATAAAAGCAAGTCAAGATAGTACTCCGAGATATTCTATGTATAAGAGTACCCCTGTGTTTTCTTATATAAATTATACAGAAGATTCTAATAATTTTATTATATATTTTGCTATTGGTGGAGATTTAATTGGAGATTCATATGCTTCTGCTACTTCTGTTAATATATTCTTAACTTCTAAAACTAAGTTTATTACTGTAGAAGCTCCTGTAAGTGGAAGACCTGATTATGCTGGAATGTATGGAGGTAAATGGTCTGAGTTATCTGCAATAATTAAAGAAAGTGTTGAGATATCTTCTATTCCATCTACTGTTACATTCCCCAGTAAAGAAATGTATTCAGGTAATATGCTTGCTGATTTACCTACATCTCTTACTGCTGATAAGGTTGGATTTAGTCAATTTGTTTTGGATGGTACTTATAAACGTCCTGTATTTTGGGATTCTTATTCTAATGTATTTAGAACAGCTGATGGAAATAAAGCATTAGAAAGAAGAGTTACCTCTCTTGTAGAATTAGATGCTTTAACTGCTAAACTTACGACAGAAGATAGAGGTTATGTAGTATATTATACTGTAACAACTTCGTATATTACTTGGCGAGGTACGGATTGGATGAATGAAGATGGGAGTTTATTTAGTAAAGTAAAATATATTAAACAAGCTAATACTATTGATATACTAAATATAATGTTTAGTTATTCTAATGTTATATATAGAATTTGTGCAGATGTAGATTTAGATGGAGGAACATTAACTATTGCCAGTGGTTCTACTCTTGACTTTCAAGGAGGTAGCTTCAGTAATGGAACGATTGTGGGGAATGGAACTACTATATTGCCTTACGGTTATAAGATACAAAATGCGTCTTTAAAAGGCTCTTTTAAATATCCGGATGGGATAAATGCTGTAAATTCAGATGGGATATGCCTAAATAACGTATATGACGTGCTAGATGCAAAGAACTTAGCAAAAGAAACAATATCCAACTATCAATTAGTAGATAGCGATTACAGTATTCTTCCGCAGTTTAGAAATATTCGTTCTGTCAGATTAGCTACAGGAGCATTTGCTGGTTTTCCAACTTCCGTCGTTCATAATGATGTTTTATACTGTTTTTATTATCAAGCAGCAAGTCATACGAGCACTCCGGGAGTACATGAGAATTTACATTATAAATATTCTTCTGATAATGGAGATACCTGGTCTGATGAAAAGGAATTAGTTTTACCAGTATCAGATTCTTCTGGAATGTTTAGATCTTATAGGGCAGCTTACGCTATTCCTTTTAATTCTAACGTCTTATTAGGTGTATTTGTTACTACTTCTGATAGTTCGGATACTAAAGGGTCTTTTACAATGTTGTTTGAGGTGTCTATTGATTCTTCTAATAATATAAGCATAGTAAATCAAATTAAAGTACCTATATTAAATAATGGGTCATTGGTTAATAGCTATCAAGATAATACTATTACTGATTCTATGATTATAGGAGGTAATATTATCAAAGTAGGGAGTTCTTATTTATTTAGTTGTTATACTTCAAGTAAAGCAAATTATATATTTAGTTTTGATGGAGATTTTACAAATAATACTCATATAACTACTTTTGATATTATTCCTTATAATGGAATGGTTTATACAGAACATGCTTTTATAAAGTTTAGCGATACTAATTTTTATATAGTGTTTAGAGAAGATGCACGAAGAGAAAACACACCTATTTTTAAATATAATACTTCTACTTCTAAGTTTGAATTATTTGCAGTTATTGATGATGTAGCATATGACGGCCTAGATGCAGTATTAGTCAATGACAATACTGCTGTTATCATGGGCAGGGATTGGAAAAATTATTATACTCCTTGCAGGTTTGCCCTGATGAATGATTCTGGTAAAGTTTATATTGATAATGCAAAATACTATGGAGATGTACTAGGAAGAGATTGCGGATATTGTAGTCTTCAAGTGATTAATAATAAGCTGGTTGTATTGTTCTATATAAAAACTTCTGCTGTTAATTATGACTATAATGTTGTTGAAACCGAAATTAATGTAAATAAACTAGTAAATTTAATGTATTATTAATATGGGAACTGTTATAAAGGCAATAGATAGGGATTATAATAAAGCTGCTAAATCTTGGTATGATAGTACTTTTAAATTATTGTTTCCAATAGAAGGAAATAACGTATTATTTTATTCTTCTTATTTTAGGAATAAAGCTATATATAAAGAAGGTGTTGATCTTTCAGGTAGTATAATAAAATTTAGAGTAGCTTTGGCAAATAATCCCGGAACTGAATTAACTCAAACTCGATTATTTTCCGCTTATGATTATACACATAAAATTAAGCTTGATGTTTTTCTAAAGAGAGAAAGTAGTGATAATAGTAATATCGTTATTGATGTAGTATATGCTACTCAAGATAGTACTACTACATTTGATTATACTATAATATCTTCTGCTGCTATTGATAATGCTTATAAAGTCCTCTTAATAGATATAGACACTTCTACTTTAGAGGCTACAGGTAGATACTATCAAAGATATACTCTTAATCAGCCGATTACTGATTTTAGTATGAATAAAACAACTTCTGCTGGGAAGACCTTTGCCAACACTAAAAACATATTATGTATTGCCACTGATTCCGAAAATATTCAAATGGAACTTTCTGATTATGGTCGCTTTTTTGCAATGTATGCTGAAATAGATGGACTACCGATATTTAGCACTAAGATAGAATCTTATTCTGCAAAAGGAGCGTATATAGATTATAGTTCAAATACTATTATGAATTATGTTGGAGCAAATGGCTCTCATTCTAAAATCGCTATACCCATAGATGTTTGTAATGTACATAATTAAGTTCATAAGAGTAGTATAATTTCAGAATGTTTTTAAGACAGTATATCAATAAATAAAATGTGTAGAAATCATTGTCAAAAAGGATCAAGATATGGAAAGATGTGAGAACGATGTATGCGGCTTGGATAAGTATAAGCAAGTGGTCCAGCTGCATGATAAGGATAAGAACAGTAAGGAATATCCGATATTCCCGGTAACGTATACTCACGCAGTTTACGACGGCAAGACAGGGGCTAATCTTGAAAGTATGCTGGCCCAGTTCAATAACGTGTTCCTGCAATACCAGGGAACCGCAAAGGATACGAGATTGCTCTTGCCTAAAGAGATGAGACGTAAAGGCGTCCAGATCACCTATCGGAATATGGATGATGAGGTCGTGACGGAGAAGTGCGTGAATGACTCTCAGAGTGACAACGATCACTGGGGACTTGATGCGAACTGGATGCGCATTGACGAACTGTCTCTTCAGGGAGATATCTCCGTAAGCAAGAGCGGCACCTGGATTATCAACGGTGCGGATACAGGAGTGAAAGCATTGGGTCCTAAAGGAGACAACGGGCTTACTCCGTGGATGAAGACAATAGATAACAAGCTCTATTACTCGTATGACAACCAGACATGGGAGCTTGCATCTGATTATATAGCCGCATGGTTCAGGTTCACCGGTACTTCGGGAAGCAGCCAGGCGGGAAATATCGGCAAGATACAGATCAGCCGGGATGAAGGCAAGACGTGGGCGGACCTGAGCGGAACTTTCACCAATAACCTGCATATCAAAGGGTATGTTGCTACGACGTCCGATCTTCCGTCAAGTGCTGTTCAAGGGGATATCTACGGTGTAGGACCTACTTATGCGGAGAGTGATACGGAGCATACTAATCCGATATACAAGCTGTTTGTAAAGAATGAAAATGGCTGGGTTGACAATGGACAGTTTACAAGTGTTGCTGCGGGGGTGGTGCAAGAGCTGGGAGAAAGTGAAACAGAAGTAATATCACAAAAAATTGTAACGGAAGCTATTGCTGGCATAAATAATGCACTAATGGGTGTTACATGTAATTATACATCTATTTTACAGAATAATGATATACCTTTAAGTATTAAAGCGTCTCAGATAATTAAATTATATATTTTAGACATCTCAGAAAGTAGTATATCAAACTATATTATTAGAAGTGTTCTCGCTAATGGTAATGTTGTTGAGACGTTTAATGCAGACCTTAAATTAGAAAAATATCAAACCATAGAAATTAATCCAACACAAGATGCTCCCATATTACGTATTATAAGACAAACAGCTGGAGATGCTTACCTTACTGTTGCAATTAATATAGCTGATTCTTTACTAAATTTATATGAAGAAATCCAGACTATTAATGCTAATACAGTCAAACTGGAAGAAACCGATAAATACAATGCATCCAAAATAGACGCAGTCGATGAATACAATATAGACTTACTTGCTGTTAGTCAAAAAAACTATTACTATAATAAAAGTGGTATAAAAACTTATGCTGGCGGTCTATACGCAACAACTAATAAAGTTAGGCATGACGGGATGAAACGTATCATTGTGAAGGGTAATACTCATACTGATACAAATGTACCTGTTATTATACCATTTGACATAAACGGAAATATAATAGAAGAAAAAATAGTTTATGGTACAAGCCCCGCAGCAGTATTGTCATTCTCATTAGAAATAACGGAAGATATTTACACGTTTGTTGCACAAACAAGATTTGCACTTGCGGAAGCTTCTATTAATCTAATATGTGAAGAGACTACTGAAAAGATAGTCAATGGAGAAAAAGAACAGTACGATGTCATAAACAAGTATGTAGCCAATATTCAACGGGCTATTCTTAACAGATTTACGTCTTGTGTCGAATATCAAAAAACTAATGAACAACAGATTGCTGTTCCTTCTGAAATTGAAAATGCCGTTGGAATCAGAATACCAAGTATTCAAATTTTATCTAATGGGGATAAATTGTTAATGGCTTTAGTAAATATAGGCTCAGTTGGAGATTTTTCAGAGTTCAAAGAATACGTGTATGTACTCAATCCAGATAATTCTATTAAACAAGGATATGAATTTGTGGATGGTACGCCAGACTTGAACGATGGCATTGCTTATCCAACAACTTGTATGGTTAATGGTGTAACATATTTGTTTTACACAAAGATTACCCAAGATTCCAATGCAAATGTTACTGCGGCTGCCACCTATGTAAGAACGACAGAGGACGGTGTTACATGGAGTAGTGCGGCACTGTTAAATAATGAAGCTGGTTTTCTTTGCGGCGGGGGTAGTAAAGCCTTTGAAGAAGATGGAATAATATATGTTCCTTTCCTAATGAGGTTAAATAACAAAAAAGACTCCGGTTTTCTTGCGTATAATATATCAGAAAAAAGCTGTTATATTAAAATGTTAAATGCTGACTTAGGTACAGACGAGTGTTCTATTTATCCGGACGGTTTGGGAAACATTCTTATTAGTACAAGAATGACAGATGGAACACTACAAGGACTTTACAAAGTTAGTAAAGACGAATATAACCATGGATATGAAAAGATGGATATAGATACATCTGATAGATTAGCACTACAAGAATGTTGTTTGTATGCAGGAAATGGTATAGTTTTACGTACACGAGCAACAGACCCGTCAGGTGAAGGAGGATGGCAAAGAGGTTCGCAGATATTAGAAATCAGTTATGATTTTGGTATAACATTTAAAAAGATATGTGATATTAGTGGAATCGAGAATAAGTTTTCGGGAGGATACACGTCTATTTCATATTATAACAATGAATTATGTGTGGTGTATGAAGCCACTCCTTATTCAGCAAGTAGCTTCACAGTGGTAACAATAAAGTCTTTGCTATCTCAAAATATATCATTAATATAGTTTAGTAATACTTGTTAAATACTTGACTCATTCTTAGTAGACCTGTCTATTAAATCTTCATCTTTTTTGTAGATGTAAGGCAGGGGTAATTCATCGGATACTAATGCTCCAATCATATCGGTCATGAGTATATCATCGTGATTTCCCCTGCCTTTTATATTTCCATCTGGTCGTTGTTCGTAGATGGAGGCTTCTTCATAAAGGCGATAGTCGGGATCGATGAAAGAGTCATCTTCGAAGACAACAATGAAATTGTCAACCATATCCTGCTTGGTCTTCACATTGGTTTGAAAACCTATTTTTTTATAAATGCCATTACGGATATCTTCGGGATCGGTGGCGGTACGCATATAAAGGTTAGAGTAGATGTCTTCTATCTTTTTCAGGATACCACGAATATGATCACCTTGTTCAACGAATTCGGTAGATTCAGCCTTCTTCTTATCAAAGGTATTACTTTCGAATATAATAATGGCATTTTTATAGTACCGGGCTATCTTGACAGCTTTGTAGGCAAGAAAGTCATAACGAATATGTCCGTGCCAACGGGCGACAACTTCGGGCTTTCCGCCTTTAAAACGAATAGGCCATCGGTCTATAACAGTAATACATGACGGGTCAGAATCTTTACTTCGACCACCAACGTCAACAATAACCATGTATTGATGTTGAGTTGGAATTTCGTTGGGTTGTTTCCAAATACGGAGAAGTCCATTACTAGGATCAGGAATAAGCGCAATTTTACCGGTCTTCTCAGATTGAGAGATATCTCCACGAAAGATAGGAGTACATACATATTTCTCACGAAGGGTATCAATCGTATAGATATTAAATACTCGATTCCCGGAAAATTTGAAGCATTCAACATCATCACTAGGAGCTTCGGATGCCATACTAGCATGATCATGAAAGCTACTACGCTTTTGAATATACCATTTGATGTGTTCAAGTGTGGCTCCTTTTTTCCAAAGAGAGTATATGTATTCGCCAGATTCGGATGTCTCTGTAGATGTAGTAATATGCTTGTTGGCCACCAATTGTTCAGCAAACTCACGTTTTTCTCTGGGGGTATCAAATTGAAGCATGTCATTTTCAATATAGAAGAAGGGGATAAATATCGCTTTTCTGGAAGATTTTCCTTTCTTGGCTAGCTGATACTCATCATAGAAGTATCCGCTCATACCGTTGGCTGTAGATTCAGATACTTCAATAGTAAGTGGTTTCTCAAGAATGTTAGAATCAATGTTGGAAATAACTTTTTCGGCAGATTTTGACTCTGTTGTTTTCCAGTAGGCTACTTCGGAGAAATGAGCCATGGCGTAGTCCATACCGCGGGTAGACTCAAAGTTTTCATAAGAGGCGACAGTGATAACATTGTCTCGAAGTTTATTCCCAGACTGATCGGTAATGATTGAATCGGAACTGGAATGCTCATATGGAGCAAACTGTAGACTATTAGTATTAAAGATAAAAGTAGGGATGGCTTCAAGAACCTTCTTATACATAGCTTTGATACGCTTGGCAGTATCTTTAGTTTGGGCTATAATAACTGAGTACCATCCTTCTTTTACAAATAGTTGTACCCATGCTATGTATAATTGTACGAGAGTAGATCCACCCCATTGCCGTGCTTTAAGAAGAATGATACGGATAGGCACCTTGGCAATCCGCATTCTTTCTAATTCGGCAAGAAGAATGCGCTGAGCATAGTTAAGCCGAAATGGTACCATGTCTCCAAGTATTTTATGCTTTATTTTGAAACATGTGAAGAAAGCAAATGAGGGATCTCTGGAAGCACGGGCAATAAACAATTGATTGATTACGTCTTCTTCCTCAATGGAAGCTCCATGGATTTCGTTGAAGTGATCAGTATATGCTTTAATACTACCTGCTTTTATTACATCTTTATATAATTGGTTATGGGCCACTTCTTTAGTAAGCCATTGTACGCGAATGGGATAGTCGGGAATGGTTACTTTACACACATGATCTTCCATCTCACGACCACTATATTGATCGTGAGTGCCAAAGATGCGTCTGAGGCGAATTTCGTTCTCAGCTATTATTTGTTTTGCTTCTTCGGTATATGGTGTAACGGTGTATCGTGCCATAAATAATATATGCTATAAAGAATGAAATAAGATGTATACGCCAATTGACATAAGGAACAAAAGCTAATACTACATTTGATAGGATAAGCCATTTGGGATTGAGCTTATATGAATAGTATCGACGTGCATAACATGCCATTAAGAAGCCGGATAGTCCACATGTGGGAATTTCCGTATGGACAGATTCCGGCTTTGCCGCGCTGACCTGGGAAAACTGTGTCAT
>OLSE01001809.1_pt1 | contig 14883 bp, 10 predicted proteins | sample 1673191 | NCBI WGS metagenome assembly OLSE01 (sample SAMEA3136764, study PRJEB25190) | human gut metagenome | biome: human gut; feature: human-associated habitat; material: faeces | place: Austria | collected 2013
GAAGCCCCCTGCCGCCCCCGGCACCCCCGGCAAGTAGCTATCCCCTTTCGCCGACCTCCTCTTCAACGGCGAACGCAGACCCCCGGCCGCTCTTTGCCGGGGGTCTTGTCGTATCGGGCGCCGAGGCGGCGGCGGACGTGCGGGAAAGGGAAGAGGGGATCGGTGGCAACGCGGTTCTAAGGCGTGACGGGGCCTGATGGGGTCTTCCAAGAGGGCCTATGGCGCGCGTTTCCCCGCGTACAGCCGGGAATCTGGTACGTCTGGTATGAGGCCTGGGTGCAAAATAGCCCCCTTGGTATAATGCACTTCGAGCGGCCTTTCCGTATAGTACGGGGCGTGCTGCACGGTATGCGCCGCGCGGGTGCGGAGGTTGAACCCCCTGAATAGACCTCCCGCACCTCGTTCGCCCTTCTTGGGCTTCGCGGAACGCATGCCGTGCAGTCTCTTTTCCCCGGAGGACAGCCGGTTGGACATCGCCTTATATTTGCGGGCATCTCGTCGCGGTGGGCGGCGATGTGCGCTACAATTGCAAGCTAGCAAGGTATTGGAGGGGAACGTCCGTGCACGGTTTCTGCACGTATCGCATTGCGGTCGGCACGCCGTTTCCGCCTCCATCCGGCGCCATGCGCCGCAGTGCTCGTAAGAAGGAGACGGAACCAAGATGAAAGTCACTCAGAAGAAGCTCGACGACGGCCGCCTGCTGATCGACGCCGTTGCCTCGACGGCCGAGGTGAGCAACGCGCTCAACAACGCGCACCTCGCGTTCGCCCAGCAGATGGGCATGCGCCCCGAGAAGGACAAGACGGTGGCCCAGGCCGCCGAGGAGCGCATGGGCATCAAGGATTTGGACTCGGTCGTCATGAACCAGGCGGTCGAGGCCCTCGTGCCGTTCGCCATCGACAAGGTCGGCGTCATCCCCGCGTTCCCGCCGCAGCCCGAGCCCAAGACGGCGCTCAAGCGCGGCCAGACGTTCCAGTTCGGCCTGCACCTCACGCCGAAGCCGGACTACGAGCTGACGTCCTACGAGCCGGTCTCCATCACCATCCAGGAGGTGTCGATCGACGAGCGCCAGGTGGACGAGCAGATCAACCAGGTTGCCGAGCGCTACGCCGAGTTCGTGGCCGACGACCCGCACCCCGTGCGCAAGGGAGATAGCTGCCTGCTGGCCATGGAGTCCTACGAGAACGGCGAGAAGCTGCCCGGACTGACCACCGACGCGCGCACGTACTCCGCCGGCGCCGGCCTCATGCCCGACGGCTTCGACGAGAACATCATCGGCATGGACGTGGGAGAGACGAAGACCTTCACGTTCGAGGGCCCCGGCATCGACGACGAGGGCAACGAGATCGTCGAGACCATCGAGTGCACCGTCACCGTCAAGGAGATCCAGAAGAAGGTCGCCCCCGTCATCGACGACGCCTGGGTGGCGAAGTTCATGCCCATGTACAAGGACGTTGCCGCCATGCGCGACGACATCCGCCGCGGCCTGAACCGCCAGCTGTCGGGCGAGTACGAGAACTACAAGCGCAACATGGCCGCCGGCGAGCTGGCTAAGCGCTTCCAGGGCAGCATCGCCGACGAGGTGTACGAGTCCATGTCCCGCAACCTCATGAACAACATGCGCGCCGAGGTAGAGCAGCAGAACATGACATGGGACCAGTTCGTCGAGCAGCAGGGCGGCGAGCAGCAGTTCAACATGATGATGATGATGCAGACGCGCCAGATGCTCGTGCAGGGCTACGCGCTGGACGCCCTGTTCCGCCACGAGGGCCTGGTGGTGAGCGACGAGGACGTGCAGGAGGCCTGCGCTGCCATGAACCCACAGAACCCCCAGGGCGTGCGTCGCCAGATGGAGGAGTCGGGCCGCGGCTTCGCGCTGCGCGAGGCGGCCGAGCGCATCAAGGCGAACAAGTGGCTCCTCGAGCACGCGGACATCACCGTGAAGGACCCGAACGAGGCTCCTGCGGCCGAGTAGCGGCACAGCGGCATCGTTTATGAGGGGAGGAACCGGCTCTTGGGCCGGTTCCTTTGCTTTTCGCGCGCGCTTTGTCATCCGGCTGGGGATGGATGCATGTGCCGGGACGACTCCCCTCGCGCGCCTTGGGCTGGGCGAAGAGGGGGCGGGGTAAGGGCATGCGTTTGTCGGCTCGTGCGATGCTGGTTGAGGGTGCGTGGCGCCCGCTCCGAGGGCGTGCGAGGTCGGCGTGCATCAAGAGTCAGCGGGGGTGCTTCGGACGGCGCTCATCGCATAGGGGGCGATGTCGGCGCTAGGTGGTGGCGCAGTCTCCCTCTTCATCGCCCTCGATGCCGGCGAACAGGTCCATGGGCGGCACACCGAGGGCATCGGCTATCCGGAAGAGCTTGTTGACGCTGATGTTGCTGATGCCGTTCTCTATTTCCGAGAGGTACCCCTTGTTGATGTCCGACATGAGGGCGAGCTGCTTCTGCGAGATGCGCTGGGCCTTGCGCATCTCCACGATGTGCTGGCCCAACTGCCTTCTTTTGTCGAAATAATCCATATGGTGAAGGCTATCTAAGCTGCGCTGCAGAAGGACGGATATATCCGAACAGTCGGCAAAAAGATCGACAATTCCCGATTATGATGACTGGTCAGCGCAGATATTTGGATGCAGCCCCGAAGGGACGCCCAAGCACCGCAGGGAGCCCGTTCGTTGGGCGAGGCTTTCGGGATCGTTGACTTGATCGCGCAGAAGGGGTCGCGTTACGGTGTGGTGCGGCTGCTTCGGGAGAAGGTGCCTTGAAAACGTAAGGAGCAAGGCATTACGCGCCCGGAGGCGCGTAATCCTTCATGCCTGAAACTGGGGAACTGCTGCGGTCGGGGGGAGTCGGCCTTCTTCCGGCGTACTATCATTCGGGGTACGGCGATGGTCGGGCGCATCGTCAAGCAGGTGTATGAAACCGTCAACGGGGGTGACTGTTTTCATGGATCGGGAAGGGTTGAAAGGGGCTTCTTCCAAGGCCAAGCGCCGGGAGAAGAGAAACGAGTGGCTGTTCGTCAATCCCTATCTCGTGGCCGGCGTAGTGGGGGCGTCGTTTTGCTTCGCCTGGTTCTTCTCGGTCCTCACCACGAGCGACTTCGTGGCGGGTCCGGGAGGAACGTCCTTCGGCAGCAGTTTGCTGCACCCGGTTTTCGTGGCCGCTCTCCTTTTCGCCTACGCCGTCCTTTGGCTGTTGTCGAACCGGCTTCAGACCCATCGCGTCGCCCTGGCCGTCATATCGCTCGTATGCGGGGCTGCTCCTCTCATCGGCGTTTTCTCCGGGGCCTTCCCGGCGCTCGGCCTTGCGGCGGCCGCGCTGTCGGGTGCCGGCGTGGCCGTCCTTGCAACGCTGTGGGTGGAATTCGTCTGCGTGCTCATGAAGGTGCAGATAAGGGCGGCCGTCGCCTCGATGCTGGCGCTGTCCTTCCTCTGGTATGCAGGGACCGTTTTCGTCGATGGGCGCTTCGTGCCCTATGCCATCATGCTCTACGCCCTTGCCTCCGTGTCGACGTACCTCTTCCTTCAGGTGCGCTTCTCGTTGATGGACGACCTCCCTGCGGTCGATGCTGCGGAGTCCGACGAGAGGCTGCAGATAACCTGGAAGCCCTCCCTGCTCACCGTGATGGGATCGGTGGCCCAGGGTTTTGCCCTGTACTGGCTGCTTACGCCCGAAGTGCACACCTTCGGGGTGTCGGCCGCCATCCAGGGGGGATCGCTGGCGGTGCTTGCGCTGCTGCTGGTCGATTCGCGCAGGTCGTTCTTCCTCAAGGAGTCCTTTATCAGGAGGATGTTCCTCCCGGTGCTCGCCGCCTGCATCCTGCCGTTGTTCTTCCTGCCGGAGACCTTGTGGGCAGGGCCGTGCGTCTTGGCGTTCCTGTTCTCGCTGCTGCCGTATTCCAGCGCCCTGTTCGCGACCTGCGAGCACATCGTGCGGTGCGGCCTATCCTCCATGAGGACGTTCGGCTGGGCGCGGCTGTTCTCGTCGGCGGGGCTGCTGCTGGGGCTTTCAGCGGGCTGGCTGGCGTTTTCGACCGAGGTGCTCGGCTCGGTCACGCTGCCGGTCATGGTGGTGGTCGTGGTCATGTTCTTCATCTTGGTTTCGGAGGCCATAAGCAAGCAGAGCTATTACCCCGGCGAGTCGCAGGAGCCCGCGCAGCGCATCGTCATCGGTCCGCGCGGCGAGATGATGTTGGAGGCTAGCTGCGAGGATGCCGAATCCGGCGTGAGGTTCTTCCATCTCAAGTGCGATGCGGTGGCAAAGCAGTGCGGCCTGTCGAAACGTCAGACCGAAGTGCTCCATATGCTGGCCAAGGGCCGCAACGCCGAGTATGTGCAGAAGCAGCTCTTCATCTCCCCGCATACGGCCAAGGCCCATATCTACAACATCTACCGGAAGACAGGGGCCCATTCCCGGCAGGATCTGATGGATCTCGTGGAGAAGGCCGTCGTAGATGAAGATGCCCCGGTCGGGCTGTCTTAATGCGGTATCGGGGGGCATGATGCATGAGGCAAAGGGGATGTTGGCGGTGGGGTCGACGAGGCTCGGGCTCGACATGCTCATAGGCTTTGCGGGGTTCGCCTCGCTCGTTGCGTCAATCGTGGCCCTCTTCGCGATCGCGCCGGGGGTGTCGCCGGGCGGTGCGAGCCCGTTCGCGATACGGGCGGTATGCGCGCTCGCCCTTGCCGCAGCCAGCCTGGTCGTGGGCCTCGCCGCACATGCCATCGTCTTGCACAGGTGCCGGGCGCTTGCGGTCGCCGCGCTGGCGGGGGTTGCCTTTGCAGGCGCCGCGCTGCTTGTGCCGGCGCTGACGGAAATGCTCGCGCTCCTCGCCTATGCGGCGACTGCCATGGGAACGGCCGCGCTCGCATCCCTCTGGTTCTGCTTCGTCTGCGTGCGCCCGCACAAGTCCACCCCCCTGTTCGTTTCCGCTGCGGTTGCCGCGGGGCTCGTCATCTGCCTGGTGGAAGGCAGCTTGCTTGCCGAGGCGGCACGCGTCGCCGTCGTGCTCGTGCTGGCGGTCTCGGTCATCTGCGTGCTCGTGTTGGCGAAGGCGAAGCCCGAGGGCGTTCTCCCCGAGGCGGTAGGCAACCGCGAATCGGACAAACGGTCGAAAATTCTCAAGACATCGGCGCTCATGCTTTCCATCAGCAATTTCGAGTTCGGGTTCGTGGCGAGCGCGGCGTCAAGCGATTTCGAGCGCGCGGCATGTCTGGCCTCTGCGGCGATGGCTGCCCTCGTGCTGGCGGTGAGCTTCGCCCGCAAGGGCCTGGTGAACGAGCGGAGCCTGTCCCCTTTGACCCCGCCCTTGACGATAGGGGCCTTCCTGTCCGCGTACCTTTTCGGGGAGGCGCTGCGCGTGCCCTCGCTCTGCGTGCTCTCCGCGCTGTGCACGGTGTACCTCTCGTTCGGTATCGCCGCAGTGGCCGAGCATGTGCGTCTCTCGCATCTCTCGGCGCCCCGGGCTCATGGGAAGGCGCGGGCGCTCGACTATCTCGGCATGGCCGCCGGTTTCGCGACCGGGTACGTCGTTGCCGCGGCGGCCGCTTCCGACATGGTGCTGGCCGCGCAGATGACCGCCGTCATAGCCGTCGTCTACGGCTTCATCGCGGCGTTCTGCCATAAAGCGCGTTTTCCCGAGGAGGGCATGGAGGGAAGCTTGGGCGGGCACGAGGCGAAGGGCCTTTGGAAGAAGCGCTGCCGGGTGGTGGGCGAGCAGTGCGATCTTTCAGAACGGCAGTTCGAGGTGCTGATGCTCGTGGCCCAAGGAAGAAACGCCAAGTACATCGAGCAGGCTCTGTCCATATCCCTGAGCACGGCGCAGACGCACATACGCAACATCTACCGCAAGACGGGCGTTCATTCGCGCCAAGAGCTGCTCGATCTCATTGAGGGCACGAAGCTCTACGGCGAGGAGTAGGGGGCCCTTTTCCATCCCGGTCCCTACGCAGGGCTTACCGGGGGCTTAAGGCGCGCCCTCTCTACCCATCCGCTTTGCATCGAGGCTTATTTTCACGCGTTTCGCCTGATGGACCATCGTCAAAAACAGGGTATCGGTACGAACACCAAGAACGCCACGATGACAGCCGTGCCGGCGCCACGTTATTCTCCCCGGCATCGGCGCCTCCCGGCGCCCTGGACGAGAAGGAGGAAGGACGAGGCCATGAGCGAAGACGAGTTCTACCAAAGAGCCGAGGCGGTCAAGCTCGATACGCTTTCAGACGTCAACGACATCGGCAAGCCGTGGCGATACGAGGAGGACGGCCTGACCGTCACCCGTACGAGTCCGTGGTCCCCACCCGGATGCCATCCGGTGGGATGCGGCCTCAAGCTGTACGTGGACGACGGGGGCAGGCTCGTGCGGGTCGAGGGTGACGAGAACAATCCGGTGACCCAAGGGCGCCTGTGCCCCCGGTGCCTTGCGCTCAAAGACTACATCTACAACCCGGCACGCCTTCTGCATCCCATGAAGCGCGATCCGAAGGAGCGCGGCAACGCCGATGCTTGGGAGCAGATTACCTGGGATGAGGCGTTCGACATCATCAAGGATGAGTACGACCGCATCACCGCCGCCTATGGGCGCGAGTCCATCGTGGTGTTCGCCGGCACCGGACGAGAGGGCGGCACGTTCGCGCCGTACGGCACCATGTGCTTCGGTACGCCGAACTTCTGCTACACGCAGTCGGGTTACGCCTGCTACACCCCGCGTTTGGCGGCCATCGCCTACATCGCGGGTACGACGTACCCCGAATGGGACTACGCGGGCGCATTGCCGGGCCGTTGGGAGGACGAGCGCTACGAGCTCACCGAATGCCTGGTGGTATGGGGCAAGGCTCCGCTCGAGTCGAACCCAGACGGCTTCTTCGGCCATGCCGTCATCGATGCCATGCGCCGCGGCACGCGCATCATCCAGATCGACCCGCGTGTGAACTGGCTTTCCGCCCGCGCCGACATCCATCTCCAGCTGCGCAGCGGGACCGACACGGCGCTGGCCATGGCGTGGCTCAACATCATCATCAACGAAGACCTCTACGACCACGATTTCGTGGAGTACTGGTGCTACGGGTTCGACCAGCTGGCCGAACGCGTGCAGGAGATGCCGCCCGAACGGGCTGCCGAGATCTGCGACGTGCCGGTGGAGAAGATCTACGCCGCCGCCCGCATGTACGCCACGGCCAAGCCGGCCGCCATCCTATGGGGCCTTGCCGTCGACCAGAAGACCGACGGCATGCAGAACGGCCAGGTGACGGTGGACCTCATGGCCATCACGGGCAATCTGGACGTTCCCGGCGGGCAGATCCTGCCGGGTGCGGGAGCGGGGCACAACGAATCGGGCTTCGGTTTCGAGAAGGGGGTGGGCGACGAGCTGCAGAAGAAGATGATCGGCCTGGAGCAGTATCCCGCCTACTGCATGATCATCCTCAACGCCCATGCCGACCTCATGCTGCATGCATTGGAGACGGGCGACCCCTATCCCATCAAGATGGGATTCTACGCCGGGAACAACCTCATGAGCTGCACGTCCATGGAGCCGCAGCGCTGGCATGACGCAATCGTGAAGTCTCTGGAGTTCTGCATCGGCTTCGACACGTTCATGAACCCGTCCATCGAGGCGTCCTGCGATATCTTCCTGCCGTTGTCCACCGTGGCGGAGCGCGAGGGAACCGTGTTCACGCATTACGCGCCCTGCACGGTCACGGCCGGTTTCATGCACAAGGCCATCGAGGTGGGCGAGACCATGACCGACTTCGAGCTGTGCTATGAGCTGGGACGGCGTCTGCGCCCGGAGGTGTGGGAAGACTTCGCGAGTGCGAAGGAGTTCATGGAGGCGCTGCGCCTGGGCAAGAAGGAGGGCGGCGCGTACTTCGACAAGGTTTCGCAGAACGTGGTCTGCCAGATCCCCGTCGAGTACTACAAGTACGAGCGCGGCCAGATGCGCCAAGACGGCCAGCCCGGCTTCGCCACTCCCACCGGGCGCGTGGAGCTGTGGTCGACGGCGTTCAACCAGTTCGGGGACGATCCGCTGCCGTACTATCTGGAGCCGGAGTTCGGCCCCGCCGACCCGGAGCTCATGAAGGAGTACCCGTTCATCCTCACCACGGGCGCGCGCACGACCGCGTTCTTCCATTCAGAGCACCGCCAGATAGCCTACCTGCGCGAGCTGAACCCCGACCCCATCGTGGAGATTAACCCGCAGGTCGCCCTGGACCTGGGCATAGCCGATGGGCAGTGGGTGCGCTTGCGAAGCCCCTTCGGCGAATGCGTGGAGAAGGCGCGGGTCACGGAGACCGTCGACGAGAAGACCGTCCACGCGCAGCACGCGTGGTGGTTCCCCGAGGAGGACGGCAGCGAGCCGAACCTCTACGGCAACTTCCGCTCGAACATCAACAACCTGCTTCCCAACGACCACTACGGCAAGCTCGGCTTCGGGGCGCCGAACAAGTGCCTCGTCTGCAGCATCGAGCCCCTTGTCGAGAACTACGACACCGACATGAACCTCATCTGGGAAAAATTCGGAAAGCTGGTGTGACTTATGGCCGCATATGGACTTCTGATCGATTACGAGTACTGCACGAACTGCGGATCCTGCCAGGTGACGTGCAAGGAGGAGCACGGCTACCCGGTGGGGAAGACAGGTATCAAGGTGCTTTCCGACGGACCCTGGAAGATTGACGGGAAGCGGTGGAACTGGAACCACTTCCCGGTGCTCACCGACCTGTGCGACCTTTGCGCCGAGCGCACGGGGCGGGGACGCGAGCCTTCGTGCGTGCACCATTGCCTGGCGAACGTCATCTCGTACGGCACGGTCGAGGAGCTCTCCAAGAAGCTCGATCGCAAGCCGAAGCAGTTCCTCATGGTGCCCCAGTACAACCCCCTCGAGGCGAAAGGCGCTTTCGTGCCCTCCCGCAAGAGCGCGCACCGGGCGGCCCATATCGAGGTCCAGGGGACCGGGAAGGCCTCCTATGCCGTACATCGCCACGACACCAAGGTCGGCGAGATCGACGAGACCGCGGTGCTCGAGGGGGAGCAGCCGACCTCGGCTTGCGAATGAGAGCGGGGGAGGCAATGGACCGCGCGAACAAGGCGGGGAGAACCGCTTACCTCAGGTACAAGGGAGGTGTGCTCGGCGAGGAGCCGCTCGACGACCGTTCCGCGGGCGATCCTTTGGCCGTCGTGATCGGGACCATGCAGCTTCCGCGGGGAGTGGAGGAGGCTGTGGTGGGCATGGAGGTGGGCGAGGCGCGGTCCATCGAGGTGCCGCCCGAGCTCGGCTACGGCGCGTACCAGGACAAGCTCGCGTCGTGGCACCTCAAAGGCATGGTGGAGCACGGCTACGACCTCAAAGCGGGGGACGTGGTCTTCTGGACCAACCCCGAAGACGGAAGACGCATGCCCGCTTGGGTGACGGAGGAAACCGCCGACATGGTGAAGCTCGATTTCAACCACCCCTTCGCCGGCAAGACGCTCGCGTACTGGGTCGAGCTGGTTGACCTGAGGTAGGGCGAGGGCGTTGTGCTATCCGTGCACGCGATGCGGCAGGTGCGGCAAGTACCGCGAAGGCAGCCCCTTCTACGTTTCCCCCGCCACGATACCGTGCCTTGCGTGCGGCGGCACGGTCGACCCCGTGTCGGGGCGCTGCCCGGCATGCGGTGCGCTTGCGTTCGCACCGAGCGGGACCCGACGAGCCGCGGGCGAAAGCCGCGGCGACGTTGAGTGCGGGCAGGAGCCGCACCTGCCTTAACGAAGTGACGAAGAGGCTTATTTATCCGTGTTTCCCGAGGTCGGGCATCGTCAAGTTCAGGGTACGGGCCAAAACACCGAGAACGCCACGATGACAGGCGATTTCCGGCTACGTATCCTTCGCGCCATTGGCGGCATCGGCCCGGGATGATAAAGGAGGAGAGTCCATGATTGACTACGAGGAGTTCTTGGACGGCATCGATCGCAAGGCGTACCACGAAGGGGAGGTGGAGTGGGAGGAGGACGGCTGCACCGTCACGCGCACCTACAACTACAGCGCTCCCGGCTGCCACGACTCCTGCGGTGTCCTGCTGTATACCAAGGACGGCAAGCTGGAGAAGGTGGAGGGTGATCCGCTCGACCCGTATGCGAACGGGAAGCTGTGCATGCGCTGCCTGGACCTGGACGAGATGGTGAACCATCCCCAACGTCTGAAGTACCCCATGAGACGCGCGGGCGAGCGCGGAGAGAACAAGTGGGAGCGCATCTCGTGGGACGAGGCGCTCGACATGATCGACACCTACATCAAAGAGGAGATCGACGGCAAGGGCCTGGGCCGCGAATCCATTCTGGTGGGCCATGGCACGGGACGCAACATCAACTGGCAGGTCCCGTTCATAGCCGGGGCGTGCTTCCGGACTGCGAACGTGGGCGGTATCTACTTTTCGGGATGGTGGTGCTACATGCCCCGCGTGTGCGGTGCCGCCGGCCCCTTGGGAGACTATCCTATCGTCGACGCGTCGGAGACGTTGCCCGAGCGCTACGCCCATAGCGAGTGGGTGCGCCCTGATGTGCTGGTGGTCTGGGGCAACGAGCCTTTGAAATCGAACGGTGACGGCTACCTGGGCCATTGGCTGAACGTGTGCGTGCAGATGGGCACCAAGGTAGTCTCCATCGATCCCGTGCTCACCTGGTGGGGGGCGCGTGCCGAGCACTGGCTGAGGCCGCGACCCGGCACGGACTGCTGTATCGCGCTCGCGTGGCTCAACGTGATCATGGGCGAAGATCTGATCGATCATGAGTTCGTCGACAACTGGTGCGCCTACTACGACGAGCTCAAGGAGCATGTGCAGCAGTTCTCGCCCGCCTGGGCGGCATCGATTACCGGCGTTCCCGAGGACGAGATCGTCGCAGCGGCGCGCCTCTACGCGAGCGCCGACCGCGGGGCCATACAATGGGGCCTCGTATTCGATGCCGGCACGAGGTCGTCCATGCATTGGGTGGAGGCCGTGTGCGATCTCATGGCCATCTGCGGCAACATCGAGAAGCCCGGCACGCACGTGCTCGTGCACAACTCGTTCGACATCAACGCCGGCTACTCTTCGGTGGACCTCTACGCCGACCCGCAGGCCCTCGAACGCAAGTTCCGCAAGTGGATGGTAGGCGACCAAGGGCTCGATTTCGTGGGCATGTCGAACTGCGATGCGATGGCCTCGGTGCTCGAGGCGGGCGAGGTCCCCGCAACGGGCGAGCCGTACCCCATCAAGATGCTGTGGGCGCAGAGCTGCAATGCGTTCGCTGGCCACGAGGGGCAGGTGCCGCGTGCCTACAAGTACATGAAGGAGATACCCTTCATCGTGTATGCCGACCCGTTCGTCACGCCGACGATGGTCGCCATCGCCGACCTTGTCCTGCCGGTATCCATGTCGGTGGAGCGCGATTCGGCCCGTACCTGGTGGACGCCGTTGCGCGCCATGAAGAAGGTCACGAGTTTCTACGAGGCGAAATCCGACGAGGAGATAGCGCTTTGGCTGGGCCGCCGTCTGAACCCCGACCTGTTCGTGCGCTGGGAGTCTGCCGAGGACCTCATCAACGACTACCTGCTGACCGACCTCGCGGTCGTGGGGCCCGACGGCAAAGTGCAGAAGGCGAACTTCTCGGCCGCCACGGACGACAACTGGGGCCACACCTCCGTGACCGAGGACGGGGGCCCGTCCGTCACCACGAAGTGTCCTTACACCTTCGACCAGCTGGTCGAAGCGGGCGGCCATGCCTACGACGAATGGAACGCAACCTATTTCAAGCACGAGAAGGGAATGCTGCGCCCCGACGGCCAGGTCGGGTTCAACACGCCCTCCGGCCGCATCGAGCTGGTGCCGACCATCTTCCAATCGTGGGGGATACCGCCGTACCCGGTGTACACGCCTGCTCCCGAGACCTGGGAGACCACCCCGGAGATCATGGAGAAGTTCCCGTTCTATCTGATAAACGGCGCTCGCTCCTACGAGTTCTTCCATACGGAGCACCGCCAGGCGCCCACGATGCGCGAGTTCCACCCCGAGCCGCGGGTGAAGGTGTCGCCCAAGACGGCCGCCGAGTACGACCTGCACGACGGCGATTGGATCTGGATGGAGAACCACGAGGGCCGCTGCCGCCAGATGGTCGAGATCTTCGAGGGCATTCCGGACGACTGCGTTTCGGCCGAGCACGGCTGGTGGAAGCCCGAGGAGGAGGGGGCCGTGCCGCACCTGCACGGGTGCTTCGACTACAACGTGAACAACCTGACGCGCAACTTCCAATCCGGTCCCGGCGGCATCGGGTCGCCCATCAAGTGCACGCGCTGCCGTATCTACAAGGTAAAGGACGGCGACGTCATGCCCGGAGAGCAGATCACGCAACTCGGTGGCTGGCGCGACGACTACCAGCCCATGCAAGCATAAGGAGGAGGCTATCATGACCAAGGCGATTCTGATCAACTACGAGTACTGCACCGGCTGCCATTCGTGCGAGGTGGCTTGCAAGAAGGAGCTCGGGCTGCCCAAGGGCGAGTTCGGCATCAAGCTCACCGAGACCGGGCCCTACGCCTACGAGGGCAAGGAAGGACCCGAGCGTTGGGAGTGGACCTGGCTCCCCGTTCTCACCAAGGCTTGCGATATGTGCGCTTCTCGCACGGAAGCCGGGAAGATGCCCATGTGCGTGCAGCACTGCCAGGCATGGTGCATGTACTACGGCGAGGCCGAGGATCTGGTGAAGAAGATGGGCGGCGAGACCCGCTGGGCGCTCTACACGAAGTAGCAGGCCGAGCCCGGCCGGTTCCCCGTCTTGGGACAGGAGGTGCCGTGCCGGGCCTACCGAAACAGGGGAATGTCAAGCTTTAAGGAGGATATCGTTATGTCTACCGATATAGATGCGCGCAGCAAGAAAAGGGCCATGCTCGTGTTCGTGGGCTGCTGCGTCATGCAGGCGTGCGGCTTGGGGACCGTGCTCAACTCGTCGTCAGCGTTCTTTGCCATCGTCCCCGCTGCCGTAGGCGTGGATATGGGCGTGTTCGCCATGTGGATCACCTGCTACGGCATAGCCGCGCTGTTCGGCACGTTCTTCGCGGGGATACTCATCCCCAAGTTCGGGGCGAGGATAGTCATCTCCCTCGACGTCGTCGTCACCGCCCTGTGCGTCGTCGCGTTCACGTTCGCCGACGCAAGCTGGACATGGCAGTTCATGGCCATAGGCGCGGTTATGGGCTTGACGGGCGGCATGTACTTCCTGTACGCCACGCCGCTGCTCATGGGGGCCTGGTTCGGCAAGAAGGTGCTCGGGCGCTACCTGGGCATCGCGCAGCTGATGTCCGGCGTCGGAGGCGCCCTCTTCCCGTTGGTGTTCACGTCGCTGTCCACGGTCATGGGGTGGCAGAGCGCCTATTACCTGAACGCCATCCTGCTGCTGTGCATCCTCTTCTTCTCGCTCACGGTGTTCTGCGAGGATCCGGCGAAGATTGGGCTCCATGCGTTCGGTGCCGAAGAAGACGAGATGGGCGAGTCCAAGAGCCTGCCGGGCGTGCCCTTGAAGTTCGCGCTGCCGACGCTCGCCTTCGTCCTGCTGTTCCTAGGTTGCACGCTGTCGGCCTTCCCGGGCAGCTTCAACTCCTTCGTGCAGGCCAACGCCGTGGAGGTGCTCGGCCCCGAGGCGCTCATCTTCTCATCGACGCTCATGATCGCGTTGCAGGTCGGCTATATCATCGCCTCGCTCGTCGGCGGCATCCTGGTCGACAAGATCGGCGTGCGCTGGCTCACGGTCATTCTTTACGCCATTCTGATCGTCTGCTATGTGAGCTTCTCCATGGCCTCTACCGAGCTCGCCCTCATGGTCACGGCATTCTTCTTCGGCATGAACAACGCCATCGTCACCATCTCGGTGCCGATGCTGGCACGCGAGCACTTCGGCATGAAGGCCTACGATAAGATCTTGTCCTACTGCATGATGGGCGTGGGGCTGTGCGGGTCCATGGGCGCCCCGGTCATCGGCATCATCTTCGACATGACGAAAACCTATAGCGGCTCGTTCCTGGTCGGAGCGGTAATCGCAGTCGTTGCCATTGCCATCATCCTGTTGTCGTTCGTCCCTGCCAAGAAGGTCAGGGAGGCGCACTGGGAGGCGTGACGGACAATCGATTCAGCAGCCTTTCCGCCTAGCTAGGCGGAAAGGCTGCCTTCAAGGAGGTGTTTTCCGTGTCGGAGAAATCGCAGGGCGTCCATTATGCATGGTGGGTGATGATCGGGTGCTTCTTTCTTCAGGCCGGGGCTTTGGGGGCCATCATGAACGCGGGCGGGATTTTCATCGTGCCTGTCTGCAACGAGCTGGGGTTCGATCGCGGTGCGCTTGCGCTGTACCTCACGTTCTACTTCATTGCCACGACGGCTACGTATCCGCTGGTTGCGAAATACCTTCCGAAATGGGATTTTCGCGTGTTCCTGACAACGTGCTTTCTGGTGCTGGCGGCCACCGAGGCTGCGATGGGGCTTATGAACGAGCTTTGGCAGTGGTATGCGGCAGGCGTCGTCCTCGGCGTCGCGGGCGCCCTCGTGTTCGTTGTGGCCTCGACGGTTCTCATCGAGAACTGGTTCGTGGCCAAGCGCGGTACCGCGCTCGGCATCGCCATGTGCGGGTCGGGCATCGGCGGGTTCTTCTTCCCGATATTCGGCAATTTCCTGATAGAGACCGTAGGCTGGCGCATGGCCTACCCCAGCATCGCGTTGGCCATGTGCGTCATCGTCCTCCCGTTCACGTTGTTCGTATTCCGTCTCCATCCCTCCGATATGGGCCTGCGGCCTTACGGCGCGGAACAGGGCGAGGCGATGGCCGAGACCCGGGCATCGGAGAAGGGCATGCCCGCCCGTAAGGCGATCGTCACGCTGGCCTTCGTCTGCG
>OLSE01001810.1_pt1 | contig 14871 bp, 9 predicted proteins | sample 1673191 | NCBI WGS metagenome assembly OLSE01 (sample SAMEA3136764, study PRJEB25190) | human gut metagenome | biome: human gut; feature: human-associated habitat; material: faeces | place: Austria | collected 2013
CGGGCGGCGAGGAGAACTGGTTCTTCAAGCTGTCCGAGTTCGGCGACAAGCTGCTTGCGTTCTATGAGGAGAATCCCGACTTCATCCGCCCCGAGACGCGCAAGAACGAGATCGTGTCGTTCGTGAAGAGCGGCCTGAAGGACCTCTCCATCTCGCGCAGCACCTTCGACTGGGGCGTGCCGCTGCCGTTCGACGAGGGCCATGTGGCCTACGTGTGGGCCGACGCGCTGCTGGCGTACCTCACGGGCATCGGCTACGGCGACGAGGGCGAGCGCGCCGGCGAGTTCGATGCCCGCTGGCCTATGCAGTACCACTTCGTGGGCAAGGACATCACGCGCTTCCACTGCGTCATCTGGCCGGCTATGCTCATGGCGGCCGGGATGCCCATCACCCACACGGTGTTCGGCCACGGCTTTCTGCTCACCAAGGGCGAGAAGATGTCGAAGTCGAAGGGCAACGCGCTGAAGCCCGCGGACCTCTGCAAGGTGTTCGGCGTGGACGCGTACCGCTACTACTTCATGAGCGACGTGCAGTTCGGCGCCGACGGCTCCATCTCCATGGAGCGCATGGTGCAGGTGTACAACGCCGACCTCGCGAACACGTGGGGCAACCTCTGCAGTCGCGTGTTCAACATGACGAAGAAGTACTTCGACGGCCAGGTGCCCGAGGTGCCGGCGTCCGCCGCGGCGCTCGTGGAGGCCAACCCGCTGCGCGAGATATCCGACGAACTGTACGCCGAATACGACCGTGCCCTCGGCGACGTGGACTTCACGGCCGCGGCCGCCGCGGTGCAGAAGCTCGCGGGCCGCGTGAACCTCTACGTGGAGGAGAGCGCCCCGTGGAACCTCGCGAAGAACGAGGAGACCGCCGACCAATTGGCGGCCGTCATCTACAACGCGCTCGAGGCCATCCGCATCATCGCGCTGTACATGGCGCCGTTCATGCCGAACACGTCGGCCGAGGTCTTCCGCCGCCTGTCGCTCGGCGACGTCGCAGCGGTGGACGACATCGAGGCCGCCACGGCCTGGGGCCAGCTGCCCGCCGGCAACGCGGTGGAGATCGGCGACCCGCTGTTCCCGCGCCTGGACACGGACGCCATCGACCTGGATATGGAGTAACAGGCCCGCCGACGCCGAGGGAACGCGATGTTCAGCGCGCGCAAAAAGCACCGTCCGGACCGCGGCGACGAGCTGTTCGAGGAAGCGCTCCTCGAGGCGGGATCGACCGTGAGCTTGCTCGTGCGCGGGGAGGACCTGTACCCGGTTCACATCAGCGGGAACTTCCCGCGCCTGTTCGGACTGCCGTGCGAGCGCATCCAGGATGACATAGAGGCCCTGTACCGCCTGATGGACGAGGACACGCGCCGCTCGGTCAGGCGGGCGGTAGAGGATTGGGACCAGGGGGAGCCGCTCTCGTTCGACTTCTCCTGCACGCCCGACGGCCTTGCCGCGGAGAGGCCCCTGCGCTGCACGGTCGTGCCCGTTTTGGAAGACGCCTACTTCCTGGCGTCGTTCAACGACGTGTCCCACGAGCGGCAGCGCGTGGCCGAGCTGCGCGAGCAGCTTGAAAGCCTTTCGACGGATGCCGAGATCAAGGCCGATTTCCTCAACAGGATGAGCCACGAGATACGAACGCCGCTCAACGGCATCCTGGGCATGCTGGAGCTGGCGCGCTCCCATCGCGACAGTCCGGACGAGCTGCTGCGCGACCTTGACGACGCCGACGAGCTGGGTCGGTTCCTGCTGACGCTCGTCAACGACATACTGGACATGAGCCGTATCGAAGCCGGCAAGGTGGAGCTTGAGAGCAAGCCTTTCGACGTGGGGTTCTTGGTCGGGGATGTGCGCTCGATGTTCCAGCAGGCGGCGGTTGAGCGCGGGATATCCTTCTCTGTGGAGCTGCGGGACTGCGTGCACCGCATGGTGGTGGGCGACTTGCTGCATGTGCGGCAGGTGGTGGCGAACCTGGTGTCGAATGCCGTGAAGTTCACGCCTTCGGGCGGCAGCGTGTCGGTGGTTGTGAAAGAGATGCGCTGCAGCGGCAATACGGTGCATTACCTGATAAGGGTGCGCGACACGGGAAAGGGCATGGACCCGCACTTCCTCGGCCGGATATTCCGCCCCTTCGAGCAGGAGGATGGCAGGACGGACCCGATGTACGGCGGCAGCGGGCTGGGGATGGCCATCACGGACAGCCTGGTCAAGCTCATGGGCGGCGAGATCGTCATCGACAGCCAGCTGGGGCAGGGCAGCGACTTCTCGCTCTACCTGGCATGGGAGCTGGCGCCCGAGGGTCTGGAAGCACCCGGTTGCGCCCTCGCCGGCAGCCAGCACGAGGCCCCAGGCGAACCCTCCGGCAACGCCGCAGCCGAATCGGCTCTGTCGGGTGCGCGGGTGCTCGTTGCCGAGGACAACGACGTGAACGCCCGCATCACCGTGTCGCTGTTGAGGCTGCGCGGCGCCGAGGTGGTGCGCGCCTGCGACGGGAAGGAAGCCGTCGAGCTGTTCGAGTCGAGCGATGCAGGGTCCTTCGACGCGGTGCTGCTTGACATCAAGATGCCCGTCATGGACGGATGGGAGGCGGCCCGACTCATCCGCGCCTCCCAGCACCCCGATGCTCAGAAGGTGGCGCTCCTCGCGCTCAGCGCGAACGCCTTCGTCGAGGACGCGCGCCGCTCGGAAGCCCTCGGCATGGACGGCCATGTGGGCAAACCCATTGATTTCGACCAGCTGGACGCGCTTCTCAAGCGTGCTTTCTCCGTCCGGCGACCAATGCGAAAGGCACTCGTATGATCGTTGAGCAATCCCGCGGCATCGTGAAGGAAGTCGGCAAGGTCCTCATAGGCAAGCAGGACGTTATCGAGAAGGCGCTCATGGCCATGTACGCCGGCGGCCACATCCTCTTGGAGGACTATCCCGGCGTGGGCAAGACGACCTTGGCCCTGGGCCTTTCGAAGGCGCTCGACCTGGACTTCAAGCGCATCCAGTTCACGCCCGACACCATGCCCTCGGACATCACGGGTTTCTCGCTCTACGACAAGGAGTCAAGCTCGTTCCGGTTCTCCATGGGGGCGGTGAACTGCAACCTTTTGCTGGGAGACGAGATAAACCGCACGTCGGCGAAGACCCAGTCGGCCTTGCTCGAGGTGATGGAGGAGCTTGCCGTGACGGTGGACGGCACCACATATCCGGTGCCGAAGCCATTCGTGTGCATAGCAACGCAGAACCCGGTGGGGTCTGCGGGCACGCAGCCGCTCCCCGATTCCCAACTCGATCGCTTCATGGTACGCCTCTGCATCGGGTATCCGAGCACCGAGGACCAAGTGGCCATCATCAAGTCGCGCCGCTACACCGATCCTTTCGAGGACGTCCGCCCGCAGATCGGTCGCGACGATCTGCTGGCCGTGCAGAACTACCTCGATTCCATTACCATCGTCGACGAGATGCTGCGCTACATCACCCGGCTGTGCGAGGCAACGCGGGCAATCGATTTGGTGGAGCTGGGCGTGAGCCCCCGCGGCGCCATCGCGCTGAGCCGGATGGCTCGTGCCTGCGCCCTGCTGCGCGACCGCGACTTCGTGACCCCCGAGGATGTGCGCGAGGTGTTCGTCGACGTTTGCGCGCACCGTATCGTGCTGCGTCCCCAGGCACGCATCGAATCGGTCTCGGCCTCCGATATCCTGGACGACGTCCTGGATTCCGTCGACCCTCCGGCTATGGGCACCGTCGCGCGCACCCGGCGCGGCAGACTCTGAGCGGCCGGGGTTTTCACCGGTGAGAAGCCATCGAGTTGCATACGCGCTGGCCTCCGTCGTGGCAATCGTCGCGTTCGTGGGCACGAACGACCCGCGCGCCCTGGGCGTTGTCGCGTTCCTCGCCTTGGTGCTGGCCGTTTGCGTGGTGCTCTGCGTGGTGCAGGCTCGTACCACGACGGTGGGCTTCCACGTGGCGAAGGCGGGCCGCGTTGGCCAGCAGCTCACCTTGGAGCTGGAGGCTTCTCGCCGCACCTGGCTGCCGGCGGGTCGGATAGACCTGACCGTGGCGTGCCGCAACGTCATGCTGGACGAAACGCGTTGCCTATCGGTTGTGCTGGAGCCGGGTTGGGGTCGCTCGTGGCGCTTCGAGCTGCCCCTCGATACCAGCGCGTGCGGGGCGGTGGAGGTTTCCGTGGAGCGCCTGGGCGCATCCGACCCGCTCTGCTTGATCAGGCGCCGTATCGGCTGTTCCTACGGGGGGTCGTATACGGTGTACCCTCGCCTGATCGATCTGGCTGTTCCGCTTGAGCGCGCGCCGCGCGCCCGATTCTCCGGATCGTCGTACGATCGCACTCGCAAGGGCCAGGATATGAGCGAGACGTTCGATATCCGCGAGTACCGCATGGCCGATCCGCTGCATTCCATCCATTGGAAGCTGTCGTCGAAGATGGGCGAGCTGGTGGTGCGCGAGGCGAGCCATCCTTCGAACTACGACATCTTGGTCCTCGTCGATCTTGGCCGGGCACCGGCAGGGGGCGGCGATCCGTTTGCGGCGGAGGAGATTGCCGCGGCCTTGAGCCTGACGGCTTCGATCAGCTACGACCTGCTGCGCCAGGACCTGTGCCACAAAGTGGCCTCCATGACGGGCGATCGCCTGGTCGACACCATGGTCGACGCCCCCGCGTCGTTCGACGCCATGCTGGATGCGCTGGTGAGCATGCCCATGCCCGCAACGTCCGGGGCCTGCCTGCATCTGTTCGACCAGTACCGGCGCGACCACGATTTCACGAAAACCGTCCTGGTTACCGGCTCGGTGGACGAGGCTGCCTGCGCCCGCATGGCCCATGTCACCGATTTGAGCGTGGTGTGCGTTGGATGCGAGGGACTGGCGGTTGCGGAATCTGCGGCGTCCTATGCCCTTGTGGGCGTGCCGATCGAGACGATCGAGGATCGGGTGAGGAGCGTGGCGATATGACGCGCCGGCTCCCCGCCTTCCCGCGCCCGGATGCGGCGCCCTGGCGCTCGCGTGCCTCGATCGCGCCGGATCGACCGGTTGTCGTCCTTGCCGCGTCGACGGGCGCGCGTTCTCGAAAAGCCGCGTCTCGCCCGCTGGACATGCTTGCGTGCCTGCTCGTCTCGTTCCTGCTGGTGGCAAGTGCGGGGCTGGGCTTCTCGGCTTGTGCCGAGCCGGGCGGTGTGATGGTGTTCTTGGCAACGGGGTGCACGACCCTGGTGATCTTGCACGGCCTGTCGGCCTTTGGCCGCCTGCGGCCGCTCGTGTACGCCGTCGCGTTCCTGTCTGTCGCCGCCGCGGTGGCCACTGCGGTGGTGGCGCCGTCGTTTCGCCGGGGGCTCGCTCGCTTCGGAAACCAGGTCATCACGCGTTTCGATGACGTCTTCGGCGCGTATGCGGCGCTGCTCCCCTCGGAGGCGGGCGACGCTTCGGGCTTGTCGTTCTATGCGGCGCTCGGCATCCTGGTGGCCGTGGCCATATGGATTCTGGTCGACCGCCGCTTGGTGATATCGGTGACGGCCGCAGTGTTCGGCTTCGGTACGGCCAGCCTGTGGCTGGATGCGGGCTATTCGGCCCTGGCCCTGACGGCGGCCTTGGCGGCCTGGGTGTCCATGCTGCGCATGTCGTCGAAGCGGAAGGCTGCCTCCCTGCGGCATGTGGTGCTCGCCTGCGTTGCCGGCGCATGCGCGGTTGCGGTGGTGGTGGGCACGGCGACGCTCTACCGTCCTGTTGAAGCCGTGGACGATGTGCGCGCCGCGGTTGTCAAGGGGGTGGAGGACGCTCGGTACGGAAGCGATTCCCTGCCCCAGGGCGATCTGGCGCAGGCCTGCTCCATGAACGAGGGCGACCGGGAGCGTTTGGCGCTGACTTTCGACAGCGTCCCGGAGAACGCGGTGGTTCTGCGCGGGTTCGTGGGGGCTTCGTACGACCAGGGGTCGTGGCAGGCCCTGGACCACGCCGCCTACGAGGGGGAATGGACGGGGCTCTTCGACTGGCTTGCCACCCAGGAGGGCTTCGCGCCCGCAACGCAGCGCGCCCTCTACCATGACGAGCAGGCTTCCCGCGGCGAGCCGGCCCCGGCCACGCGGTCGCTTTCCATCGAATCGGTGGGCGCCGACCGCGCGTACCTGTACGTGCCCAGCACGCTGCGGTCGTTGAGCGGCGCCGACGCCGTGCCAGGGCGCGACGGGGCCTCGCTGGCGGAAGGCTTGACCGGCGCGCATTCCATCAGCATCGCATTCGACGACGTGGGCGAGGAGGCGGCGTTCGAGCCGACGCCTGCGTGGCTTGCCGAAGAGAGCTCGGCTCGTCAGGAAGGGTACGCGGCGGGCGAGTCGGTGTACCGCGCTTTCGCTGACGCACGCTATCTTGAGGTGGACGATGCCGACCGTGCCCTTTTGGAAAGCCTTCTGTTCGCCGAGGGGGAATGGGAGGACGAGGACGGGGCGACGCTGTACGCGGTAGCCTCGCGCGTGCGCGCCATGCTGGCCACGCTGGCGTCCTACACCGACCAGCCTGTCGAGCCGCCCTCGTCCGAGAGCGCGCTCTCGTGGTTTCTGACCGAAGGGCACCAGGGGAATTCGGCGTATTTCAGCACGGCGGCGGTGCTGGCGTTCCGGACGCAGGGCGTGCCCGCGCGCTATGCAGAGGGGTATCTGATAGACGAGGACTCGCTCGCACGGCTGCGTGCGACGGGTGAGAGCAAGCTGGTGCTGACCGATGCGGACGCCCATGCGTGGGTCGAGGTGTACTGCGAGGGGGCGGGGTGGATACCCCTTGACGCGACCCCCGGCTTCTACGAGCAGCCGTATGCGGCCAAGGACATCGTCGAGGTCAACCAGAGCATGGCGGGCGGCGACGCTTCGGAAGCGGGCGCTGCGGGGGCGGTTGGGGGCAGCAAGCCCGACGACCAGGATGCCCAGCAGGATGCATCCCTTGTTGCGCGCGTCGTGCCGGTCGTCACCGGGGCCTTGCTCGTGGTCGCTGCCGTCGCCGCGCTATCGGCCGGGGTTTTGGAGGGAACGCGCGCGTATCGCCGCCGCCGCAGGGCCGTGCGCATGGCGTCGGACGATCAGGACGTGGCCGTGCCGGCGCTGTTCGACCAGTTGAGCCTGCTCGTGCGCGCTGCCGGCGCGCCGTTCGACCCGCTGCGCCCCCTCGCCTGCTCGGCAGCGGTCGCCGTTTGCTTCCCCGAGGTTGCGGCTGCCGAGTACGAGCGCGCCGTTTCCCTCGTCCAGCGGAGGAGCTTCGGCGGCAAGCAGCTGCGCGCGCACGAGATGCGCGCCCTGCGGCGCTTCGTCGAGCGGCTTGCTTCCGGGCTCGCTCCCGCCGAGGGGCTGCGTGTGCAGATGAGGCGGAGGTATCGAGATGCGCTGTGATAGGATGGGCGCATGAGGGGACTGACGACATACCTGCAGGCGAAGGGCGGGTCGCTCCTGGCTGCCGGCTTGCTTGTGCTCGTTGGCGCCGGCGCGGTGCTGGGCGTGGGCATCGGGCTCGGCTCCGGCGTGTTCGACCCGAGCGGTTTTCTGGGAGCTGGAACCGACCGGCAGAAGGAGGCCTCGCTCGACGCGGCCTTCGGCATCGACCAGACCGAGTCCGAGGGCGAGGCCACGATGGAGGCCGACGAGCAGGAAAAGCCCGAGAGCCCCGTTCCCGACGTCAAGGACTTCAATGCGGTCGATTACGTGCCGGGGAACACAGGCCCTTCGGCGCTGTCGATCGTCGACGGTCCGGCGCAGGGCACGCTGCCCGGTGGGAACGCGGGCGGCGAAGGGTCCGGCGGAGCGGGGTCCGGCGGAGCGGTCGGCCCGGTCGTGGACGGAGAAGGGGACGGTGCCTCCCCCGACGATCCCGGCCCGGGGCCAGGGCCAGGCCCGGGACCCACGCCGGCCGACCCCGATCCCGTCGGGCTTGTACGAGGACATGTTTGACGAGCCGTTGCCGTCGTTTCCCGAGGAGGGCTTTGTGCCTGCCGTTCCTGGCGATCCGGAGCCCGAGGTCGACTTCATGGTGGTCACCGAAAGCGACGGTATGGGAACCTTCGGCATGCAGTCGGTTTACTACGGCCAGGTGCTGACCGATTGGAAGCTTCTGTGCTCGACTTGCTGCTATCTTATTGTGGATGGAGTGCAGTACCGCTTGTCCGAGTTCGGCCCGAACTTTCAAGTAGGGTCGTATCCGCAGGTAGTGGAACAGGACGGAAACCTCGAGGTGGAGTTTCGGGTGCGCTTGAACGAGCAGAGCCCGTGGATGGTCGAGACGGCGCGCTTCGAGGTGCGCCCGTACAAGGTGTACGTTGAAGATTGGAACGGCGGATACCTTGGCGACGGCAGCGACTCGGGCGACGTGTTCTACCCCGACCCCGACAATGACGACCTGGTGCCTTACGTGGACCTGGCCTTCCTGTCCCGCGAGATGCTGCCCGAGGAGCTGCGCGATGAGTCGCTCTTCAGCCCGGTGACGCTGTCCGCCTACTTTGCAGGCTGGTCGGAGACGGAGGGCGGCGCCCTTGTCGATCCCTGCTACCTGCCCTCGCGCAAAGGGCTGACCATACTCAAGCCCTTGCCTTTGCGGCCCGTGCCTCCCGGATACGAGATTTCGTTCGATTATTACCAGTTCAGCCTCCCGGGATCGCAGGTGCTCACCGGCTATCCGGAGGGCGCGGCGGTTCTCGACGTGCCTGCCGGGATCGACGCCGTCGACCTGCTGTCGTTCGACTCCATCGTGTTCGACCAGGTTATTGTGCCGGCTTCGGTTACCGTTCTGAACATCGTCGCCTTCGGCGACCAGGAGGTGCGGCAGGCCTGGCAGGTGGACGAGGGCAATCCGGTGTACCGTTCTCACGAGGGCATGCTCCTCACGCGCGAGGATGCGGCCATCATCGGGGTGCCCACGTCCAAGAGGTCCATCGATGTGCCGGCCGAAACGCCGTCGGTCGCATTGCCCGAGAACAACGCCCTGGCCGAAGTGAGGCTGCACGCGGCGGAGCCGCCCCAGATCGACCTGGCTCTTCTGCATGGTGCGACCATCATCGTGCCGGACGAGCACTACGTGACCTATCTGCAGGCCTGGGGCCCTCGCTTGCAGGACAACGTTTTGGTTGCGGCTTCGGGGACCACGCCCGACTACTACCTGCAGGACGGCGCCCTTCTGAGCGTGGGCGCAGACGGGTCGGTGATGCTTGAGCGCGTGATGCCCGATGCCGCGGGCATCTACGTGGTGCCCGAGGATGTGGTATCGGTGAAGGCGGGCGCGCTGGACGGGTGCGCCCAGGTGGAGGCGCTGGTTCTGCCTCAGGGCGTGCGGAGGCTGGAAGGGGGCTGCTTCTCGGGCGCCCCAGGTCTTGCGCGCGTGTTGTTCCAGGGGTTGACGCCGCCCGATGTGGAAGGAGGGGCATTCGGACCGGAGACGAAGGCTGTCGTCGTGCCCGATGCGCGCGCCGCCTACGAGCGGGCATGGGGCGCGGTGTTGGGCGACGGCCAAGTTGCCTCCCTGCTGGTGGCAAGCGCGTTCGAACTGCGCGAGGTGAACGGCTTCGCGATCTTGGCGGAGCCGGAGGGCAGCGTCCTGCTGCGCGCCCCTGCCGATGTCGAGCGCTTCGATGAGCGCCTGTTGGGCGGCGTGGAGGTGAGCGCCGTCAATGCCCACGCGTTCAAGGAATGCGCGCAGCTGTGGCTGGCCGAGCTTCCGTCGTCGGTTCGCTCCATCGGATGCGAGGCGTTCGAGGGCTGCACGAGCCTCGAGGCGTTCTATGCGCACGCACCCGGGACCATAAGCGTGGATTCTGGCGCGTTCGAGGGCTGCGATGCCTTGCGCTTCGCCGTCTTCGAGGCTGCCGAGGCGTCGTTTGCCGATTCGGACGAGCTGGCCTTCACGTTCCCGGGCTATGCGCTGCGGGGGGCCGCCGGCTATCCCGCCGATGCGTTCGATCGGGACAACTCGGCATTTCACCTGGCCGAACAGGGCAATGGGGTGCTTCTGTACGCCAACAAGTCCAGCGATGCGACGGTGTCCAGCTGGTGTTTGTCCAAGGCCACCCTCAACGCGTCGGGGTCGGTTCCGGCGGACGGGCGGGTTACGTCCATCGGGTCGGGCGCATTCTCGGGATGCGCGGGCATCACCTCGTTCGACTTCGCAGGCGCGCGCTCGCTTCACGTTATCGGCGATGCGGCCTTCTTCGATTCCGGCCTTGCCGGCGGCATCGTCATCCCCGGCAACGTGTTCTCGATAGGCGACGGCGCCTTCACCTCGGCCAAGCGCTTGAGAGCGTTCATATCGAAGGCTCTCGGATGGACGAGCTGGGCATGGCGGTGTTCTCTGGATGCTCGTCGCTTGCGCGCGTGACGTTCGGTGCGGCGTGCGCGATCACGGAGATGGGGGAGTCTGTGTTTGCCGGCACCGCGCTCGAGGAGGTGGAGCTGCCCGCTGCGCTGCGCACGCTGCCGGCCGAGGCTTTCGCCGACTGCCCGAACCTGGTTTCGGTTTCGCTGCCCGCCTCGCTCGAGGACCTGTGGACGGGCGCCTTCAACCGGTGCCCGAGCCTGGCCTCCGTGACCGTGCGCGGGCCGGTGCCGCCGCGGCTCGGCTTCTACTGGGGCAGCCCGTTCTCGTTCGGGGAAGGCCTTCCGGAAGGGTTCCGCGTGGTGCTGGCGGGTGCCGCGGCGGGGCACGAGGACGAGTACGTCGATGCGTGGAAATACTCGATGGTCGCGCGCGATGCGACGCAGGGGCCCTTGCCGCCCGACCTCGAGCAGGCGGGCTCGAACGCCGTGCGCGCCGTGCTGGGCCTGGCGCTGGTCGAAGGTCCCGCCGTCGAGGCGGAAGAGCTCGCGGCGGAAGCGGAAAGACCCGCTGATGGAGCCGCGGAGCCTGTGGTGGAGGCCGCAGGGACCGAGCCGCCGCCTGCCGCGGGGACCGAGCCGCCAGCAGCTCCTGACGATCGTTCTTCGGCCGAGGCCTTGCCGGAGGGCGACTAAATCCGTTTCCGGTATCGTCATCTGGCCGGAGAGAGCCTATAATGGGTCTGTTGCGCCATCGCGCCAAGAAGCTCCGGGCTTGCCTTGCGAGCCGGAACAAGCCGACGAAAGAGACCCACCGTACGTGGATACTTCGCTTGCCATACTCGTAGTCGACGACTCCAAAGTCGACCGTACCCTGTTGGCAAATATGTTCTCGGGATCGTATTCCCTGCTCGAAGCGCGCAGCGGACGCGAAGCGCTCGAGATCATGGCGCATGAGAAGGTGGATGTCGTGGTGCTCGACATCGGCATGGAGGGGATGGACGGCTTCGAGGTCATCTCCGCCATGAAGGCCGATCCCGCCCTTGCCGGCGTTCCCATCGTGGTGGAGACGAGCGAGCACGCCCATGAGGAGGCATCCCTCCTGGCCGGCGCGGACGATTTCATCGTCAAGCCCTTCAACCCGGTGGTGGTGCGCAAGCGCGTCGAGAACATCGTCATCAAGCACGTTCTGGAGCGCGAGCGGCTTCAGATGGAAGTGCAGAAAAACGAGCTGCTGGCAAGCCGCCGGGCAAGCGAGCTTCTGTTCGCCGCCGAGCACGACAGCCTGACCGGCCTGTACAACCGCTCCGCCTTCTTCCGGAAAACCGCCGCCTACCTCGCCGAGCGCCCCAGCGAGGACTATACCGTCGTGCAGTTCGACATCGAGCGCTTCAAGGTCATCAACGAGCTGTACGGCAGCGAGAAGGGCGACGAGGTGCTGTTGGCCATTGCGGGCGCCCTGCGCGAGAGCGTGCAGGATATCGGCACGTACGGCCGCATGGAAGCCGATCGTTTCGCGATGTGCCTGCCGCGTGCGTATGCGGCGGAGAAGGCCTTCGAGCAGCCGCTTGCCGCCGCGTTGGAGCGAACGGGTCTGGACCGCCAGATCGTGCTCTGCTATGGCATGTACGAGGTGGTCGACCGCTCGATGCCGGTCGATATCATGTGCGACCGGGCGAACCTCGCCCTGCGCTCCATCAAGGGCAACTACAACGAGCACCTGGCCCTGTACGACGGCGTCATGCACCAGGCGTTCGTGGCCGAGCGCGAGCTGCTGGACGAGGGCGGCCGCGCCCTCCTCGATGGCCAGTTCGAGCCGTTCATCCAGCCGATCTTCGATCTCTCGACGGGGAAGCTGGCCAGCGCCGAGGCGCTGGTGCGATGGCGCCATCCGGCGAAGGGCCTCGTGGCGCCCGGCGCCTTCATGCCGTTTTTCGAGAACAACGGGTTCATCGTCAAGCTCGACGGGTACATTCGGGAATCCGTCTGCAAGATCTTGTTCCGCATGGCCGAGCTGGGGATAGAGTGCTCGCCGGTCTCGGTCAACGTGTCGCGTCTGGAGTTCTACGACCCGAACCTCTGCCAGAACCTCATCGACCTGGTGACGCGCTACGGGATCGACCCGTCCAAGCTGCGGCTGGAGATCACCGAAAGCGCTTATGCCGACAACATGCCCCAGCTGCTGGAGGCCATGGACGAGCTCCAGCGCTTCGGGTTCACGGTGCTCATGGACGATTTCGGAGCGGGCTATTCGTCGCTTAGCATGCTGCGCGACGTGTCGGTGGACATGATCAAGCTCGACATGCGCTTCCTAAGCCATGAAGACGAGGGCGTGCAGTCGCGCGAGAGGAACATCCTGCAGGCGATCATCCCCATGGCGAAGTCCCTGGGCCTGCCGATCATCGCCGAGGGCGTGGAGACAGGCGGCCAGGCCTCGTTCCTGAAGAAGGTCGGATGCGATTTCGTGCAGGGGTACTTGTATGCGCGCCCCTTGCCGCAGGACGAGTACATCGCCTTGGTTTCCGATGCTGCCCGCGGGGCATTCGCGTTCGGCGAGGAAGGGTAGCGGCTATGGAATGCAATCTGGACAGCCTAAGGGCAATCGGCATCGACCTGGAGCCGACGGTGAAGCGCTTCTGCGACGATACGGGGCTGCTGGTTGAAATGCTGCACGAGTTCGCGCAGGAGGATTTGGCCGAGGGGCTGCCGTCTGCGCTCGGGGCCGACGACCTTGCCGAGGTCGAGCGCCTCGCGCATGCGGTGAAGGGCACGTCGGCGAACTTGGGCCTCATGGAGCTGAGCGCGCGCTGCAACGAGGTGGTGCAGGCTGTTCGGGCGGGCAAGACGGAGGGCCTCGAGGGCTTGGTCGATGCCGCCGTGCGGTGTTATCGTACCGTTCGCGCAGGTATCGCGTCGCTCTGATATGATGGGACGCTCCAGAACGTACGACAGATAGAGGTAGTCCGCCATGCCCGAATTCGATGAACCGGTATTCCGTGACCTGCTGTTCCATCAGAAGCGCAAGCACGGGAAGTGGCGCGAGGTCGAGGCGCCCCAGCTGGAGGGGCTGGTGGCCGACACGCACGCCCACCTCCAGCTGCTGGCCGACCCGGCTTTGTCGCTCGCGCGCGCCGCAGCGCACGGCGTGGGCTTCGTTTGCACGATAACCGATGTGCACGAGGACGGCGCCGTCACCTTCGAGCAGCTGGGCAGCTGGGAGCATGAGACCGCGCTGAACATCGGTCGGCTCGTCCATCGCTGTTGAGGGACGCCCTGCCCGCGCGTGCCGCGGGTTCGCATTGCCACGGGCTGCCATCCCCATAATGCCCGGTTCTACGATGACGCGCTCGAAGACGTGCTGCGGGCGCGGTTGGCCGATCCGCGCGTGGCGGCGGTCGGCGAGATCGGTCTGGATTTCCACTACGATTTCTCGCCCCGCGACGACCAGCGCTCGGCGTTCCGGCGCCAGCTGCGCGTGGCGAGGGAGTGCGGCCTGCCGGTGATCCTGCACGTGCGCGAGGCGCACGACGAGGCGCTGGCCATCATGCGCGACGAGGGCTTCCCCGAGGCGGGAACGCTGCTGCACTGCTTCAACCTGGATTGGAACGTGCTGGAACCGTGGGTGGAGGCCGGCTGCTACGTGGCGTTCGGCGGGCCGCTCACGTTCAAGAAGAGCGACGACGTCCGCGAGGCCGCGGCCCGCGTGCCGGCGGACCGTCTGCTCACCGAGACGGATGCGCCTTACATGACGCCCGAGCCCCTGCGCGGCACCGCCTGCGGGCCCGAGCACGTCATCTTCACGGCCGAGCACCTGGCCGAGGTGCGCGGGTGCGCGCCCGGCGATGAGCGCGCGGCGCTGCTGCGCCAGCTTTTGGAGAACGCCCGCACTTTGCTCGACCGCGAGCCGACGGCATGGCAAGAGCAGGCCGCCCGTGCGTTCTATGCCGACGCCTTCGCAACGCTAGACGGCGCGGCCCCGGCTGCAGCCCACGGACAATAAGGAGCCGCCCCTATGAACCGCCTGATCATCGTAGGATCGCCACGCATCGACGGCCGCAGCGCGCACTTGGCCGACTTGCTGTTCGAGTCGTGCATCGACGAGTGCCCCGACGACGAGCTGGCGCTTGCGCCGGTGTCGACGCTCGCCATCGAGCCCTGTCAGGGGTGCGATGCGTGCAAGGCGCTTGCCGCATGCGCGGCAAGCGGCGGGGCGTCCGACGGCGAAACGGCCGAGGAGGCGTGCCGCCGCTGCGTCATCGACGACGACATGGCGGAGGTGTACGAGCTGATCGATGCCGCCGACGAGCTGGTGGTGGTGTCGCCCGTGTACTTCGCCGGCGCCCCCGCCCAGCTGAAGGCGCTGCTCGACCGGCTGCAGCCCTACTTCTGGACCGATGCGCGCCATGGGAGAAAGCGCCCGGCCACGCTGCATGTGGTGGGCGAGGGCGGCGATCCGCACGGTTTCGAGCCGCTGGTGGGCGTGGTGCGCTCGTCGCTGTCATGCGCCGGCTTCGCCCTTGAGCGCGTGCTTGACTGGGTGGGCCGGATAGACGAAGACGGCGAGATCACGGCCGAGGCCGTCGAGCATGCGCTCGCGCCCC
>OLSE01001816.1_pt1 | contig 14787 bp, 11 predicted proteins | sample 1673191 | NCBI WGS metagenome assembly OLSE01 (sample SAMEA3136764, study PRJEB25190) | human gut metagenome | biome: human gut; feature: human-associated habitat; material: faeces | place: Austria | collected 2013
CGAAGTGCGTTGTTATCATATCGCTCTCCGTCTTATCCGCCGGGTGCTGAACCGCCGTGAAGTCATAAACCTCATAATCGCTCGGTACAACGACCATTCCGCCGGGATGCTGTGACGTTGTTCTCTTAACGCCTGTACAGCCTGCCGCAAGACGTGATATTTCGGCGGAATTTGCCGTCATACCCTTCTTTTCAAGCCACTTGCGTACAAAGCCTTCCGCAGTCTTTTCCTGCACGGCTGAGATAGTACCCGCCTTGAAAACGTGATCCTTACCGAACAGTTCTTCAGTATATCTGTGTACCTTTCCCTGTACCTCGCCCGAGAAGTTAAGGTCAATATCAGGCGACTTATCGCCGTCAAATCCGAGGAACGTTTCAAACGGTATATCGTGACCGTCACGGATCATATCTATATCGCAGTTCGGACACTTTTTCGGCGGCAGGTCAAAGCCCGAGCCGTAAGAGCCGTCAAGGATAAATTCGTTGTGTCGGCACTTGGGACATCTGTAGTGCGGAGGCAAGGGGTTTACCTCGGAGATACCTGCCATTATGGCAACTACCGATGAACCTACCGAGCCTCGTGAACCGACAAGGTAACCGTTCTTTTCCGAGAACGCAACCAGCTTCTGCGCTATCATATACAGTACGGCAAATCCGTGCTTTATGATAGAGTCAAGCTCTTTTTTCAGTCGCTTTTCAACTGTTTCCGGCAGATCGTCACCGTACCATGCGTGCGCCCTGTCCCAGCAAAGCTGCTGTAATTCTTCGTCTGCACCGTCAATGTGAGGAGTATATGTGCCTGTGGGGATAGGCCGTACCACCTCGATCATATCGGCGATTCTGTTCGTGTTTGTAATAACGACTTCCTTCGCCTTTTCTTCACCGAGATAAGCGAATTCCTCAAGCATTTCATCGGTAGTCCTGAAATAAAGCGGCGGCTGATTTGCGAAGTCCTCATAGCCCTGTCCTGCCTGCAGTACCTCACGGAATACAGCGTCCTCAGGGTCTTTGAAATGCACGTCACAGGTAGCGACTACCGGCTTTCCGAGCCTGTCACCAAGCTGCACTATAGCACGGTTGAGATCTCTCAGATCTTCTTCACTGCTTACCTTGCCGTTTCTGAGCAGGAACATATTATTGCCGATAGGCTGTATCTCAAGATAATCATAGAACGATGCGATTTCCTCTATCTTCTCCTGCGATTCCTTTTCAAGTATCGCCCTGAAAAGTTCGCCTGCCTCGCACGCACTTCCTATGATAAGTCCCTCTCTGTACTGCGACAGCAGGGATTTCGGTATTCTCGGCTTTTTATAGAAATAATCAAGGTTCGATGCGGAAATAAGTCTGTACAGATTTTTCAGACCGACCTTGTTCTTTACAAGAATTATCTGGTGATATGTAGGCAGCTTCTTTATATCCACGCTTCCGAATGCCGTGTTGAAGTCGCCTATATATTCAAGCTTTGCGGTCTTTCTTGTATCGTTTACTATGTGCATATATATCATGCACAGCATTTCTGCGTCCGCAACCGCTCTGTGATGGTCAAAGTCGCCCAGCTTGAAATACTTTGCTATAGTATCAAGCTTATAGTTCTTGATACCCTTGAGCGCCGCCTTTGCAATACTCAGCGTATCGACTACAGGATTATCAAAGCTCTTTCCCATTCTCGTGGCGGCACTTCTGATAAACGACACGTCAAACTTTGCGTTATGTGCGCAGACCGGAGAATTGCCGCAGAAAGCCATAAAGTCGCTGACCGCAACATCCTCTGTCGGAGCGTCAGCTACCATATCATCCGTGATACCCGTAAGTTCCGTGATATTTGACGGTATCGGCATCATCGGATTTACAAATGTCGAGAATCGTTCAACTATCTCCATATTACGCAGCTTTACCGCACCTATTTCGGTTATACGCTCGTTTGCGGGATGAAGTCCCGTTGTTTCTATGTCAAATACGATTATATCGTCCTCGATTTTTACATTGTCACATCCGTCAACAACTGCGTTTCCGTCATTTACAAAGTATGCCTCAAGACCATAAATCACCTTGAAGTCGGGATCGTCCTTGTTTATCTTCTCAACGGTATTCATAGCCTCAGGATACGCCTGTGCGTTGCCGTGGTCGGTTATAGCTACCGCCTTGTGACCCCATGCGTGAGCCTGCTTTACAAGCACAGACGGAGCTGTAACTGCGTCCATATCCGACATATTTGTATGCATATGCAGTTCTACTCTCTTTTCGGGAGCATTGTCCTGCTTCGGCTTTACCTCGACAAGCATTACCGACTGCGGATTAAAGCAGTTGCAGTGCAGAAAATCGTCAGCCTTATAACTGCCGTTCGCAAGTATCTTTGTACCGTTCTGAATAAAGCTGTAGCTGTCAAGCTTTGTATTATAAACGAACAGCTTCATTATCATAGATGAAGTCCTGTCGCTGAATGCGGCTGTGATTATCGTTGACTTTCCGCTTTTTGTTTCTTTCTTTTCAACGTTGAAGATTTCACCCCATACGGTAACATTGTCACGCTCCGTCATTATGCTTGCCATCTCAACGGGAGCGTCATTTATCGGCTTGCCCATTACGAGTTTTGCTTTACTGCCGAAATGCGTGGTTTCAAACATCAGATCCATTTCCTCAGGCTCTGCAAACACGTTTGCCTTTGTCATTGCAGGAGCGGCAGGTGCATTTCCTCCCTGCGAGGAAGCCTTTGGCGCAGGTGTTTTCATAGTGTAATCATCACGCAGTGAAACCTGCATTATATCCGTAGGATTGAACTGCATCTCATTTGCGAATGTGTCAAGCTTATAACTGCCGTGCATAACAAAAACCGCACCGTCTTCAAGAAAATCGTAATCGTCGATAATCTCGGTCTTAGCGAACAGCTTTACAGGTATCCTGCCCGTATCGTCACAAAGCGATGCTGTAATTATCGTGTAGACGCCGTTTCTTGTATCCTTATGCTCGACATCGGTAAGCTCGCCCCATACCGTGACGCTGTCGCTTTCTTCGCCCAGTGACTTCAGCGACTGTGGTGCTTCGGTTATCTCGTTTCCGAGATATAAAAGTCCGTCCGTGTTCAGCTTATCCTCAAGATATGTAAGCGTTATCTTGCCGGGACGCTTTCTCGGCTCAGGCCTTGATTTCTTACCTCTGGAGCTTTTGCTCTCGCTTGCACGCTCTGCCGCTTTCCTGTCAATCTCATCAAAATCCGGAAGCGGCTGTGCCGACAATTCCTCATAATATCTTTCGTCAAGGTCTGCATAACCTACTGTCGCATTTTCGCTGAATTTTACCGTTACGCTCTTTGAGAATACGCCCTTTGTGAACTTCTCTATTTCCTTGTCTATCTTCTCGCTGTACAGAAGGTCAATTCCGCCGTGCATAAGCGTAAACTCAAATGTATCTCCGTCGTCGCTTATCTCGGAATCGTCCATATATCCGTTTATAACGCCGTGTGACGGCTTCAATATCTGAATAATGTCATAAAGATATGACGGGCTGAACAGCTCAGGTGCATATTTCGGATAAATCTTTACTGACGGCACACCCAGATATTTCTTTATTGCATTGCCCGTTTCGGCAAGCACGCTGTACGGTATCAGTTCATCCGCTTCAAGCTGAAGTATCATGCTCTTATCCGCTTCGTCACACAGTATCGACAGCAGTCGTGCGTCCGCTGTCTGCTGAGGCATTTCGACCCTGTCAAGAATTTCTTTTAAAATGGCAGCCATTTATTTCACGTTCCTCATAATTTTTCTTTGTTGCCGAGCATCAAGCCGACCTCGTCCATAAGTTCGTCAACCAGCTTTTCCTCAGGTACTCTGCGTATAACCTCGCCCTTTTTGAAGATTATACCCTCGCCCTTTGCGCCGGCGATGCCTATATCGGCCTCTCTCGCTTCTCCCGGACCGTTTACGACACAGCCCATTACAGCTATCTTTATATCGGCTGTTATATCTCTTGTACGCTGTTCGACCTGCTTTGCTATAGAAATAAGGTCGATTCCCGTTCTGCCGCAGGTAGGGCAGGAAACTATCCTCACACCGCCGCCTATGCCTACTGCTTTAAGTATATCCTTTGCGGCATATATTTCTTCTACAGGGTCGGCTGTCAGCGATACTCTTATCGTATCCCCGATACCGTCAAGGAGCAGTGAGCCTATTCCCGCCGCCGACTTGATTATACCCATACGGGCTGTGCCTGCCTCGGTCACTCCGAGGTGCAGAGGATAATCGTACATTTCGTGTATCAGACGATAGCTCTCCGTCATCAGCTTGACATCTGACGATTTGACCGAAAGCACTATATCGTCAAAATCAAATTCACGGAGCATTTCCACATGGCGTGAAGCGCTTTCGGCCAATGCCTGTGCGGTAGGACCGCCGTACTTAGCAAGAAGCTCACGTTCTACCGAGCCGCTGTTCACGCCTATTCTTATAGGAATATTGCGGTTGCGGCAAGCGTCCGCCACAGCCTTCACCCTGTCCTTATCCCCGATATTTCCCGGATTTATCCTTATCTTGTCAACACCTGCCGCCGCACATTCGAGCGCTATCCTGTAATCAAAATGTATGTCTGCGACAACAGGTATATTGACCGCATTTTTAAGTGCGTATATAAGTTCCGAGTTTCTCACCGCAGGCACTGCCGTGCGTATTATCTCACAGCCTGCCTTTTCAAGCTCGATTGCCTGCATTACATTGCCCTCAACATCATCCGCAGGGATATTCAGCATCGACTGTATATATATATGCTCTCCTCCGAGAGTGAGATTTCCGACTTTAACTTTCTTCTTACTCATTTTAACCGCCTGTAATTATTCTTACAATATCATTGAATGTTACTATAACCATAAGCACCATAAGCGCAACGATACCGATAAAATGCACCATTCCCTCATGCTCCGCCTTGACAGGCTTTCCTCTGATAAGCTCTATGAAAAGGAACACAAGTCTGCCGCCGTCCATAGCTGGTATCGGCAGGAGATTTACTATGCCTATGTTTATTGCAATCAGCGCCGCTAGCGTCATAAGCGAACCCCAGCCGAAAGAAGCAACGGTGCTTACACTCTGCACAACACCGATAGGACCCGACATTTCATTAAGGCCGTATGTGCCGTTGAGCAGATTGCCGAACGAGATCCATATCAGTCTGCCGTATGAAACAAAGTCCGCACACGCCGCCTGTATAACGTTCACAAAATTGTGCCTCTCGCCGTAAACGATAAAGTCGAGATACAGGTTGTTTTCCTCAGACGTATATCCGCTTTTATATTCATCTGCAATTGCCGTAAACGACTTTGCAAATTCTGCATCGTTCTTTTCAAGCTCCTTGAAAGCCTCTGTATAGCTGTTAGTATCTATATCGAAATATTCGGTGGGAAGTGCCGCATATCCCTCTTTTTCACCCACCAGCTTTTTATATTCCGAAATCATTTTTGCGTAGGAACGTGACGCAAATTTAACATTGTTCAGTTCAACCGTCTGACCGTTTCTCTCGACTACAAAGTCATAGCTGTAATACTGTGAGCCTATGCCCCTCGACTGTGAATTTGAAAGCTGGAACGAAATATCCATCGTTGTATAGATGTTCATACCGTTGATTTTCAGTATCTTATCGTTTGCCTGAAGCACAGACGAGCTTATCGCACCCTCCTGAAATCCCGCAACGACATTGGTCGAAACGCTGTTTGAACATAAAACGGAAATAATGCAGAAGATAAATCCGAGAACGAAGTTCATAAACGCACCTGCGGCGATTACAAGTATTCTCATCCACACAGGCCTGTTTCTGAAGCTTCTCGGGTCGTCATTTTCAACATCCTCGTCAAGCATGACCGAGCCGCCTATAGGCAATGCCTTGAAGGCAAACACAGTTTCCCCGATACGCTTTTTGAACAGCTTCGGACCCATTCCTATCGCAAATTCCTTGACCTTCATCTTGCACAGCTTTGCGACCGTGAAATGTCCGAATTCATGCACAAGTATAATCAAAAAAAACAGAAGTATTCCCAGTAAAATGTTGAGTATGTTCAAAAGTGCCTCCTTATTCTAAGCGTGGGCAATTACATATTCCCTTGCCGTGTTTTCACTGTCCAGTATATTGCCGAGCGTTACCTCTTTATGCTCCCTCACATTTTCGCAAGTGTCGGCAACAAGCTCTCCTATGCGGTAAAACGGTATCTTATCCTCAAGGAAAAGTCCGACAGCCGCCTCGTTTGCGCTGTTAAGCACAGTGCAGGCTGTACCGCCCCTTGCTATCATCTTTTTTGCGTATTTAAGACACAGGAACGTTTCCTCGTCTGCTTTTTCAAACGTCATAGTGCCGACATCAAAAAGCGATAGCCTTTTTGCCGGTGACGGTAACCTTTCGGGATAGGTCAGCGCAAACTGTATCGGTATTCTCATATCGGGTACGCCCATCTGACCTATGACCGAGCCGTCCTCGAACTCGACCGCAGAGTGCAAAATGCTCTGTCTGTGAACATTTACCTCCACTTTTTCAGGTGTAACTCCGAACAGCCACACCGCCTCTATAAGCTCAAGCCCCTTGTTCATAAGCGTTGCGCTGTCTGTTGTTATCTTCTGTCCCATGTTCCAGTTAGGGTGCTTCAGTGCCTGTGCCTTTGTTACTGTTTTCAGCTTTTCATAGCTGTATCCGAAAAACGGACCGCCCGATGCCGTAAGCAGTATACGCTCGATACTGCTTCCTCCGCTTGCCATAAGCGACTGGAATATAGCTGAATGCTCGCTGTCTATCGGCAGTATCGGCAGGTTTTTCTCCTTCGCCTTTTTCATTACAAGCTCGCCGCCCGTAACAAGCGTTTCCTTGTTAGCAAGCGCCACCTTGTTGCCTGCGTCAAGCGCCGCAAGAGTAGGACGAAGCCCAACCATACCTACGACCGAATTTACAACAGCGTCTGTTTTCAGTGATGACACCTCACACAACCCATCCATTCCGCACAGCACCTTTATATCTGTATCGGAAAGCCGCTGCTTCATATCGCTGTAACGTTTTTCGTCATATATGCAGACAGCTTCAGGCATAAATTCACGAGCCTGCTTTTCAAGAAGTTCGGTGTTTTTTGCGGCACAAAGTGCAATCGGTCTGATACCGTGCATACGGCATACGTCAAGCGTCTGTGTACCTATCGAGCCTGTACTGCCGAGCAGGGCTATATTCTTTATAATACTCAATTGTTACCTCTTTATGACAAATAATGCCGAAGAGTATTCCGCTTCGGCATTGTAATATGATTATACGATTATGCTATTGGGGTTATGGGGAAGTATATCTGGAACATCATATATGCAAACGGTGCGGCAAGCAGAACACTGTCAAAACGGTCAAGAATACCGCCGTGTCCGGGTAATATATTGCCGAAATCCTTTACAGAACATTCACGCTTTACAAGTGACGCAGAGAGATCTCCGACTACGCCGAGTCCAGATATAACAAGCGCCATAACAGTGAGATACACCCAGTTTACGCTGAATGTATGCACTCCGCCGTTTATCATGCTGTCGATAAGCTCATACGCAAAGCTCATTATAACCGCAAAAACGCCCGATGTTATTATACCTCCGACAAAGCCCTCCCACGTTTTCTTGGGGCTTATCGCAGGACACATCTTATGCTTGCCGAAAAACGTTCCGACAAAATACGCACCGGCATCTCCCACCCATGCGCTCACCATAGTATAAACTATAAGGAACATAGCGTGATCCGGGAATCTTGAGCGTATAAATGCTATCGAGCAAAGTGCAAGAGGTATCGTAATAGATACAAACGCAACAAGTGCGACCTGCTCAAATCGAGCCTTCTCGTGATTGAACAGCATTCCGAGAAGCATTATTACAACAAAACCGAAGTAAATCAGCTTTACGTTGTTCCTGAGCGGTTCTATCCAGAAAATAATAGGTGTTACAGCCGCAAATATAAGGCTTACGGCTGATGTGAACTTATTCTTCAGATATTTGGTCGTAACTAACATTTCATATACCGCTATGACAGAAAAAGCCGTCATAGCAACATAGTAAAGTACCTCATTGTTAAGTGCTATTATTAAAATACCGATCGGTATCGCTACCAGTGCGGTCACTATTCTGGTTACCATCTTGTAGTTCTTTTCCTTTCAGAAACGCATTACAGTCCGCCGAATCTTCTGTTTCTCCTTGCGTACTCGTCGCAAGCCGCAATAAGATCCTTCTTTGAAAAATCCGGCCACAGAACATCCATAAACAAAAGCTCCGCATAAGCTCCCTGCCAGATAAGGAAGTTTGAGGTTCTCTGCTCTCCGCTCGGCCTTATAATAAGGTCGACAGGAGGAATGCCCTTAGTATAAAGATAATTGTCAAAATCGTCTTCCGTAAAGCCGTCAAGATCGACCTTACCCTCTTTATAATCCCTTGCAAGACGTTTTGCCGCAGTCAGTATCTCATCCTTACCGCCGTAATTGAGCGCTACAAGAACATACAGACCGTCATTATTCTTTGATATTTCTTCAATCTCGACAAGCCTTGCCTGTATGTCATCATCAAACGCAGACTTATCCCCGAGAAAGATTATCCTTGTATTCTTCTGAGCCATACTGCGTATATCGTCAAGATATTTTACAAGCAGCTTCATTATGGCGTCAACTTCATCCTTCGGACGTTTCCAGTTTTCCGTTGAAAACGCATAGAATGTGCAATATTTTATTCCGATGTCACGGCAATCCTCAACAGTGCGCCTGAATACCTTTGCGCCCTGTGAATGACCCGCCTTTCTCGGAAGCCCTCTTTTTTTCGCCCACCTGCCGTTTCCGTCCATGATAAATCCGACATGGAGCGGAACACAGGTCAAAGCATCCTTATTCAAATCAGCCAATTTGATTACCGGCAATTAAACTGTCATGATTTCTTTTTCTTTTGCACTGCAGGCAGCGTCCATTTCATCACAGTATTTATCTGTGAGCTTCTGAACGTCCTTCTCGCAGTTCTTGAGATCGTCCTCTGTGATTTCGTTGTTCTTCTTCATAGCCTTGAACTTTTCCATAGCGTCACGGCGAACGTTGCGGACAGCTACCTTACCTTCCTCGGCGATCTTCTTTACCTGCTTGCAAAGCTCTTTTCTTCTCTCCTCTGTAAGCTGGGGGAAGGTGATACGGATAGCCTTACCGTCGTTTGTGGGAGTAATTCCGATGTCGCTTGCAAGTATAGCCTTTTCGATAGGCTTGAGAGTTGAAGCGTCCCAGGGAGTGATAACAAGCACTCTTGCCTCTGAAACGGCAACAGCCGCCATAGCGTTTATCTGCGTGGGAACACCGTAGTAGTCAACAGTCACCTTATCCAGCACTGCGGGATTTGCTCTGCCTGCACGGATTGAAGCGTATTCTGTTTCAACAGCGGCTACGCACTTGCCCATCTTGTCCTTAGCGGTATTGATTACGTCTTTCATTGGTTAATTTCCTTTCAGGTATATATTATCGTTTTTATTTACCTTCAGCTTACTTGTCGCTGACTACAGTACCTATCTTCTTGCCCATTACAGCATCGAAAATATTATCCGGTCTGCTCAGATCGAATACAAGGATAGGTGTCTTGTTCTCACTGCACATAGCCGCAGCGGCACTGTCCATAACCTTGAGGCTCTGCACGAGTATCTGCTGATGTGTGAGCGAGTCGTACTTAACAGCATCGTCATACTTATGCGGATCCTTGTCATAGATACCGTCAACCATAGTCGCCTTGAGCAGTATATCCGCATTTATCTCTGCGGCTCTAAGTGCGGCGGCACTGTCTGTCGAGAAGAACGGGCTGCCCGTACCGCAACCGAATATCACTATTCTTCCCTTTTCAAAATGCCTTACAGCCTTCTGTCTTATATACGGCTCGGCTATCTGCTTCATATCAATGGCAGTCTGCACACGAACCTGACAGCCGAGGCTTTCAAGTACATCGGCAACTGCAAGTGCGTTCATTGCTGTAGCAAGCATACCGATATGGTCGGCTCTTACTCTGTCCATATTCTCGCTTGAACGGCCTCTCCAGTAGTTGCCTCCGCCGACAACGATACCTATCTCGGTACCGACGTCATAGCACTTCTTAATGCTCTTGCATATTTCGGTGACAGTGGGCATATCAAGACCCATCTTCTTGTCCCCTGCAAGTGCCTCACCGCTGAGCTTTAAAAGTATTCTCTTATACTTCGGTTGATTTTCGGACATATTGTTGTTTTTCCTTTCAGATAGGGTATTAAATTTTCATCAATAATCAAGAACTCTTATGCGGCCGAGCAGCTTATCTCCGAGCTTTGCAACAGCCTCGTTGCAGTCCTTTTCGCTGATAGCGGGAGTAATAAACGCAAGCTCGCCGTCCGGAGCGCCCTTTCTTGTAAGATAGCTTACCTTGCCGAACAGAGCCTCTGCCTCGTCCTTTGAAACGCCGTTTACACGGATGTAATTTTCAAGAACTATCTTGTCTGTATCCTCGATGAAGTCCTGATCGCTGTCCTCCCAGTAAAGTGACTTACTCGATGAGTTCATCTTCACAGCGATAACAATATCAGCTACAACGGCGCTTGCTGTCGGGAGCTTGCCCGCACCCTTGCCGTAGAATACGACATCGCCCGTAGAGTCGCCTCTTACGAGTATTGCATTGAATACATCGTTAACGCCTGCAAGCTGGCTGTCCTCGTGGATAAACGCAGGGCAAACCATAACAGCTACCTTGCCGTCATCCTGTCTTGAAGCCCAGCCGATAAGCTTTATCGAGCCGCCGAAATTCTCGCAGTATGCAACATCCTCAGGTGTAATCTTCGTGATACCTTCGGTATGGATATTATCGGGATAAACGTGCTTTCCGAACGAAAGTGACGCAAGTATGCAGATCTTTCTGCAAGCGTCGATACCGTCAACATCGGCAGAGGGGTTACGCTCGGCATAGCCAAGTTCCTGAGCCGTCTTTAATGCGTCGTCAAATGCCATGTTGTCACGGATCATCTTTGTAAGTATAAAGTTTGTAGTACCGTTTAAGATACCTGCGATTTCATCTATGCGGTTAGCCGAAAGGCACTGGTGAAGCGGTCTTATAATCGGGATACCGCCGCCTACGCTCGCCTCGAAGAAGAAGTTTACACCCTTCTCGTGTGCGATTTTCAGAAGCTCTGCGCCCTTCTTGGCAACAAGCTCCTTGTTTGATGTTACAACGCTCTTTCCTGCAAGAAGCGATGACTTTACAAAATCGTATGAAGGCTTGATACCGCCTATAACCTCAACCACTACCGAAATTTCGGGGTCGTTCAGTATAACGTTGAAGTCCTTTACAAACTTGTCTTTATAAGGACTGTCGGGAAAATCACGCAGATCAAGAATGTACTTTATCTCTATCTCCTGACCGGCTTTCTTTAAAAGACCTTCCTTATTCTTCTCAATAACCTCGACTGTGCCTGAGCCTACGACACCGTAGCCAAGAACTGCTATTTTTGCCATTGAAAACTATCCTCCGTTTTCTTTTGTTCGATTTATACAGTTTTAAGTATATCACGATTTTTTATGCCTGTCAAGGTAAAAACACAACTGCCGCTCCTGCAAAATTTTCATTGCAAAAAAGAAATTTCACACAGCTGTAAAAAACGGCTGTGTGAAAGCATTTTTGCTTACAGCGTCAACCGCTCCTCAACGTACCTTTGTGCGCCTGTCGGAGCAGTTTCCTTGTCTGCGTGTGTTTCTCATCGTCTGCGGCATCATTGCCAAGTTTTATTGCATTCTTCCGAATGAAGATATTCAATGTTTTTGCAAGTGAATCTATACGCCTTTTCTTGCTCCCCTTTGTTCTTTTCCTTTTACTCTTGAATGATATTGCGCCCGGTGTATCCGGAGAAACGAACATAAGACTTCCGTAGTCACAGCTGAGATGTTGACAGAAGTGTCGAAACTTATTTCAACTAACGTTTATCTGCCGCCGACAACATAAGTTAATCCATACATCAATATTTATAACGGCGGAACTTGATGCGGCACATTGCCGCCCGCCGCACCGCTATCACTCCTTGACTACTTCGTAGTCCTTGCCGCTTGTTGCACGCTTTAATGCCTCAAGATACTGCGGAGTTCTCCACTTGTATGTCTTCCTGTTTACCTGTCTGCCGCTATCCCATATAAACGTTGCTATACCGTAATCACTGCACAGCTTGTTCAGCTTTTCTATAAAGAATATACAGGAAGAAAGATCGCTTCCGCTTGCCGCATATTCACCGATTATTACGGGTATTCCCTTGTCAACGAAGTTCTTTTTCATCTTGCCGATAAGCGTTTCCATTTGACTGACTTCAGACTTTGTACCCCATGTGTGCTTTATATCGCAGGTGCAGAAATCCCACGGTGTGTAGTAATGTACCGACAGGATACATCTGCCCGCTTTGTCGTCAGGCATTTTATAAAGCGAATCGCAGGTGCGCTCTATATCCGTATAATATCCCGCAATAAGCAGATGACGCTTTGCATTGTTTCCGCCTGTCGCACGGATTATGTCAACAAAATCCTGATTAATCTTATTTATCAGATTATATGCGTCCGCCTTATTTTTATTGTAAAGCGTATCAAATCCGACCTCGTTCATCGACTCGAAAATCAGATAGTCCGAATAGTTTTTGAATCTCTCTGCTATCTGCTTCCATACATTTTTGTATTTCTTCAGGAATGTATTATAATCCTTCTGCGACTCCTCGATTATCCATGCACCGAACTTAGGATCACCGCCGCCGTCGTGATGTACATTTATAATAACATACATTCCCTGCGAGTATGCATAATCGACTACCTGCTGTACCCTGTCCATCCATTCCCTATCTATGTTGCCATTGGAATCCATATGATCTCTCCACGTCACAGGTATACGCACCGCATTTACGCCGTTCTTTTTCAGCGATGTGAACAGCTCTTTTGTGGCTTTAGGATTGCCCCACAGCGTTTCATCAACCTTTTCTCCCGCTTCAACATGCTCGTTTATCTTACCGTCGCCGTCACGGTCAGCCTGACAAACATCAAGCGTATTACCGAGGTTCCAGCCGAACGTCATATCTTCAACCAGTTGCTGTGAAGTTATATTTCTCATCTTTCCTGCGATCTGTGACGGCTTATTCTCACTTGCTTTCGTTGTATCGGTACTGCTTTCGGTTGACTTAGGTGTACTCTCTGCCGCAGTTGTCGAAGCCGTGCTTGTCACAGAGCTTTCAGCTTTGATGTCTGCATAACTGCTCACATTCTGTGATTGCGATGTAGCAGATGTTCCTCCGGAAGCATTTTCACCGCTTGTTACCGCACTCTGTGCACATCCTGCAAGCATTGATACAGTCAATGCAAGTGCAATTAATGACTTCAACACTTTTCTTTTCATGGTAAACTCCTTTACCGTAAATCGTTTATTCTTGTAAGACGTCTGTTTTTCGTTTTATAAAGCATCGCTTTTCTCGACAATTTTATCTTACCATTTTAAATATATCATGATTTTTTATGCCTGTCAAGGTAAAAACACAGTTACTTGCCTTTAACACTAAAAAGAATAAGCCGGATGTTATTATAACGAACGCACGATAACCCCGTCATTTCTGTTGCCGCCACGCTTTTCAGACAGGCATTTAGGCAATTGAAATCATGATATAATAACCTCAGACAGATAATCCGCATAAGCGGATTATCCCGTGCAAAAGCACGGTTGGCGGGTACCCGCCTGTCTGAGAACATTTTATCATCAAATACTTTTGTCAAAAGACAAAAGTACGGCGTACCGCCGTGTCGGCTTACGCCGACTTGATTTGTGATATAATGAAGTATCGGCTTTATAACGGTTGACTAATCCGCTTTGTCTTGTTATAATAGTATACAGATTTTTTTGATATAAAAGCACAAATTAAAAACGCTTTATATCAATAAACAGATAAAAGGAGAAGATAATATTTGGAAAAATTCACTCAATTGCTCGCCGGACTTGGCGGAGCCTTATTGCTTATATTCGCTGTCGTTGCGTCTGTAATGCTCAACAGCACTTATGTCCCCGATGACAGCGACAGTTCTTCCGCACCTGTGACTACCGCTGCTACTACCACCAAAGCCCCCGAAACCACTCCCGTCACCACAAAGCCGCAGACGACAACTCCTGTCACCACAAAGGCTCCCGAAACAACAACAGTGGTTACAGAACCTCTTGAGTGGGGAGAAGAAGCCTTCAGTGCCACAATGTATGTAAATCAGTCCTGCTACAGCAGAATAAAGGCACTAATGGGTTCCGAAGCCGTTAAACAGTATACATACGGCGAAGCGGTAAACGTTGTCGCAAAAACCGACACAGGTTATTACAAGCTCAATGACGGCGAATATATTCACGGCGATTATCTGAGCGAAGCCGAACTTTGATAATAAATTATGAATAAATCAAGCAATGTTATAATTGAAAAATTCACGGCATTTTTTCTTGCCGTTATAACGCTCTCCCTCGTCAGCGTGAGTGCAGGTGCCGCCGAAAGCGGCGATTCTTCGACCGATGCTGTTAAAAAGCCCGAAAAGTGTTACGAGCTTGTGACAGGCGGAAACGAAGAATACTACAGCAAAATAACCATCAACAGCCGTTCCGTACTGATAAGCGGATGCTATAAAAACGACCCGGTCACCGACATCACCTTGCAAAGCTGCGGTACTGTTTCATCAACTCTTAAGGTAAACCCGGACGGCACATTCACCTCTGTACTTAACCCTTCCGAGCCTATAGGAAACTCCGACCGCATCGTTATCACGCTGAAATCGGGAGCA
>OLSE01001823.1_pt1 | contig 14653 bp, 10 predicted proteins | sample 1673191 | NCBI WGS metagenome assembly OLSE01 (sample SAMEA3136764, study PRJEB25190) | human gut metagenome | biome: human gut; feature: human-associated habitat; material: faeces | place: Austria | collected 2013
CGCTTCTACATGTACGACGTGCATTTCATCCATCATGATGCGCTGGAGTTCGCGCACCTCATCAAGAAGAGCTGCGTGGCGCTGGACAAGGCCATGGAGGATTTCCGCAATTTCAAGAAGTCCAAGATGTTCAAGCAGCTCATCATCGACGTGAACGATTACGAGGAAGAGGCCGATCAGCTGTACATGACGGTCATTCGCAAACTGCATACGCACGACCGCGAGAACCCCATGCGCGTGCTGGTGTGGTCGCAGATATTCGACCGCATGGAGAAGTGCTGCGACTCGTGCGAGCACGCCGCCGACACGATGAACTCCATCCTGCTGAAGAACGTGTAACCGAAGGAAAGCGTGTCGAAGGGACGGGGGGTTTGACACGCTTTTTCCCGTTTTGCGAGGCGCGGTGTCGCGAGCGTGTCAGATCCCCCGTCCCTTCGACACGCGCTGGACACGGTGGCTTGGTTTTAGCTTCTTGGCTCGAAGGGGTCGCGAGGTTTCTCTTCCTCGCCGCCCATGATGCGGTGGAGCTCCTCGCGGTCCACGATGATGCGGTCGCTGGGGTCGCTGGCTGCGGCGGTGCCGGCCGACGATCTGGCCGCTTGCGAGTCGGATGCGGCAAGCTTGTCGTCCTTGCTGCGCTCGGCCACGTACTCGCCGTTCATGCGCGCCCAGAACGCACGCAGCTTCTCGTAACCGTGCCGCTCCTTGTCGCGCTCCACCTTGCCCTTGGGCGGCCGCACGCGATTCGCCACCGAGCGTACCGGCTTCGATACCGCGCGGGTCACCACGTCGGAGTAGTCGCGCGGCGGCTTCGTGCGCCAGCCGAAGAACAGCGACGCGTAGCGCAGCCCCAGCACCAGCACCACGCAGGACAGCGCGGCGTAGTTGTCCAGGATGTGGTTCTGGCTCATCAACGCGTACACGATGCAGCCCACCAGCGCGGCGCTGCCGTACAGCGCGCCGGCCTGGAACGCCTCGGGCTCGCGGTTCATGCAGATGTCGCGCAGGATGCCGCCGCCCACGGCGGTGATGGTGCCCAGGATGATGGACGGGATGATGTCGAGCCCCGCCGACAGGCTCTTGCTCACGCTGATCACGGCCCACAGCGCTACCGACAGGTTGTCCAACAAGTCGACGATGGGGTCGAGATAGGTGGCCAGCTTACCGAAGTAGAACACCACCACGCCCGCGATGGCGCAGGCGATGATCAGCGTAGGCTTCTGGAACGCGTAGATACCGTAGTTCTGCAGCAGGATGTCGCGCATGATGCCGCCGGCCAAACCGGTGATAATGGCGATGCACGCCACGCCGAATATATCGTAGCGTGCGCGCACTGCGCTCATGGCGCCGGACAAACCGCCGGTCAGCGCAGCGGCAAGCTCCAGCCAGAAGGGGATGGTGAGGGCGACGTCCAGCATGGGGCGCTTACGCTTCGTCGGCGGGCTGCGGCTGCGCGTCGGCAGCGCCGTCCTCGACCGACACCACGAGCGCCACAACGGGTTCGCCCGAGAAGTCTCGCTCGTTGGTGATGGCGCGCGCTGCTGCGAGATCGAATCCGTCCTCGTCGAATGCGAACAGGTTGTCTTGCGCTTTTCCCAGCGCCTCGTCGAAGAGATCCCAGAAGCTTGCGGTGCTCATGTCTCTCGTGAACGGGTTCTCCCACGCCTCGCGGGCACGGTTGTCGAACTGGCTTTCGGTAAGCGCGACGGGGCGGTGGCTCATCGACTTGTAGAACGAGAAGGGGCGCAGCAGTTCTTCGACGCGCCCGAAGAGGGCGCGCTTGCGGCCGGAGGGCGAGTAGAACACGCGCTGCGCCACGCGGAAGTCCTTGACGGCCGTCTCGAACAGGTCGGCGGGGACGATCTCGCCGTACACGGTGAGGGCGACGTAGGCGTACATCTTCGAGATGACGTGCAGCGTGAAGTTGCTGGCGTTGAGGATTTCGGCGGAGGGGTTGAACGTGGCGATGGTCTCGCCGCGCTTCTCAAACAGAACGAGTTCGTCCAGTTCGCTCTCGATCGTGCCGTACACTTCGCTTCCGTCGGCGCGCGTCAGGCCTGGAACGCCGGCATCGCACAACCGGTACTCGTGGAAGTACACGAACGGGTGCATCGTGGAGTCCAGCGTGTAATGGCAGAGGAAACCCAACGCATAGGCGCGACCTACTTCACGCTCGGCGCTGTTGAGGATGCCGAGGGAGTTTTTGAGCGCGGTTAGAAGCTCGCTGGGCTTTTTATTGTGCATAGTCGAGCCCAGTCGGTTGTGCGCGCGCAACTGCGGACTGAGCACCAGGTAAAACAGAGGGTCGGGGCCTTGGTTGCCCAACAGGAAGGCGTCGGCTTCGTCGCGCGAGCCGCCTATGAAGGTGTACAGGCGGTCGTAGACGTCGCGCCCGAAGAAGTCGTGGGTGATGAGTGCGGGCATGGGGATGACGCTCCGTTCTGACTTGAATTTTACCGGTGACGCTACGCGCTATCATATACAATGAGCGGGGACTTGTTAACCTTCGGTTTCGCACTTGTGAAGAAGGAATCCCAAGTTGACGCAAACGAGACGAGAGGCAAGGCCATGGCAGGCAAGCTGACCAAGCAGGAGAAAAGCTGGATCCTCTACGATGTGGGCAATTCGGCCTTCGTGCTGCTTGCGACGGCGCTGATCCCCGTGTATTTCAAGACGCTGGCCGAACCGGGTTCGTCGGTTGTGGTGGCGTGGGGCTATGCCGAGACGGTGGCGTCGCTTCTGCTGGCGCTGCTCATGCCGGTTCTGGGCAGCCTGGCCGACCTCAAGGGCAACAAGAAGAAGTTCTTCATCGGAACCGTGGGCACGGGCGCCATCGCCTTGGCGGCGCTGGGCATCCCGTCGGCTGCGCTGGCTTTTCTCGTGATCTACGTCGTCGCGTCCATCATGCTGAACGGCTCGATGGTGTTCTACGATGCGTTCCTCGTGGATGCCACCACCGATGAGCGTTACGACGAGGTGTCGTCGCAGGGTTACGCCTGGGGCTATATCGGCTCGTGCGTGCCGTTCATCCTGTGCCTGATCGTGGTGCTGGCAGGGCCCAGCGTGGGTATCCCCATGGACATCGGGATGAAGATCGCGTTTCTGATCACGGCCGTTTGGTGGGTGGCGTTCAGCGTGCCCCTTATCCGCGATGTGCATCAGACGCACTACAAGGAACGTGCTCCTCGCTTGATCCGCGACACGTTCGCCGGCCTCTTCCGCACGCTGAAACGTATTTGGAAGGATCGTCGCCTGCGCTACTTCATGCTAGCGTTCTTCTGCTACATCGACGGCGTGCACACCATTATAAAGATGTCCACAAGCTACGGCACCGACCTCGGCATCGATGCGACGCAGCTGGTTTTGGCGCTGTTGGTGACGCAGTTCGTGGCGTTCCCGTCGGCCATCGCCTACGGGCGTCTGTCCACAAGATTCGGCACGAAGCGCATGCTGCTGGTAGCTATCGGCGCGTACTTCTGCATCACGCTGTTCGCGGAGTTCTGGATGCTGGCCATCTGCGTGGGGTTGTTCCAGGGCGGCATCCAGGCGCTGTCGCGGTCGGAATTCGGCAAGCTCATTCCGAAGGAGCACGCCAACGAGTACTACGGCTTCTTCGACATCTTCGGCAAGTACGCTGCCGTCATGGGCACGTTCCTGGTCAGCTTCTTCACCCAGCTGTCGGGCAACTCGTCGTTGGGCGTGCTGTCCATCGCCGTGCTGTTCGTGCTGGGCTTCGTGCTGCTGTGGAGGATGCCTGAAAAGCAGGGGTAGAGCGCACGGCGCGCGGGTTCGCGCAGCATGCGGCGCGCGGGCTTTACGGCCTCCGCGGCGCGGGCGGCTGGTCGCCGGTTGGGGCTCAGCGGGTGCGGCTGATCGGATACATGGTGCGGCTGCTCTCCGAGAACAGACAGGCCACCAGCACGAATGCTCCTATGATGACGGTTGCGCCGACGGCTTTGCAGGCGATGCTCAACGGTTTGCTCATGGCGATCTCCTCGTATCGTGCGTTCACGGGTTCAACTATACCGTGAGCGTATGACGGACACCTTGACCGCCGCTTACACTCAGCTTACGTCTTCGTAAGACGAGGGTTCCCGGCAAAGCGCAGGTGTGAGGTCGCGTGGGGAAGCGACGTCTCCGCCCTCTGTCGAAAGGATTCCCGTTCGGGTGCCTCTCGCTCGGGGCGGTTGCGGACTGCGTGCGGAGCTGGGCGCAAAGCGGCACCCATGGCAAAGTTTGCCGTCACGAACTGGCGAATTCTCGAATCAGTGAAGTTGCGACCAGGCATTATGGTGGGTGACGCCCGTGTTTGCGGGTGCGAGCAGCTCGAAAACGCTTGCGAAATTGTCATGGGAAGCATTTTGCGGCCACGTCGGCAGGATGACCTAGCTCCTGGAGGGTCGCCTCTTCGAGATCGAGGCCGGGGGAGCTTTTCGGTTCGCACGCGTAATTCTCGTCAAGCGCGGCCGGTCGTCCGAACGCGCTCCTCGCGATGCGGTATCATGCGTACCGTATCGCATCTTCTTGGAAGATCGCTTCTCATGCGCGATGGGACGGAGGGGCTGTTGGTTACCGTTGCGGACATTATCGCATTGCCGGCGTTCAAGAACGTGGAGCTCGCCGCTCCCTGCGAGGGAGCGGAGCGGCGCGAGGTGCGCAACGTGGGCATCCTCGACTGTCCTCCCGACTACAACGAATACAGTGTATACGTGGCGGGCGAACTCATCCTCACGAACCTCGGGTTCGCGTTCGGCAACCCTGGCATGGCCGAGAAGTCGCTGCTGACGATGCTGCGCCGCGACGTGGCCGCCATCGCCGTCAAAACCGTCTACGAGCCTCCCATCAGCGACGCCGTGCGCAAGGAAAGCACGGCGCGCGGGGTGCCGCTTTATCTGTACGACGGCGCTTACCACGAGACGGTGGCGTACCAATCGCTCGATCTGCTGCAGCGCGATCGCGACGAGCTGGACAAGGGCAAGGCCCTCGACGAGATGCTGACCGCCCACGACGGCGACCGGGTGCGTACGAGGCTGAGCGCGCTCGTGGGCGTGACGGGCTCGAAGCTGCAGTGCTTCGCGTTCGCCCTGCGCGCGGGCGACCCGTGCTCGTTCTACGCCATGCTCGACTCGGTGTCCTCTGGGCTGGGGACGGTGAGGGACGGGTGCGCGATCGTCGAGTCGGCCAGTGTGTGCCGCTACCGCGATCATATCCTGGCGTTCGTATCCTACGGCTCGGCCAGCGATGAGGAGCGGGCGGCCGCCGAGCGCCGCTGCATCGCCGTGACCTCGGTGGAAGGCAGCCTGCACTGCGGCGTGAGCGAGGCGGTGCACCTGTGCGATGGCGACCTGGCCATCCGCCAGGCGCTTGCCGCAGCCGCGAGTGCGCAGCGCCACGGCGAGCAGCTGGCGCGTTGGTCGGGCCTGCACCTGTCGGCATTCGCTAGCGCCGCGCGCTACGACCGCCTGTTCATGAGTGCGAGCGAGCTGTACCGCTCGATGCTGGCCGGCTATGACGACGAGCACGGTACCGAGCTCGTGCGTACGGCCGAGGCGCTGGTGAACTGGCACGGCGACGTGAAGGCTATCGCCGAGGAGCTTCACCAGCATCCGAACACCGTGCGTTACCGCATGCGCAAGATGAAGGCCGTGTTGGGCATTCCCCATGAGGACGACAAGGTGTTCATCAACCTGCTCAGCCTGGTGTTCCTGCCCGAGTTGGGGTGAGGCAAGGGAACGGGTTAACGCCTCATTCAAACGGCGAGGGCACCTTCTGCTTGCTGAGAAGGTTCGCCGCTGCGTACGCTACGAGCCCCGATGCCATGCCTGCGACGATGGGGACTGAGCTTGCTGTTCCCGCGACGACGAAGCAGCCCGTCACCGCCACGGTGCTCGCGCCCAGCGCGTACAGCCCTGCCTTCGGGCTGAACCGCTTGAGCACGAAACTGGCCACCAGCGGCACGAACACGCAGCCCGACAGGTACCCGTAGCAGATGTCGATCCCCACCAGCACGTCGTTGATCCACAGCGAGCACACCATCACCGCTACGCCGATGAGCAGGGCGAACAGACGCGTGATGGTCACTTCCTTGAGGTGCGCCGTGCCCTGGGCCGCTCCTTTGCGGACGAACCGCAGGTACAGGTCGTTGTACAGGATGGTGGACGACGCCAGGATGGTGCCGCTCGACACCGACATCGTGGCCGCCATCGCCGCCGCCAAGATCAGCCCGCGCACCCCGACCGGCAAGAACGTGGACACGCCCACCACGAACGCGTTCTGAGGGTTGTCCAGGTGGGGCAGCAGCACGAACACGCTCATGCCGATGACGACGGTGGCCAGCGCGTAGAATACGCTGTACACGCCCGCGCAGACGGTGCCCGTTTTCGACACCTTCTCGTTCTTCGCGGTGAAGATGCGCTGCCAGATGTCCTGGCCGATGATGAGCCCTGGCACGTACAGCACGAGGTAGGCGAAGCTCTTGTCGAAGCCCATGCTGCCCACCGACAGGTACGTCTCGGGCACCTTGCTGACGAGCGCGTCCCAGCCGCCCGCCGCCGAGATGCAGAAGATGGGGGCCAGGATGAGGATGCCCACCGTTTTCACCACGAACTGCACGATGTCGGTCATGGTGACCGACCACATGCCTCCCACGAACGTGTACAGGATGACGATGCCGCCTCCTACCAGCATGGACAGCGTGGCGTCGATGCCCGTCACGCCGTTGATGATGGTGCCGATGGAGATGACCTGCACCACGCTCAGCGTGAGCGTGTAGATGAGCGTGAGCGCCGAGCTGAACACGCGGGCGATGGGGCCGTAGCTGCTCTCCACCACCTCGTTCACGCTGAGAGCGCGCAGCTTCGAAAGCTTGCTGGTAACCAGGAAGCCGGCCGCGACGAGCCCCAGTCCGATGCTCAGGTTGAGCCAGATGCCGCCGAGCCCGAACTCGTAGCCCAGCTGGGCGCTGCCGATAGTGGAGCCGCCGCCCAGCGTGAGCGCGGCCATGCAGCCGAAGAACAGGGGAAACGACAGCCGCCTGCCGGCCACGAGGTAATCTTCCTTCGTTTTCGCGAACCGCGCCGCGATGAAGCCGATGGCCACGATGACGATGAAGTACAACGCGATGATGACGTAGTCGATAGGCGATAGAACCATCTGCGACCCCCGCTCCGTTGGAAGAACCCGCTTGCGCGCTTTCATCCTAGATTCCCGTTGCCCTGTGTCCCTTGTTCGGTCGGACAAAGCGTGCGGCTCGGGTTTTGTCCGACTGTCCAGAGGGGCTCCCTCTCGCCGCTGCGTATGATGCTTCTCGTAACCTGGCCTGCCAGGAGGGGTCGCACCAGCGGGCGCGGCGTCCGTCGGGGATTAGGGCGCAAGAGCATCCATCGAAAGGAGCTTCACATGACTGAGTCGGTATTCCAGGGACGCAGCCTCCTCTCCACGAGGGACTACACGAAAGACGAGCTGATGTACCTCATCGGGTTCGCCGAACATCTCAAAGACCTGAAGAAGCGGGGCGTCGAGCATCGCTACCTCGCAGGCAAGAACATCGCGCTCTTGTTCGAGAAGACGTCCACCCGCACCCGCGCCGCGTTCACCACCGCGTGCATCGACCTGGGCGCGCACCCCGAGTATCTGGGCAAGAACGACATCCAGCTGGGCAAGAAGGAGACGGTGCGCGACACCGCGCTGGTGCTGGGCAGCATGTTCGACGGCATCGAGTTCCGCGGCTTCAAGCAGGAGCACGTCGAGGATCTGGCGAAGTACAGCGGCGTGTCGGTGTGGAACGGCCTCACCGACAAGGAGCATCCCACCCAGATGCTGGCCGACTTCATGACCATGAAGGAGAACTTCGGCACGCTGGAGGGCCTCACGCTGGCCTACTGTGGCCAGGGGCGCAACAACGTGCAGAACTCCCTCATGATCACCAGCGCCATCCTGGGCGTGAACTACGTGAACGCCACGCCGGCCGAGCTCGAGCCCGACCCGGCCATCGTCGAGGTGGCGCGGGCCTTCGCCGCCGAGAGCGGCGCTACCATCACGGTGACGAACGACCCGGTGGAGGCCGTTGCGAACGCCGATGCCATCTACACGAACGTGTGGGCGGCCATGGGCGAGGAGTCTCAGTTCGCCGAGCGCGTGAAGCTCATGTCGCCCTACCAGGTGAACGCCGAGCTGCTGTCCCATGTGAAGAACCCGGACTACATCTTCCTGCACTGCCTGCCGGCCTTCCATAATGCGGAGACCGAGTACGCCGCCGATATGGCCGAGCGCTTCGGCGTGAAGGAGATGGAAGTTACCGACGAGGTGTTCTACTCCGACCACGGCCGCCAGTTCCAGCAGGCTGAGAACCGCATGCACACCATCAAGGCCATCATGGCGGCCACCCTGGGCGATCTGTACATCCCCTGCGTCTAAACACGCTTCCCGGTACGCCGTGCGGCTCTGCGCAGGGTCGCACGGCAGGCTCGGTCTGCGAGGATGCCGCTTCTGCGGCACCCTTGGGCAGCTGCGCCCCGCTGTGCCGGAAGCGTCAAGGAGAGGAGCATCCATGTCAGACAACGAGCCCGAGAAGGGCAAGAAGAAATTCAAGATGCCGAACACCTACGTCATCCTGTTCGGGGTCATCTGCTTCATCGCCGTGCTCAGCTGGTTCGTGCCGGGCGGCGCGTACGAGCTGAACGCCAACGGCGACGCTATTTCGGGGACGTACCACATCGTGGAGTCCAACCCGCAAGGGTTGTGGGACGTGTTCATGGCGCCCATCACGGGCATGCTGGGTTCGGGCGCCATCAGCGGTGCCATCGCCATCTCGCTGACCATCTTGCTGTTCGGCAGCTTCCTCGAGATGATGGAGGAAACCGGTGCGGTGAAGACGGCGCTCAAGCGCATCACCATGAAGAACCGGAACAATATGCACCTGCTTATCGCCATCCTTGTATGCCTCATGTCGTTCCTCGGCACCTTGGAGGGTGCCTACGAGGAAGGAATCGTGTACTTCCTCATGTTCGTGCCGGTGATCCTGGCGCTGGGGCTGGACACCGTGGTGGCCATCATGATCGTGGTGCTGGGCACGCAGGCCGGCTGCCTGGCCTCGACGGTGAACCCGTTCGCCACGGGTATCGCGTCGGGCATTGCGGGCATCTCGGCCGGCGACGGCATGGGCATGCGCGTGCTGATGCTGGTGGTGTTCACGGGACTCGTCATCTTCATCATCAACCGCTACGCCGACAAGGTGAAGGCGCATCCCGAGAAGTCGGTCCAGTTCTTCCGTCGCAAGCTCGATCTTATCGAGTTCCCGGTTTCGGCTGACGAGAACTTGGAGCTGTCCGGCCGTCAGAAGGGCGTGCTGGCCATCTTCGTCCTCACGTTCGCCATCATGGTGGTGGGGTGCGTGCCGTGGACTTCCATCAACCCTGATTGGACGTTCTTCGAGCAGTTCGTGTCGTGGATCGGCGTCACGCCGGTGCTGCGCGAGGTGCTGGGCAGCGACATCACGCCGTTCGGTTCGTGGTACTTCCCCGAGATCGCCATGCTCGTGATGGTGATGACGTTGCTCGCGGGCATCGTCATGCGCTACAAGGCCGATAAGATCATCGACACGCTGATCAAGGGCGCTGCCGGGCTCGTGTCCACCGCGTTCGTCGTGCCGCTGGCGCGAGGCATCCAAGTGGTGATGGACGGCGGGCAGATCACGCCCACTATCTTGCACATGTGCGAGAGCACGCTGTCGGCCCTGCCTCCCGTCGCGTTCGTGATTGTGGCGCTGATCTGCTACTTCCTCATCGCGTGCCTCATTCCCTCGTCGACGGGGCTGGCGGCCGCGACCATGGGCATCATGGCGGCGCTGTCGCAGTTCGCCGGCGTGGACGTGGCCATCATGGTGACCATCTACTGCATGGCGCTGGGTCTGGCCAAGATGATCTCGCCTACGTCCATCGTGGTGATGACCTGTACTTCGGCTGCCCACATGAGCTACGGCGACTGGGTGAAGCGCGCCGCACCCATCGTGGGCTTCCTGTTCCTGGTGTGCTGCGTGTTCCTCACCGTGGCCGTGATGCTGTAACCCTCCGCGCTGCCCCCGGGGCGCCCCGCGCGCCCCGGTTTCTCAAACTGCTTCCCAAACAACCTGTCAAACGAAAGGAGCCTATCATGGCTGAAGAAGAGAAGGTCTACGTGTCCAACGCAACGAACCCGCTGAAGAAAGTGATGATGTGCTCGCCGCGGTACTACCAGTTCAACGGCATCAACGTGATCACCGCCGAGTGGATGAAGAAGGGCGACCAGGAAAAGAACGACGTCATGGTTGCCGAGTGGCAGATGCTGGTGGATGCGTTCAAAGACAACGGTATCGAAGTGGTCGAAGTGGAGGCGCGCCCCGAGTTCGAGGTGATGACGTTCGCCCGCGACTACGGTTGCATGATCAAGGAAGGCGCCGTGATCGGCCACTTCCGCCACCCGGTCCGTCAGGTGGAGGCCGTGGCGTACGAGGAGAAGCTGAAGGAGATGGGCGTTCCCATCGTGGCGCGCGTGAACGCGGGCTGCATGGAAGGCGGCGACTTCTGGATGATCGACGAGCACACGCTGGCGTTCGGCCAGGTGGATCGTACCGACCAAGCCGGCGTGGACAACCTGCGCGACCAGCTGCAGAAGTTCGGCTACACCGTGGTGGGCGTGCCGTGCCCGCCGGACAACCTGCATCTCGATATGATCTTCAACATCGTGGCCCCGCAGGTGGCGCTGGCTTGCATCGACCAGCTGCCCTACAACTTCCTGCAAATGCTGAAGCGTCGCAATTTCGAGCTGATCCCCGTGGCCAGCGAAGATATGTACAAGCACGGCTGCAACGTGCAGTGCATCGGCAACGGCAAAGTGGTGGCAATCGAGAAGAACAAGCACATCAACGACAAGATGCGCGCGCTGGGCTTGGACGTGATCGACGTGCCGCTCGACCAGATCCTGCATGCGGGCGGCGGTCCTCACTGCCTGACCCAGCCCATCGAGCGTCCGTAACTTCGTCGAGACGAAAGAAGGGTTGCCATGAAGGTTCTCATCTGCGATCACGCCGATTGCATGATGCCCGACCACGCGCTGGAGATCGAAACCCTGCGCGCGGGCCTGGGCGAGGACGTGGAGGTCGAGGTTCTCGAGTACGAGGACGATAAGCGTGATGAATTCTACGAGCATGTGGCCGATGCCGATGCGTTGCTGACGGCGTTCGTCACGGTGGATGCCGAGGCTATGGATCGCGCGCCGAAGCTCAAGGTGGTTTCGCTGAACTCTACCGGGTTCGACCAGGTTGACCTGGACGAGGCCACGAAGCGGGGCATCGGGGTCTGCCCGGTGGGCGAGTACTGCACGTGGGACGTGGCCGAGAGCGCCATCGCGTACATGGGCGCGCTCAACAAGCACTTCAAGTTCTACCAGAGGGAGATCGACGAGCGGCACAAGTGGGATTACGCCGCGGCACCCCAGTGGCCGCGTCTGGAGGATCAGGTGCTGGGCATCGTCGGGTTCGGCAAGATCGGCAAATGCACGGCCGAGAAGGCGATGGGCCTCGTGAAGCGCGTGATAGCCTGCGATCCGCACGCTGACGACGCTGCGTTCGCCGAACGGGGAGTGACGCGCGTGAGCAAGGAAGAGCTGCTGACCCATGCCGACATCATCGTGAACCACATGTGCTTGACCGATGACAACGTGCGCTTTTTCGACGAGGCGGCGTTCGACTTGATGGCGCGACGTCCTATCTTCATCAACCTGGGCCGCGGCCTGTGCGTTGATGAGGAAGCGCTTGTGGACGCGCTCGATGCGGGCAAGCTCCGTGCGTTCGGCGCGGACGTGCTGTACGACGAGACTCCGGATCTGGCTTCGAACAAGCTGGTAGGACGCGACAACGTCATCATCACGCCCCATTCTGCGTTTTACTCGACCACGGCTATCGAAGATCTAGAGCGTTTGAGCTGCGAGAACATCGTCCATTTCCTGAAAGGCGAGAAGGAGAAGGTATTCAAGCTGGTCAACGAGGTGTAGGGCGAAACGGGGGGAGGGCCGTCGCAAGTACGGCCCTCCCTCGCTGCGCGCGTTCTGGGCGCAAACGGCCCCCTGTGACAAAGTTCGCCATGGCGAACCGCCGATTTTCCGAAGCGGAAAATCGCCACCAGGCATTATGCCGAACGTCATCCGGGTCGGTCGGCGCGAGCGGCATGAAAACGCCTCGGGAATTGTCATGGGTGCGCTTTCGCGTCCATTTTTCTCGCGAGTCGGGTTGGATGCTTCGTGTCGAACGGCAGGATGCGCCAAGTGGCGCAGGACGGCGACTCGTCGTATCATGTCCGTGACAGGTTTCGGAAGGAGCTCCTCGTGATCACGGTTGCGGACATACTTGCGTTGCCGGCGTTCGAACAGGTGCAGCCGCTGGTGCTGTGCGAAGGAGCCGAGTTGCGAGAAGTTCACAACGTGGGCATCCTCGATTGCGCTCCCGATAAGGACGGCGGCTACGAATCGTACATTCCCGGCGAGTTCATCGTGACGAACCTGGGGTTCGCGCACGACGATCCGGAATTGTCCGAGCGATCGCTTCTGGTCCTGATAGCGCGCGGCGTTTCGGGTATTGCGCTGAAGAAAGCGTATCGCCCCATCGTCAGCGACCGCGTGCGGGCTGCCAGCGAGGCGGCGGGCGTGCCAATGTACTTGTACGACGGCGGCTACCACGAAGTGGTGGCATATCAGGCGCTCGATCTGATTCGGCGCGACAGCGAGCAATCCGATAAGGGACGCATCATGGACGGCTTGCTTTCTGGGCACGATCCGCATGCTGCCCGTGCGGCGTTGTACGAGCTGGCGGGGGCGACCGGATCGACCGTCCAATGCATAGCGGCGTCCCCGAAAGCGGACGACGAATGCTCCCTATACGCCATGCTCGACGCGATGACCGTCGTGTTGGCCGAGTTCAAGCGCGATTGGGACGATGTGGTGGAGGCGGTGTTCGCCTTCCGCTACCATGGCGCGTTGCTTGCGCTGGTGTCGTACGCGCAGCCTCCTGCCGGCGTGCGAACTCGCTCCGAAAGCGACCTGACGATGCGCCTTTTGGCTGCGGGCCAGGTGCATCTGGGAGTGGGCGAGGAGACGCCGCTTTCCGACGGCGACATGAGCGTGCGCGAGGCGCTTGCCGCGTTGAAGACGGCGCAGGTTGAGGGCGATCGCGTGGTGTGCTGGGCCGATCTGCATCACGATGCGTTTCGTGCGGCCGCCAACGAGGGGCGCTTGTTCTGGCGCACGGCCGCGCTGCACAGGGCCTTGCTGGAAGAGCACGACGATCTTCACGGCACCGAGCTTGCCGCGACTGCCGAGGCGGTCGCGCGCGCCTACGGCGACCTGCGTCTGGCGGCCGAGGCGTTGCATCAGCATCCGAACACCGTTCGCTACCGCCTGCGCAAAGCTAAGGACGTGCTCGGCATGCCCGATTCCCCCGATCGCGAGTTCGCGTTCCTGCTGGGCCTCGTGTATCTGGACTACACGAACCCCTTGCTGCAGCCGTAAGGGCAGGGGGCGGCGGCTCGCTACGCGGCGCTCGATGCTTTCTCGGCCAGTCCGCCTGCAATAATATGATTTAAATCATCATGGACAAAAAGCACTACTTTTCAGTAGTTTTCGACGCGTAATGGGAGCGAGCAGGAAAGAGAGGTCGAAGAAACCCCAGGTGATGAAAAGCTATTCCAAAATGAGAATAAAGAAAAACGGCATATTTTGTCCATGATGGTTTTGGTAATGAATCAAGTCGCAGCGCGCCGCTGTCTCACGAGGCAACGGAGGCGCTTTGAAGCTGTCGGGACGCTTGTTTGTACGATCGGCCAAAACCGACCGGCGAGGTTCTCCATTCGTCCAAAAGCCATCTTTCCTTGGTGCAGTACGCTGGATGCATCGAAAAGGAAAGGAGCATCTCATGTTTGGAAAACTGAACGAGCAAGCTGCGTCCGCCCTGCTGTCTTTGGAGCCCGGCGACCTGTCGTATTGCCTTAAGCTGGCGAAGCGCTTCGAGCACATGGGCATCGAGAGCGATCAGGCGAGCAATGCGTTGTGCACGCTCGTTGAGAGCGGCGAGCTGGAGACGATCTACCAGGCGGGGTAAGCGTATGCAGAGCAACGTCGAAGCTGTCTTCGGTTCGGGACGTCGCCCGCATGATCTGCTCGGTTTCGAGCGCATCATGCGGGCGACTGCTCGTTCTCTTCGTTTTCCCCATGTAAAAAGCTCCTGTTAACGGGCTTTCTATAGGCGACGATGCGACCGTTTGGTATAGTGGACAGCCGATTGGGTTCAACCTGACGAGAAAGAGCACCATGTCGCTAATCGTAGCAAAATTCGGGGGCACGTCCGTCGCTTCGCCTGAGCGCATCCAGATGGTCGCGAAGAAGCTCATTGCGAAGAAGCAGGCAGGGCACCAGGTGGTTGCCGTCGTGTCCGCCATGGGCAAGACCACCGACGAGCTCGTAGGCCTCGCCGCCTCGCTCAACGACAACCCGCCGGCGCGCGAGATGGACCGTCTGCTGTCCACGGGCGAGCAGGTGTCCATGACGCTTCTGGCCATGGCCATCGAGGCGCGCGGCTACAAGGCCATGAGCTTCACGGGCCGTCAGGCCGGCATCGAGACGGACGGCA
>OLSE01001836.1_pt1 | contig 14573 bp, 10 predicted proteins | sample 1673191 | NCBI WGS metagenome assembly OLSE01 (sample SAMEA3136764, study PRJEB25190) | human gut metagenome | biome: human gut; feature: human-associated habitat; material: faeces | place: Austria | collected 2013
ATCCCTGGCGGAAGCCAGCGCCCCGCGCAGGAACGCAGCGGTGGACATGCGGGTAGAATCGCATTTATCTTTATAGCAGCGCTTGGGGTTTTCGCCAAAGGCACATTTCATGGCAACGGCTTCCTTGACGATCATGTTGTCCACACGCTCGCCCACCGTCTTGATGGCGGTAAAGGTACCGCCCAGCACATTAGCGCTGCCCGGCCCGGTGCACACGCAGGTAATGCCTGCTTCCCGTGCATGGGCAAAGGAGGGGTCGCGAGGGTTGATGCCGTCAATGGCGCGCAGCTGCGGGGTCCAGATGTCATTCATCTCGTTGTAGTCGCAGCCTTCGTACCCGATGCCATAACCATCCAGACCGATATGGGTGTGCGCATCCACAAAACCGGGGAAAATATCCAGCCCGGCAGCATCCAGCACGGCGATATCGGCGGGCACGTTCAGTTCATGCCCCATGGCAACAATGCGGCCGTTTTCCAGCAGCAGGTCGATCTGCTGTGGTTCCGGGTGAACGGCATCATGAACCCGGCCCCCGCGCACCAGCAGCGGCGCGGCGGTATGTTCTGTATTCTGCATCATTGATTGATCCTTTTTCAGCTTAATAGCTTACCCTGTTATACTTCAAAATCCAGGCAGGTGCGCACGGCGGTATAGGGGCGCACTTTGCCATCAGCCACAGCCACATGGGCCGGGTGAACGGCATAGCCTTTCAGGGCGGCTTCATCCACAAAGGTGGTATCCAGCATCAGGTCCGCATTGGCGGAGCTGGGCAGGGCCTTGGTGTAAACATGGATCTCCGTCAAACCGGGAATCTGCCCGGCCAGACCTTCCAGCCCGGCTTTGATATCCGCCTTGACGGTTTCCTGTTCAGCGGCGGGCATCTCTTTCAGTTTCCACAAAATAACATGACGTACCATTATTTGTTTTCCTCCCAGATGGGGTGTTTCAGCACCCACTCGCCGCAGTCGTTCTTTTCAAACAGATCACGGTTATAGAACTTGTCCATGATCTTCCAGAACTCGCTCTCGGTGTAGCCGCAGAAATCGCAGAAATCACGCACGCACAGCGGGTCCAGCTTGCCATCGCGGGCCTTGATGATGGGAATGGCTTCCTCGCGGGTCATCATGCCATAGCGGATATAGCGGGCGGTATAGTCGGTTGCAGCGGCATGGCCGAACTTGGGGTACTTGAGCCAGGAGTGCACCAGGTAGGCGCGGGAATCGATCTGGTCAAAGTTTTCGGCATGGTGGGTGCGGTCCCATTCATGGGTCAGGTCATGGAAACCGTGCTCCTTGGCGATTTGGTAGTTCTTGTAGCTGTTCCAGGGCACAAAGTAGCTCATATAGAACGGGTCCAGCTTCGCGCGCTCTTCGGCAGAGGGAGCCAGCGTCAGGGACAGGTCGTTTTCGGTCACGCCGTCGCCCACCAGCTCTTCCATCGGGAAGCCGACCGCCACGCCATTTTCGATCTGATCCATGGCGGAATACGTCTCCTTATCGGAGCAGCCGCCGTATTCAAAGCTGACGTTCTCGCCATAGCACAGCATGGGGGTATTGAACTTGGCTGCCATGTGCAGCGGGAAGGTATAGATCAGGCGGTCCACATACCAGGTGGGCTTGCCGTATTTTTCAAAGAACTTGCGCATCAGCACTTTCTGGGCGCGGATGTTGGGCTTGCAGCTGATGATGGTGCAGCCAAATTCCTCGCTGATGTTTTTCAGGTTATGGATGCCGGCCTGCGTCATGGGGAAGTTATCCTCCACGCTGAACAGGATGGGGTTCATGTGCATGACTTCTTTCAGCATCCAAACCTGGAAGTGGCTGTCCTTGCCGCCGGAAACAGCAACAGCGCAGTCATAACCGCCGGGGCCGTTCATGCCGCGGTACTTGTTGCAGTAGGCTTCAAACTCCTTAAAGCGGGCGTCCCAGTCCACATTTTTGCGGTTTTCGTAATGGCGGCAGGCGCTGCAAACGCCCTCAGAGTCAAAGGTGATACCGGGGCGGGTGTCCGGCATGGTACATTTTTTGCAATAACGCATAACAGGTTCTCCTTTGCTGTTTCTTACCCAATCTGCCGGGTGTCCGGCAGAATATTTCTACTTATTGTTATCATACCCGATTTTGCCTGCATTGGCAAGTAGCGCGCAGCGCAAGACACGTCAGAATGCACGTTTTTCTTTTGGGCTGCACCAAACCTTCCCTGCCCTGCAAATTCAATCGTTGATGGGGGCATCGACACGCAGAATTATGCGGTATTGCTTTCAAATTTTACATATGTAACCATTCCCAAGGCTATGCGGTTGTGGTATAATGATAGTTAATGATGTTCACTTTGAAGGAGGAATAAATTTTGAAAGGGACTCTAAAACTGCGCACAGCCAGCCTGGCTGCGGCAGCTGTTATGGCAGCAGGGCTGTTTGCGGCGCTGCCTGCGGCGGCCGAAACCAGCACGCCGGAAACCTCACAGAAAGATTCCGGCGTACCGTATGATGTGGCAAACGGGCTGGAAAACAGCTTCCGCTACAAAGATGGCGTGCCGATCTATGATGATTCCGTGCCCGCCATCGAGTGGGAGGATATTGTCCAACAGGACGCTGCCACCTACAGTTCCAACGGCATTGCCACCTGCAGCGTTACTTATAACGGCTTTGATGTCAGCTTCCATCAGGGCACCGTTGACTGGGACGCCGTTAAAAATTCCGGCATTGATTTTGTCATGATTCGCTGCGGCATTGGCAGCGAATACGACGGCGTGGGCGAAAACAAACAGGATGACGCCCAGTGGTACCGCAACGTAAGCGAGTGTGAACGGCTTGGCATCCCCTATGGCGTGTACCTTTACTCTTACGCTGAAAATACCGATATGGCCGCCAGTGAGGCCCGCCATACCCTGAGCCTTTTGAGCGGGCACAACCCCACCCTGCCGGTATTTCTGGACATTGAACACACCCGTAACGGCAACCCCATCGCCAGCAACTCTACTTACGGCGATATTGCCCAGACCTGGTGCAACATGGTTTCCAACGCCGGCTACCGCGTGGGCATTTACTCTTACTATTATTTCTTCCAGAATTACTTGACGGACTCTCGGTTCAGCAATTCCGGATGGTACAAGTGGATGGCCGACTACCGTTCCGGCGTAAGCTATGACGGCAGCAGCTGCAACATGTGGCAGTACAGCAACAAAGGTACGGTTCCCGGTGTGAATGCCAATGTTGACCTGAACTACTGGTTTGGCGAGTATCCCGGCAATAACGGCGGCAATAACAACAACTACACCGGCTGGCGCAGCGAGAACGGCCGCGATTACTGGTATGAGAACGGCGTAAAGCAGGGCACCACAGGCCGCGGCAAGGAAATTTACGATTCCGGCAGCAACGCCTGGTACTGGCTGGATGCCAACCAGGGCGGTGCCAAGGCCGTGAATAAAGACGTTTATCAGGAATCCAACGGCGGCAAATGGGTGCGCTATGATGCCAACGGCCACATGGTAAAAGGTGAGGACTGCCAGAACGGCAAGTGGTACTATTTTGAGCCGGTCACCGGTGCCATGATCAAAGGCCCCTGGACCCTGCCGGATGGCCGCAAGGTGTACTATGACCCCAAGACCGGTATTATGCAGTATGGTTCCGTTGCGGTAAACAACCAGCTGTACTACTTCGACCCCGTTTACGGCAAAATGACCAGCGGCACGCCGGGCAACTTCTGGTACACGATTGATGGCAAGAGCTACTGGTACGAAAACTGGGTGCGCCAGGGCTGGCAGCCCAGCAACGCCAACTACCGCGGCAAAGAGATCTATGACCCCGCCAGCGGTGCCTGGTACTGGCTGGACAGCGTGCAGCAGGGTGCCAAAGCCGTAAGCAAGGAAGTATACCAGGATTCCAACGGCGGCAAGTGGGTGCGGTATGACGCCAACGGTGCTATGATCAAAGGCTGGTACGCCCAGGATGGCAAGCGCTGGTATTACGACCTGAACACCGGTGCCATGTACAAGGGCTGGAGCACCATTGATGGTCAAACCTACCACTTTGATGAAACCACCGGCGTACTGATCCAGTGATATACACAGGCAAAACCACATAAAGAAAAATCAGCGCCCGTACCGGATCCTTACAGTCCGGTGCGGGCGCTGCTGCATATCAGGATTATTATTTCTTTATTCTTCGTCTGTCCGCTTTTCGCGGCCCACTTTTGTGGCAACGCCGTGGCGCAGGCGGCTGAGAGTGACCGGGGTAATGCCCAAAAACGATGCAATATAGCGGTTATTGACCATATCTATCATGCCAGGATACTCCTTGCAGAACCATTCGAACCGCTCGGTCGTGTCCCCCTGGCTCAGGCTCACGGCGCGGGACTGATAGATCATGCCCCACTTGACGATCTGCTCCTGATAGACGCGGATCACCTCCGGCTCATCTTTCATGTTCTGCAACACATAATCAATGGGCAGCAAAATCAGGGTTGATGGAACCATTGCCTGGTCCGTGCTGATATGGCAGCCGGTCAGGTCCATGTTGGAAAGCACCACATCGCCGCGGTTCATGGTAAAGCCCAGGGTTTTCTCTTTGCCCTCACTATCCAAGGTAACGCAGCGCATCATGCCTTCGATCAAAAACGGCAGCATGGTCTGGCGTTCCCCTTTTTTATTCAGGATCTCCCCTTTTTGCAGCGTTACCGCCTGGGATACCGCCTCCAGCTTATCCAACAGTTCTTCGGAATGGACCCCAAGATCTTCCCGGTAGAACTGCCGGATATCAACATTCCGTGCTTTCTCCATGTGTGTTTCTCCCCTTCAGGCATATCTTTTTTTGTCTCTTCGCATCCGGGGCACACAGCCAGCCCGCAACTTGCTGGCAGTGTTACCTCCCCTCATAAATAATATGTGCTCCTGTTTTCTTCGTTTTTGTTCATAGCCGACATATTTGGTATTATAACACATATGACTTCCGCATTTCATTATCATATGTTAATATTGAATTTTTTCTTCATTATTTCCATTTTGCCCAAAAACTGTCTTTTCGACAGTTCTGGGCCTCTTTTACTTTATTTGAGTGCTTAGTCAACGATCAAGCTCTTACCGGTCATCTCCGAGGGTACCGGCAGGCCGATATAAGGCAGCATGGTGGGGGCAATATCTGCCAGGCAGCCGCCCTCGCGCAGCTTCACATCGCCGCAGCCGATGGCCACAAACGGCACCGGGTTGGTGGTGTGGGCGGTAAACGGGGTGCCGTCCGGGTTCTTCATCTTTTCGGCGTTGCCGTGGTCAGCGGTCAGGAACACGCAGCCACCGGCGTTCAGCACAGCGGTCACAACCTCGTTCACAGCGGCATCAACAGCTTCCACAGCCTTGACAGCGGAATCAAACACGCCGGTATGGCCGACCATATCGCAGTTGGCAAAGTTCAGGATGATCACATCGTACTTGCCGCTCTCAATGCGGGCCTTGCACTCGTCAGCAACCTCCGGGGCGCTCATCTGGGGTTTCAGGTCATAGGTGGGCACATCCTTCGGGCTGGGGATCACCTTGCGGTCCTCGCCCTCATAGGGGGCTTCCACACCGCCGTTGAAGAAGAAGGTCACATGGGCGTACTTCTCGGTCTCGGCAATGCGCAGCTGGGTCTTACCGTTCTTGGAAAGATACTCGCCCAGAACGTTGCTCAGCTCAACCGGCGGGTAGGCAACTTCGCAGTTGGGCATGGTAGCATCATACTCGGCCATGCAGACATAGTGAACCTGCTTGCGGCCGCCGCGGCGCTCAAAGCCGGTAAAGGCATCATCGCAGAAAATGCGGGTCATCTGGCGGGCACGGTCGGGGCGGAAGTTCATGAAGATGATGGTATCGCCATCCTCCACGCGGCCACCCTCACAGGTAACGGCGGGGATCACGAATTCATCCGTCTTGCCGTCCGCATAAGAAGCCTCAATGGCCTCCTGTGCATTGGCGGCATGGTTGCCCTCGCCGTAAACAAAAGCGGCATAAGCCTTTTCTTCACGGTCCCAGTTGTTGTCACGGTCCATAGCATAGTAACGGCCGCTGACACTGGCGATGGTGCCAATACCCAGCTCGTCCAGCTTGGCCTGCAGGTCAGCCAGGAATCCCTTACCGGAATGGGGGTCGGTATCACGGCCGTCCATGATGCAGTGCAGATAAACCTTGGTTGCGCCCATATGCTTGGCCATTTCCAGCACGCCGAACCAGTGATCGGCATGGCTGTGAACGCCGCCGGTACCAACCAGGCCCATCAGGTGGATGGCCTTGCCGGCATCAATGGCAGCTTTCATGTTCTTGACCAGCACGGGGTTCTTAAACATTTCGCCGTCCTTGATGGACTTGGTGATCAGGGTGAGCTGCTGGTACACGATGCGGCCAGCACCCATGTTGGTATGGCCAACTTCAGAGTTGCCCATCTGGCCATCTGGCAGGCCGACAGCCATGCCAGATGCGTTGATGGTGGTCATAGGGTAATTTTTCATCAGTGCATCCAGATGCGGCTTGTTGGCAGCAACAACGGCGTTGCCATAGGTTTCGTCCGGGGTCCAGCCGAAGCCGTCCATGATGCAGAGCATTACAGGTTTCTTTGCCATTGATTGGTTCTCCCTTAGTTTTAGTTAGAAGTTAGAAGTTAGGAGGGAGAAGTTAGGAGTTTGTGGTGGATAAAGGCATCCCACCGTAGGGGCGCACAGAATAATAGATACCATTTTGGTGCCACACTTGGCTTCCCTTGAGGGAAGCTGTCTGCGCAGCAGACTGAAAGGTGGTTCCATCGGCTCAAGCCTTTCCGGTTCAGCCAATTCCTAATTTCTCATTCCTAATTGCTCATTCATTCTCAGCCTTTGGTAGCAGCTTCCACGATAACAGCAAACTGGTCTGCTTTCAGGGATGCGCCGCCGATCAGGCCGCCGTCAACATCGGGCTTGGAAAGCAGTTCCTCTGCGTTTTTGGGGTTCATGCTGCCGCCGTACTGAACGGTCAGTGCCTTGGCGGCGTCAGCGCTGTACAGCTCGCCAACCACCTTGCGGATGGCTGCGCAGACTTCCTCAGCCTGGTCAGCGGTAGCGGTCTTGCCGGTGCCGATGGCCCAGATGGGCTCGTAAGCGATAACAACGTTCTTCAGCTCGTCAGCGGTCACGCCGTTCAGAGCGATCTTGACCTGCATGCGGATCAGCTCTTCGGTCACGCCCTGTTCGCGCTGGGTCAGGCTTTCGCCCACGCAGATGATGGGCTTCAGGCCGCCGGCCAGTGCAGCCTTAGCGCGCTTGTTGACGGTTTCATCGGTTTCAGCAAAATACTGGCGGCGCTCGCTGTGGCCAACCACAACGTACTCAACGCCCAGGTCGGTCAGCATGTCAGCGCTGATCTCGCCGGTAAAAGCGCCGGATTTTTCAAAGTGAACGTTCTCAGCGCCAACATGGATGTTGGTGCCCTTGGTTTTGGCAACGGCGGTCACCAGGTCGGTGAACGGCACGCAGATCACAACTTCGCAGCCTGCATCCTTAACAGCGGGGATCAGGGCGTCAATCAGCTCAGCAGCCTCGGTAGCAGTCTTGTTCATTTTCCAGTTACCGGCAATAATTGCCTTACGGTTCTGTTTATCCATGATAAAAACTCCTTCTTATTAACTACTTATTTGCTTGCGTGGATTTTCTTTGTTGTCTACCATGCGGGCTACATAACAAAAAGAGCGCAGCGGCTAAGCCGCCGCGCTCCTGCGGTTTTTTAATTATGCGTTCTGGATAACGGCAATGCCGGGCAGCTCTTTGCCTTCCAGGTATTCCAGGGAAGCACCGCCGCCGGTGGAGATGTGGGTCATCTTGTCGCCCAGGCCCATCTGCTGCACAGCAGCTGCAGAATCGCCGCCGCCGATCACAGTGGTAGCGCCGCTTTCAGCCATAGCCTTGGCAACAGCCAGGGTGCCGGCTGCCAGGGTCGGGTTTTCGAACACGCCCATGGGGCCATTCCAGACAACGGTCTTAGAAGCTTTGACGGCATCAGCAAACAGCTTCATGCTCTCGGGGCCGATATCGCAGCCTTCCATGTCAGCCGGGATTGCGGTAACGGGAACGACCTTAACTTCGACAGGTGCGTCGATGGGATCGGGGAAGTCAGCAACGCAGGCAGCGTCAACGGGCAGCAGCAGCTTAACGCCCTTTTCCTGTGCCTTAGCCATCATTTCCTTGCAGTAGTCGATCTTGGAATCGTCAACCAGGCTCTTGCCGATCTCATAGCCCTGTGCCTTCAGGAAGGTGTAGGCCATGCCGCCGCCGATGATCAGGGTATCGACCTTTTCCAGCAGGTTGGAGATAACGTTCAGCTTATCAGCAACCTTAGCGCCGCCCAGAATAGCGGTGAAGGGGCGCTCCGGGTTGTTGACGGCGTTGCCCAGGTACTTGATTTCCTTTTCCATCAGGTAGCCAACAGCGGTATCCTTAACATAGTTGGTCACACCTGCGGTGGAGCAGTGTGCACGGTGGCAGGAGCCGAAAGCATCGTCAACGTAAGCGTCAGCCAGGCTGGCCAGCTCTTCGCTGAAGGTGTCGATATTCTTGGTTTCTTCCTTGCGGAAACGGGTGTTCTGGAGCAGAACAACATCGCCGTTGCCCATGGTGGCAACAGCAGCCTTGGCCTGGTTGCCAACAACGTTGTCGTCATCAGCAAAGGTAACCGGCTGGCCCAGCTTTTCGCTCAGGCGAACAGCAACGGGAGCCAGGCTGAACTTGGCTTCGGGGCCGTTCTTCGGCTTGCCCAGATGGCTGCACAGGATAACCTTTGCGCCGTCAGCGATCAGCTTTTTGATGGTCGGCAGAGCCGCATTGATGCGGTTGTCGTTGGTGATCACACCGTCCTTCATCGGGACATTGAAATCGCAGCGGACAAGCACGCGCTTGCCAGCGTAGTTTTCGTCATCAATCGTCTTTTTGCCCAAACCCATGGTAAAAAACTCCTCTCGGTAATTTATATTAGCCTTGTGCTTTGGTACTGTTTGGCACAGGGGGCAGACAGCCCCTTTTGCCCTGCCTATATTATACGCAGAATCTGCGGTTTGCGCAAGGGGTATTTGACACATTATTAACAAAATCCCTCAAAAAAATACCACCCGCCACGCCGTGCCTTTTGGGCAGTTTGCAGCAGGCAGGTATTTTTTTGCGGTTTGCCGGGTTCCGGTACGGCTTTATTTTACAGGCCCTGCACCAGAATAAACACGATCAGCAGCGGTAGCACCACGCTGAAATACGGCTTGAACCACCGCGGCAGGCGCAGGCCCTTGCCGGTATTGGCTTCGGTTAAGTAGTTATCAAAGCCCCAGCCCCACCTGGTTACGCAGAACAGCAGGTAGATCAAGCTGCCAATGGGCAGCAGCAGGTTGCTGACCAAAAAGTCCTCAGCATCCAGCACGGTGCTGCCGGGACCCATGGGCTGCACACCGCTCCACAGGTTAAAGCCCAGAATGCAGGGCACGCTGGCCAGCAGGATGAACACCGTTCCAACGGCACAGGCGCGTTTCAGGCTCCAGCCAAAGCTTTCCTGCAGGCAGGCCAGAATGTTCTGGAACACAGCAATGATGGTAGAAAAGCTGGCAAAGGTCATAAATACAAAGAACAGTGTACCCCACAGGCGGCCGCCCGTCATATTGGCAAATACATTGGGCAGGGTGATAAAGATCAGCTTGGGGCCTGCATCCGGGCTGACCCCGTAAGAGAAGCAGGCCGGGAAGATGATCAGGCCGGAACAGATGGCCACGCAGGTATCCAGCGCGCAGATGCGCAGAGACTCGCCCGCCAGGGTATAATCCCGGCTCATGTAGCTGCCAAAGATTTCCATAGCGCCAACGCCAAGGCTGAGGGTAAAGAACGCCTGGTTCATGGCAGCCACAATGACATTGCCAATGCCCATTTCGGCGGCACGGTTCCAGTCCGGCAGCAGGTAGAACGCCAGGCCCTCGCCCGCGCCGGGCAGCACAAAGCTGTGCACAGCCAGAACCAGGATCAGCACAAACAGCGCGCCCATCATCCATTTGCCAATGCGTTCAATGCCGTTCTGCAAACCGCGGCTGCAGACAAAAAAGCCCAGCAGCACGGTAATGGCCATCCAGACGATCTGCTCGAACGGGTCGGCCAGCAGGTCGGCGTACACGCCGCTGACGGCATCGGCGGCCAGGCCGGTAAATGTACCCTTGACAAACCGGAAGAAATAGGCCAGCATCCAGCCGCTGACGGTGGTGTAATACATCATCAGCACGCAGCAGCCAATCAGGCAGGCCCAGCCGTGCAGGTGCCACTTGCTGCCTTTGGGTTCCAGCGCACGGTAGGCTGTGCCCGCGCTGCCGTGGCCCGCACGGCCAACAGCCAGCTCCATGGTAAGCACCGGTGCTCCCATCAAAACCAGGAACAGCAGGTAGAACAGCACAAATACGCCGCCGCCATACTGGCCCGTTACGGTTGGGAAGCGCCACACATTGCCAATGCCGATGGCGCAGCCTGCGCTGACCATCAAAAAGCCAATGCGTGAAGCAAATGATTCACGTTTCAATCTCAACATCCTCCCTCATTGTAAGCAGCGGCAGGTAGTTGCCGCATGTCAAAAAGCATTGTTGGGGCGCGGTCAGCGGGCGTACATCATGCTCCCATCACCCCCGCGCAACATCACTTTTCAACGCCCGGTAACCACTGCCGGCTGCTTACGCAGCAATGTTATTATTATACGTTCCCCAGCACAGCAGTTCAAGAGGGCAGGCCCTCCCATCCACTCCGGCATTTTTTACAAAAAACAGCCTGTTTTCATGTACAGGATGGCGGTTTGCCATCCTCTGCCCCTTCGGGTGGTTCAGATTTTGCCTCGGGCAATCGTGGTATTATCCTGGGTGCGGTCGCGCAGGGCTTCAACCGGATGGGGCTTTTCTTCAAAGCGGTAGTCCTTGCCGCTGGTGCCAATGTGCTCTTCAATCACCTGGTGGCTGGCCACGCGGGCAGCGTCCGGGCAGACGGCAGCCTGGTAAGCATAGTAGGGTGCATCTTTGGTCAGGGTCTCCACCGGAATGGCGGGGTCATCCTGCACAGCGGTGTTCAAAATGGTAGTTTTGAGCACCTTGCGCAGATATTCTTTCTGGGGGCCAAAGCGCAGCAGTTCCGGGAAAGTCCCATCCGGGATGATCTGGCAGGCTTCCTTGCCCTCGTACTGTTTCAGCAGGGCTTCGGCGGCATGCAGGTGGCTGCACTCCTGCTCAAAATGCTGCTCCCAGATCTTTTTAATATGCAGGTCGGTTTCATCCTCCACGCAGGACCAATAAAGGTAGCACTCGGTATATTCATGCAGCAGCAGGTTTTCCAGCCAAGTCATGCCGGGGTCCAGCAGAGCGCCGTACTGGGTCACATGCTGTTCTTCGATCATGCCGATCTCCTGGTACAGCCTGCGGCCAAGGTCACTGTCATAAAAGGTGCCGATGTTCATATAATAGTTCATCGTCTGCTGTTCGGCGGCGGTGATAATGGCGGCGTTCAGCCTGGTGATGGGGGCCGCCGTGACCGCGCTGATGGGCTTGCGCACGCTGTCCCGCGGGTGGCGGTGCTCCGCAATGGTGGGGCGGCCGGGCATGATCTCGGTATAGCAGCCCACCAGCCGCTCGGCGTGGATGCCGCGTTCCAGTTCCAACAGATCCGCATAGCGGTACAGGTGGTCAAAATCCTCCAGCAGAGCCAGGTTCATCACCTGCACCACATAGGCGTCCGGCTCCCGCTGGGCCAGAATAGCCGTCAGGTCCACGGCCAGCTGCTCGTACCCGATGGTGGTTTCCAGAATACTTTCGTCGATCGGCTTTAAGCAGGCAATGCGCTTTTGCTGTTGCTGCTCGGTGCGGCGCAGCACGGCAAGTTCCCGGCGCAGGTCGTTGTTGGTGCAGTGGCGGTGGAACTGGTGGGAGAACCAGTTGGCCTCGTACTCGGTGCCGTTCATTAAAATAATGCGCAGCCGGGTGTAGGGGTCCACCTCGTTTTTGTCATAGGGGCGGGGGTAAAGTTTCTGCCAGTCCATATAGTAGCGGTCGGCGGGTTTGGTTTTTACCTCAAAGGGGTTCATTTTTGCAGGCATATACAGTGCTCCTTTCGTCATCGGGGTTCATTGTTCAGTATGCCCGCAAATGGGCGGCAATACACAAAAAGCCCCCGGCAGAGCGTAAAATACTCTGCCGGGGGCCGTGGTTTTAGGGTTAAGCCTACATCAAGCTAAGCTGTTGCGCTTAGGGCTCTAAGTGCCGATACGGCGAGCGAGGTGCGGCAGATGCTAAGCCAAAAGCGCAGATAATACTTTGTGTATTATCGAGCATTTTGGCAACGCAGATGCCGTGCCGCAGCCGCCGGAGCGGTGCTTAAGCCGTCAGGTGGGAATTGTGCGGTGTTGCCTTAGTTCTTGTACTTGAAGTACTCAACCAGGGTGCGGTAACGGAAGTTGCCGCCATCAGTGTAGGTAGCAAATGTACGGGTCAGATTGTTGCTGCTGTTCATACCCATACTTTCCTGGTTGGTGTAAGAGATGCGCTGGTTGTTCTGGCGGATTTCGACAACTTCATCGTTCTGGAACTTGATGGAAGCGCTGGTGATCTTGTCATCGGTGACAAATTTGCCGCAATGACGGTCGAACAGCGGGTTGCCAGCGCCAATATTGTTATCACTGGAGAGTCTGAGCACGTTAGAATAGCCGTTGGAGTTGCCGCTGTTGGTCCAGCCGGCCAGGTGGCCGTTGCTGTCATAGCTCCAGGTGTCAGTACGCACGGTCTTGTTGCTGCTGTTCACAATGGTCATCTTGGTGTAACGGTTACGGCTGCCGCTGCTGGTCAGGTTGACGATGCAGGTAACTTTGTTCTGGCCGTTGTATTCCCAGAACTTGGAAACGCTGCCCAGGCTGTCCCACTCTTTGGCAGTCCAGTAGCTGTACAGGTACCAGCCGCCATTGTAGCGGTAAACGGAGATCTTGGCAAAGCGGTTGCTTTTATCATACTCATAGCGATACTCGTAAGAGTAGTTGTCGTTGCCGTACTCGCGGTGGGTATGCTTGGTCAGCATGCCGTTGTATTCATAATAGAAGTCGTCCTGAACCTGCAGGTTGCCGGACTTATCGCGGCGCTGCTCTTTCAGCAGGCGGCCCTGTGCATCGTAATCGGTGGTCAGGGTATTCATCACGCTGCCGTCAGCATAGTAGTTGGTGCGCTTGATCTCGCGGTACTTGGTCACATCCACGTTGGTGGACTGCAGAATGCCGGTGTTGTAATCAAACACGCAGGTAATGCCGTCGATCACAACGGTGCCCTTTGCCATAGCGCCGGTGATGAGGTCAAAGTAATAAGTACCCTGAGAGTTGGTATTCCAGCCCTTGATCATATGGCCGTTGGCATCATAGCGGACCCACTTGCCGCCGTTGGAGTCCTGATAGACATCCTTGCTGACAGCCATTGCGCCATTATTGACGGAATCCAGCCAGTACCAGGCATCGGAAGCGGGGTCATAGATTTCCTTGCCGCGGCCAGTGGTGCCCTGGCGCTTGCCGCCTTCGTACCAGAACTTGTCGCCGTTGATGTTGACCCACTGCTTATCCAGGCCAATGCCTGTGGTGGTATCAAATGCGCAGGGAATGCCGTCTATCGTACACATCCCCTTTACCATAGCACCGGTCACGAGATCGAAGTAGTAAGTACCCTTCTCGTTGGTATCCCAGCCTTTGACCATATGGCCGTTGGCATCGTAACGCACCCACTTGCCGCCGTTGGAGTCCTGATAGACGTCCTTATTGGTGGTCATAGCGCCGCCCTGAACAGCATCCAGCCAGTACCAGGCATCGCTCTTGGGATCATAGATTTCCTTGCCGCGGCCAGTGGTGCCCTGGCGCACGCCGTTTTCGTACCAATACCAGGGGCCGCCGGGGTATTCCTGATACCAGCCGTTCTCCGGCGGTGCATCATAGGTAGCGGCGTCCTCTTTCACGTTGTCCTCTGCCGGTTCAGCGTCAACTTTCGGTTCCTCGGTGGCTGCGGTTTCCGGGGTAGCAGTTTCCACCACTGCAATGCTTGCAGCGGTTTCAGCCTGCGGGTTCGGCTCCTGTGCAAAAACGGGCAGTGCCATAGCGGACACCATTGCCAGCGCCAGCAGGAATGCGGTGATTTTTTTCTTCTGCATGTTCCGTTCGTTCCTCCTTATAAATGGGCGTACCCGGGGATTTTCCGGCTGCACCCGGCAGCCTGTTCGGCCGCGCGTTGCTTTTTTAATCAAATGCGGCCGGGCCGAAAAATCAACCATAAACCGCGATTTCATTTATTATACCACACGCCAAAAAATTCCACAACATTTTCACCATTTTCGAATTGTAAAAATTCAGGGCGAGTTTTTGGGTTTTTTACCCGGTTTATCATTTTCTAAAAATCGTTATCCCGTCAGGTTAGCGGGCGCACAATGGGCGTTCCAACGGGTAAGAGGCAGGTTAAATGGTGGTAGTGCATTATAAAGGCAACACCGCACAATTCTAAGTGCCAATACGGCGAGCGAGGCACGGCAGCTGCTAAGCCAAAAGCGCAGATAATACTTTGTGTA
>OLSE01001850.1_pt1 | contig 14450 bp, 13 predicted proteins | sample 1673191 | NCBI WGS metagenome assembly OLSE01 (sample SAMEA3136764, study PRJEB25190) | human gut metagenome | biome: human gut; feature: human-associated habitat; material: faeces | place: Austria | collected 2013
GTCTTTTTTTGAGGCTACCAGTGTGGAAATAGAAAATCGACGGATCTATTTTTTAGAACAGTTTGATCAGGCAACACCGGATGCTTCCAATTCACTTTTAAAATTTTTGGAAGAACCTAGACCGGGAATTTTTGCGATCATCAGCGCCGATGAAAAATCAAATGTATTGCCAACGATTCAATCACGTTGTCAATGGATTCAGTTTCGACCGGCATCCAAGCAACGCTTTATAACAATGTTGGAAGAAATGACGGATACTGAAAGTGCGAAAATGTTGGCACAGTTTGGTTATACGATGGAGCAGGCTAAGGAAATCCTTGCCTGGCCGGACTTTGATCTGATCAAAGATTCTGCTAAGAAATATACGATGAACTGGGATGATCTTTCTATGATTCTTTCCATGCAAAGAGAAGTGTTTGTCGCAAAGTCCGAACACATGCAGAAAGAAAAGATTCGTTTCTGGTTGGAATGTGTATTGTATTACACAAAAGAAAACAAAAAGGGTATTTCATTATCCAAACAAATTCATATTCAGGAAATCCTTATTGAAGGAATGGATATGCTTCGCCGCCCGATTGAACTCGCGTTATTTTTAGATAAACTGTATAATCAGATAAGAAAGGTTGTGATATCTTGAAAAACAACGAGACTCAAAACGAAAATCGTAAATATAAATATATTGTTTATATCCAGTTTGAAGAATCTAAAAAAGCCTATACTTTTGGCTCCGATATACCTTATAAAGAACAAGATATGGTTGTTGTAGAAACGGTTCGTGGAAAAGAGCTGGGAAAAGTTTGTTCTGATTCCATCCTTTTCGATGCCAAAAAAGTAAAAGGAGCCTTAAAACCGGTTTTGCGTTTAGCTACGGAATATGATCTGATCCAAAAAAATGAAAATGATGAAAAGGCTAAAAAAGCGATGAAGATCTGTCATCAGTGCATCGAAAACTTGGAATTGGATATGCATCTGATCAGTGGTGAATATACATTGGATCGTTCTAAAGTCATCTTTACTTATGTCAGTGATGATCGTGTAGATTTTCGTCAGTTGTTAAAAGATTTGGCTGGTCAGTTACACTGTCGCATTGAGCTTCGTCAGGTCGGACCTAGAAATAAAGCTAAAATGGTTGGTGGTTTGGGAAACTGTGGAATGGAAACTTGTTGTTCGCGATTCCTTACCGACTTTGAAGCAATTTCCATCAATATGGCTAAAAACCAGCTTTTGGCTTTAAATATTCAAAAGTTGAGTGGACAGTGCGGAAAGCTGATGTGCTGTCTGCGTTATGAAAATGATGAATATACGAAGCTGCGAGAAGGCTTGCCAAAGATTAATTCACAGATTACTTTTGAAGATACTCGTTATCGCATTACTTCGATGAATGTTCTTCAAAGACAGGCAAAGTTAGAAAATAAAGAAGAAGTTCGTTTTGTTTCTTTTGATGAGCTTTGGCCAGATAGGAAAAAGAAAAATGAAAAGGCAAAAAAGCTTCCAAAACAATAATTCAACTTTGTATTTAGTGCCAACACCGATTGGAAATCTGCAGGAAATGACACCAAGAGCATTAGATGTGTTAAAGCAGGTGGATGTGATTGCGGCAGAAGATACTCGCAACACAAAAAAGCTTTGTATGGCATATCAGATTCAAAAGCCTCTGATTTCTCATCATGAACACAATCAAGCTACCAGCATTCCGGAAATTCTGAGTTTGTTAGAGCAGGGAAAACAAGTCGCCGTCGTCAGTGATGCAGGGTATCCGTTAGTTTCGGATCCGGGGCAAAGGCTGGTAAAAGAAGCGATCGAAAACGATTTTAATGTAGTTTCTTTATCTGGTGCCAATGCGGCCACCAATGCTTTGGTAGCCAGTGGTTTATCGACAGAGCATTATTTGTTCTATGGCTTTCTTGACAATAAGAGCAGTCGGCGAAAGAAACAACTGGATGAACTCAAGGTTTTTCCATATACAATGATTTTCTATGAAGCACCTCATCGAATTGAAGATATGTTACATGATTGTTTGGAAGTATTAGGCAATCGAAATATCGTCTTAGCGCGTGAGCTGACGAAAGTATATGAGGAATATATACGAGGAACGACAGAAGAGGTTTTAGAAATCGTATCTTCTTTAAAAGGTGAAATGGTGGTTTTGATCGAAGGAAAGAGACAGGAAACAAAAACCTTTGATATGGAAGAGGCACTCAAACAAGTACAAGCTTTAGTGGATGAAGGAATGAAAACCAAAGAAGCTATCAAACGGGTGGCACAGGAAATGAACGGTTCTAAAAATGAACTGTATGAAGCGTATCATAAACAATCTTGATCTTGCGAAAGCAAGATCTTTTTTTGTATAAGGGATGGAAAAATGCTATTTTTGAGGTCAAAATGAGGTGGAAAAATGCAAGAAGATTACAATTTTATTTCGAATTTATCAAAAATCCAATAAAATGAGCTGCATAACTCAATATTCTATACATGTATAAGAAAGAAATAATTAAAATCATTGAATAAAGGGATGTTAAAGAATCTTTGCGTGACAAATTGACATGATTTTACCATACTGTAATTGAAGGAAGGTGATCTTATGTCAAATCTTTCTCAAAATATCCGTAAATATAGAGAACAGAAATCTATGTCACAAGAAGAACTGGCGCAAAAGCTTTATGTGACAAGACAGACCATATCTAACTATGAAAACGGAAAAACAGAACCAGACTTAGATAGAATTGAAGAAATGGCTGTACTGTTTGATGTGGACGTTCAGGAACTTCTACAAATAAAAAATAAGTATCCATTCCCCGAAAAGAAATTCATTCTATTGATTTTATTAGCTGCTGTTTTGGTAATTTGGATGATTATTGTATCTCATGACATAGATCAGATGAGAAAATATTATACGGTGCCATGGTCATTCTTAATTCTATGTCCGTTTGTGGCTTGTGTCTTATTATCCGGTATTGGTTATCTGATTGGTGATGTATTGACGGAAAGTCGGCTGTTGAAACGGGTATCAATGCCTTTATGGGTACATCAAGTGTTTTTGATCTTAACAAGTTTGATCTGTATAGGACTGATTATTTCTATATTGATGTATAGTTTTTACCATGTGTTTTATATCGAACTTCAAATACAAAATACAAATCAATGGATATCGCAGGGGTTTGCGTTTTGGAATCAGGTGCGCGCAAATATCATGGTGATGTTTAGTTTTCATCCTTTATTATATGGCATTTTTCCGATATTGGGATTCATATGTTCCTACAGCAAGAAAGTTGTTTCTAAAAAAAGAAATGAAGCTTAAACTTTAAAAGTTATTTCTTTTAAAAGAAATAAGTTGTTCTGTAGAGCGTTTATATTTTATGAAATCTGAATATCTTGTGGAAAAGGTAGAAGTTATGATTCCTAAATATGTTATCAGCATGGATACCATGGATTTTTCAAGAAATGGAATCCATCATATGAATCTACTGGATTTTTTACAGGGAAAACCTGTATAATCGTTTTCGAAATGAGGGATGAAAATGAAAAAGATAGGAATCACAACGTCACAGATTATTATGATGGATCCATCTTTATGTGGATATAAAAAAATGAATGTGACCACAACGTATGTACATGCTGTACAAAAGGCAGGCGGACTTCCTGTCATTATGCCATGTATTTGTTCGGAAGAAGAAATGAAACAATATATCGAGTTATGCGATGGCTTTGTCTTGATCGGTGGTATGGATATTGCTCCGATTTTATACGGTGAAATGCCGCATGCCAAGTGTGGTGCTTATGATTATGATGTTGATGTATCTCAGTTGGCTTTTACTAAGCTGGTAATTGAATCAAAAAAACCGACACTGGCGATTTGTCGAGGAATGCAGCTGGTTAATATTGCTCTGGGAGGTACTTTAATTCAGGATATTCCTTCTTTAAGTGATGCAATCAACCATGCCTTTGATTATGATGGCAATATCGTTCATACCGCATCACTGGATAGGGACGGTGGCTTATATAGACTGTTACAAACTGATACGATCGCAATCAACAGCCTACATCATCAAGCTGTGGGTAAATTAGGTCAAGGTTTACATGTAGATGCCAAAGCACCGGATGGAATCATTGAAGCTATCAGCTTACCAGAGCAGCCACTATTAGGTGTACAGTGGCATCCGGAAATGATGGTGGATACCGACCCTTTGATGGCAAAGCTGTTTCGTTGGGTCACTGAACACTAAAATGTGCAAATCTTCTTCAAAATAGTCATTGTATTGTAAAGAACCTTCATGTAAAATAACGTTGCAGGAAGTTTGTTTTTTGGAGGTCTTACTTATGGTCTTAAGAAGATTTACAAAACTGAAGAACATGGACTGTTTTAAGCGTGCCTAAAAAAGGTGCGCTTTTTTTGATGAAAGAGAGGACAAGAAAATGGACACAAAAAGAGTTTTGATTGTGATGGGATCACGCAGTGATCTGCCAAGCATGGAAGGCTGTATGAAACAGTTGGATGATTTTGGGGTAAGCTATACAGTACGCGTGTTGAGTGCGCATCGTACACCGAATGCCGTGATCGAATTAAGTGAAAAAGCAGTGGAAAATGGAGTACAGGTGATTATTGCGGCAGCCGGAGGTGCAGCTCATTTGGCCGGTGTATTGGCAAGTTCTACGCCGTTACCGGTGATCGGTATTCCGATTCAAACCAGTGCTTTAGGCGGTATGGACTCTTTGTTGTCCACAGTACAGATGCCTCAGGGAGTACCGGTGGCGACCGTTGCCATTGGGAAAGCCGGTGCTCGCAATGCGGCCATCCTTGCATGTCAGATGATGGGCTTAGCCGATAAAGATCTTCAACAGAAGATCGTGGATTTCAAAAAAGCGCAGGCTGAAAAAGTATTGGCCGATTCTGTCGTAGAGTAGGAGGACGCATGAATACACGAATTTTTGTACGAAAGAAGGAACAGTTTCAGGTTGAAAGTGAATCGCTTTGCCATGAATTAAAGACTTCTTTAGGATTAAACGATGATTTTAGTTTGGAACAATACAATATTTATGACATTTTTGAAGCGGATGAAAACGATATTGCCCTTTTAAAGAAAAATGTCTGCAGTGAAGTAGTCACCGATGAAGTGTTGGATACTGTTGATCTGGAAGGAAAGACGTATTTGGCTTATGAATATCTTCCGGGACAATACGATCAAAGAGCTGATAGTGCCATGCAGTGTTTGATGTTGCTCAACAATAAACAAAGCGTGCGTATTCATTCGGGAACATTACTGGTATTCTCTGGAACGATAGAGGAAGCACAGTTGGAAAAGATTACGCAGTATATCGTGAACCCGGTTGAAGCTCGTGTTAAAGATCTTTCTGTTTTAGAAGATGATCAGGATGTAGAAGTCGCAGAAGTACCGGTATTGGAAGGGTTTATTACATTATCTAAGGAAGAGTTAGAGGCCCTTCGTCAAAAAGAAGGTTTGGCGATGAGTTTTGATGATATCGAACATGTACAAAATTATTTCCGTGATGAAGAAAAACGTGACTGTACGATGACCGAATTAAAGGTATTGGATACTTATTGGTCGGATCATTGTCGGCATACGACTTTTGAGACGGTATTAGATTCGGTAGATTTTAAAATATCGACTTTAAAAGAACAGATTCAAGCTTCTTATGAACGATATTTAAAGTTGCGTGAAAAGGTTCATGGCAATAAAAAGGAACAAACCTTGATGGATATGGCCACGATTGCCGGTAAGTATCTTCGCAAGGAAGGCAAACTGGATGATTTGGAAGTCAGTGACGAAATCAATGCCTGCTCGGTTGAAATCAAGGTTGATGTCAACGAACAGGACGAAGACTGGCTGTTGATGTTTAAAAACGAAACACACAATCATCCTACAGAAATTGAACCATTTGGTGGGGCTTCTACCTGCATCGGTGGTGCCATTCGAGATCCATTGTCGGGTCGAAGCTATGTATATCAGGCTATGCGTATTACCGGTGCCGGAGATATTACCAAACCGATCGAAGAAACGATGGAGCATAAGCTTCCACAGTCCAAAATTTCAAAAACGGCGGCTCATGGCTACTCCAGCTACGGAAACCAGATTGGACTGGCCACCACATTTGTCGAAGAAGTCTTTGATGAAGGCTATGTCGCCAAACGTATGGAAGTCGGTGCCGTTGTCGGTGCGGCTCCTAAAAGTCATGTGAAACGAGAAAAACCACTGCCTGGCGATATCATCGTGTTGATCGGTGGTGCAACCGGTCGTGATGGAATCGGCGGTGCTACCGGATCCAGTAAAGAACATAATGAAACATCCTTGGAGAAATGCAGCAGTGAAGTGCAAAAGGGAAATGCCTTGATCGAACGTAAGCTGCAGCGTTTATTCAGAAATCCAAATTGTACAAGACTGATCAAAAAGGCCAATGACTTTGGAGCCGGTGGCGTCAGTGTGGCTGTGGGCGAATTAGCCGATGGTCTGGATATCAATTTGGATGCGGTACCTGTTAAATATCAGGGCTTAGATGGAACGGAACTGGCGATCAGTGAATCACAGGAGCGTATGGCTTGTTGTATTGCGGCCAGTGATTTTGAAGCCTTCCAAAAAGAAGCCGAAAAAGAAAATCTGGAAGCCATCAAAGTGGCCGATGTTACGGATACCAACCGTCTGGTGATGCATTTTAGAGGCAAAACCATTGTCGATATGTCCAGAGCTTTCTTAGATACCAACGGTGTTCGCCAACATCAAAACGTAGAAGTTGTGGAAAGTACCTATGATGAAAAACCACTTGCACCAACACATTCTAACTTGATCGATACGCTGCAGGATCCCAATGTGGCCTGTCAGATCGGTTTAAGTGAAATGTTTGATGCCTCGATCGGGAAATCAACTGTTTTGATGCCATTTGGTGGTTTTTATCAGCTGACACCGGAAGAAGGAAGCGTACAGAAACTGCCGGTCTTTGGCATGACGCATACTTGTTCTTTGATGACTTATGGCTATGATCCAAAATTAAGTAAATATTCACCATACTTAGGAGCCAGCTATTCCGTTGTGGAAGCTTTGGCTCGCATGACCGCTTTGGGTGCCGATTATAAAACGTGTCGTTTATCCAATCAGGAATACTTTGAACATTTAGGAAAGGATCCTGAAAAATGGGGCAATCCAATGCAGGCTTTACTGGGATTGATTGATGCGCAATTGGCTTTTGAAACACCAAGTATCGGTGGTAAGGACAGTATGTCCGGTACGTATAAAGATATTCACGTACCACCGACATTGATCACCTTTGCGGTTACGTCCGAAAAAACAGAAAATATTATTTCAGCCAGCTTTAAAAAGCCGGGTAACTATGTCTATTTGATCAAACATGATCCAAAAGAAGACCATACACCAAATTATGAACAGTTAAAGGATAACTTTGAAGCAGTTCGTAAAAGGATGCGGGAAGGTAAGATCATTGCGGCCAGTGCCGTTAAATTTGGCGGTATCGGTTATGCGATTGCCAAGATGGCTTTTGGAAATAAACTCGGTGTTGCCATTGAAAGCGATGAAGATCTGTACGGCTTTAACATTGGATCGTTGATTGTAGAAACAACCGAAACGATTCAGGATCCACACTTTACTTTATTGGGCATCACCAATGAAGAAAAACGCATTGTGTTAAATGGTGAAAGTGTAACGATCGATGAGGCTTTAGAAGCTTGGATGAAGCGTTATAACGAAGTGTATCCGGTTCGTGTCGATTTAGGAAAAGAAGTATTGGATACACCACTCACCGAAGCAAAAGTACCACAATCTAAAGTAGTTGTAGAAAAACCAGTCGTGGTTATTCCGATTTTCCCGGGACAGAACTGTGAATACGATACAACACAGAAATTTGAAAGAGCTGGAGCCGAGGTTCATCAAGTCGTCATCAATAATCTTACGGTAGAAAACCTGCAAAGAAGTATTGATACGCTGGCGGATGAAATTTCCAAGGCACAGATTTTAATGATCGTCGGCGGCTTTTCCAGTGGAGATGAACCGGATGGTTCGGGTAAATTTATTGCCAATGCCTTGCGAAATCCAAAGATCTGGCAATCCATTTGTACGATGCGAGAAAACGATGGATTGATTCTTGGAATCTGTAACGGATTCCAGGCTTTGATCAAAGCAGGTCTGCTTCCATACGGTGATATTGAAAAACTGGATGCCTCGAATCCAACATTGTTTAGAAATAATATTAACCGTCACGTTTCTCATATTGCCAGAACGCGCATTACTTCAAATAAATCACCGTGGTTAGCTTCTATGAAACCGGGTGAAATTCACAGCGTGGCCATGAGTCATGGCGAAGGAAAGTTTGTGGCTAATGCCGAAGTGATCGAAAAACTGGTACAGAATGGTCAGGTGGCTACGCAATATGTCAATGAAAAAGGACAGCCGACCATGGATGGTTTAGATAATATCAATGGTTCTACGATGGCCATCGAGGGCATCTTGAGTGAAGATGGAAAGATCTTTGGTAAGATGGGACATAGCGAACGTTATGAACCGGGCCTGTTCCAAAATATTGCGGGAAACAAAGACCAGAATATATTTGAAAGCGGTGTGCGTTACTTTACGCATAAATAGGATCGTCTATGAAACAGACAAATGTGATTCAAGATTCTTCGGGAATCTTAGGGATCTTTGGCAGTGAGGATGCGGCCAACAGTGCATATTATGGTCTTCATGCGATGCAGCATCGAGGGCAGGATGGTGTCGGCATTGCGGTATCCAATGGAGAAACCGTTTCCTGTATCAAGGGATTAGGGCTGTTATCGGAAACGATATCCAGCGCTTCCCTACAGGATTTAAAAGGATCGATTGCCATAGGACAGGTTCGTATGGCGACAACCGGCGATTCTCAGCTGGAAAATGTGCAGCCGATCATGGTTCGAGCCCATCAGGGACATTTTGCGATCGTCACCAGTGGCATGATCACCAATGCGATTACACTAAGAAATCAGCTGGAGGAAGAAGGATTGATCTTTCAGGGAACCAGTGATGCGGAACTGATCGCCCATTTGATTCAGATTCATCCGGGTAAATTTGTCGATAAGATTCGCGGTGTAGTACAGATGATCGAAGGAGCATATAACTTTATGATTGCCACAAGGGATTCTTTGTATGTGATGCGAGATCCCTATGGCATTCATCCCTTAAGTATGGGAAAAAGCGAACAAAGCATGATTTTCAGCAGTGAAACCTGTTCCTTTGGCATCTTAGGCGCTCATTTTGAACGGGAAGTCAATCCCGGTGAACTGCTTTGTCTTTGTCCGGATAAAGTGGAATCCATACAACTGGTTCCAGTCCACAAGAAAACAACATGTGCCATGGAGTATGTGTATTTCTCTCGACCTGACAGTATTGTCAATACACAGACGGTACATGAAGTGCGTACCCGTTGCGGAGAAGCCTTGGCAAGACAGGAAGATGTACAAGCAGATATGGTTATCGGTGTACCGGATACCGCTACCTCGGCAGCCGTAGCCTATGCACGTGTATCAAAGATGCCGTATGAGATTGGCCTGATGAAAAACCGGTATATCGGTTCGACCTTTATTCGGCCGACCAAGCAGCAGCGTCAGGAAGGAATGCGCGTTCGTTTAAATGCGATTTCTTCGGTCTTGAAAGGAAAACGTGTAATCCTGGTCGATGACAGTATCGTCAAAGGATCGACGGCCAAGCGCCTTTCGGTATTGTTGAAGGAGGCGGGGGCCAAAGAAGTGCATTTGCGTATCGCATCGCCTAAGATCAGTTATCCTTGTCTGTATGGAACAGAACGTACAAGACAGGAAGAACTGGCAGCCTATAATTATACCGAAGAAGAAATGTGTGCTTTGTTTCAGGTGGAATCCATTCGATTTTTAAGTCTGGAGGACTTTAAAAAATGTATTCCCGATACAAGCTGTTTAGCTTGTTTTAACGGAAATTATTCCGCAAAGCTTTGCGATTATATAAAAGAGATAAAGGAGTAACGTATGGCAGAACAATATAAAGAAGCGGGTGTCAATTTAGAGGCTGGATACGAAAGTGTTCGTCGTATCCAATCTCATGTAGCCCGTACCAAAGTCAAAGGCGCCATAGATTCATTGGGTGCTTTTGGCGGTATGTTTGATTTAAGTGTTTACAATTTAAAAGAACCGGTACTGGTATCTGGTACCGATGGCGTTGGTACAAAACTGATGTTGGCATTTGAAATGGATAAGCACGATACGATCGGAATCGATGCGGTAGCCATGTGTGTTAATGATGTGTTGGTGCAGGGAGCCAAACCTATCTATTTCTTAGACTATATTGCGGTCGGACAAAATAAGCCCGAAATCATTGAGCAGATTGTTAAGGGTGTGGCCGATGGCTGTGTACAGTCTGCTTGTGCTTTGATTGGTGGCGAAACTGCAGAAATGCCAGATATGTACGATGTAGATCACTATGATTTGGCCGGTTTCTGTGTCGGAGTTGTCGATAAAAGTAAACTAAAAGATTCCCGGAATTTAAAAGTGGGCGATGTATTGATCGGCTTGCCAAGTACCGGTGTACATTCCAACGGATTCTCTTTGGTGCGTAAGGTTTTGTTCAAGGATAATCATCTGGATGCCCATGCGACTTATGAGGAATTGGATGGTCAGGTGTTAGGTGATGTACTTTTGACACCGACAAAGATCTATGTCAAAGCTGTATCCTCTCTATTTGATCAGGTGGATATTCATGCGATGAGTCATATTACCGGCGGTGGTTTCTATGAAAATGTACCGAGAATGTTAAAAGAGGGAATGGGTGTTCGTATTGATACCAAGGCTTTCCCACGACTTAAGATCTTTGATTTCATCCAGCAAAAAGGAAAAATCGAAAATCAGGAAATGTACAATGTCTTTAATATGGGTATTGGTTTTGTGATGGCAGTCGATCCAAAAGATGTACAAAAGGTGCAGGATGCTTTACAGGCCATTGGTGAAACCAGCTATGTGATCGGCGAAGTCACGGACAGTGGCGAGGTTGATGTACAATGGTAAACATTGCGGTTTTTGCCAGTGGATCGGGAACGAATTTTGAAACCATTCTTCAACATATCGAGGATGGTTCGCTTCCGGTACAATGCCAATGTCTGATTGTGGATAAAGAACAGGCATATGCTCGTACACGTGCCCAACAACATCAGATCGAGGACTACTATTTTAATCCGAAAAGCTATCCAAACAAAGAAGCGTATGAAAAGGATATTCTAAAAGTACTAAAAGATAAAAATGTGGATTTGATCGTATTAAGCGGTTATATGCGCTTTATCGGCAAGGTACTTTTAGAAGCCTATCCGAAAGCAATCATCAATCTGCATCCGGCCTATTTACCAGAATTTCCAGGGGCTCACAGCATTCAGGATGCCTTTGAGGCCGGTGTATCTCAAACCGGTGTCACGGTGCATTATGTAGATGAAGGTGTCGATACTGGGCCGATCATTCGCCAGGAGCGTGTACCGATCGATCCAAATTGGAACCTGGAAACATTGGAAGAGCATGTACATGCCATGGAATATGACTTGTTCTGGCAGGTCATCAAAAGTGTTGCCGAAGAAATGGAGGGAAAGAAATGAAAAGAGCATTGGTCAGCGTGTCTGATAAGACAGACTTAGTAGAATTTGTAAAAGGATTAGTGGATTGTGGTTATGAGATCATCTCGACCGGAGGAACCAAAAAAACATTGGAAGAAGCAGGATTAAATCCAATCGGTATCAGTGATGTAACCGGTTTTCCGGAAATTATGGATGGACGTGTAAAAACATTGCATCCAAAAGTGCATGGAGCTTTACTTTGTGTACGCGATAATCCCGAACACGTCAAACAGTTACAGGAATTAGGCATCGAATATATCGATCTTGTTTGTGTAAACTTATATCCATTTAAAGAAACCGTACAAAAGAAAGGTGTAACCCACGAAGAAATCATCGAAAACATTGATATCGGTGGGCCAAGCATGTTACGAAGCGCTTCTAAAAATTATAAGAGCATCACGGTTGTCTGTGATCCAAAAGATTATGATAAAGTCTTAAAAGAAATTCAGGAAAATGGAGATACATGTCCGGTAACTCGTGAATTTTTGGCAGCTAAAGTGTTCCGTCACACGGCTCGTTATGATGCGATGATTGCCGATTATCTGACCAAGAAAACCGGCGAGGAATTCCCGGAAAGCTTAACGATTACTTTTGATAAGGTACAGGATCTTCGCTATGGAGAAAATCCGCATCAGAAAGCCGCTTTCTATAAGGGGATGAATCCACAGTATTCTTTGGCCAATGCGACACAGCTTCATGGTAAAGAGCTTTCCTATAATAATATCCAGGATGGCAATGCGGCTATTGAAATCCTTAAGGATTTTGAAGGTCAGTGTGCTGCGGTTGGCTTAAAACACATGAATCCATGTGGTGTAGGCATCGGTGAAAATATCGAAGCGGCCTGGGATAAAGCGTATGAAGCCGATCCTGTCAGCATCTTCGGTGGTATTGTTGCGTTAAATGATACGGTAGAAAAAGGTTTGGCAGAAAAATTATCCAAGATTTTTTTGGAGATCATCATCGCACCGGACTTTACACCGGAAGCCTTGGAAATCTTAACGCGTAAAAAGAATATTCGTTTAATGAAGCTGGATACGACATTATCGGTAAATACCGCATTGAAATATACGAATGTCAACGATGGCTTGCTGGTACAGGAAATGGATATGCATCAGATCAAGGAAGAAGATCTGCGTTGTGTGACAAACCGAAAACCAACACCGGAAGAAATTAAGCAGTTGTTGTTTGGATGGAAAGTTGTCAAGCATGTGAAGTCGAATGCGATCGTATTGGTTAAAGATGATATGACGATTGGTGTCGGTGCTGGCCAGATGAATCGTGTCGGTTCTGCCAAAATTGCGATCGAAGAAGCCGGAGAAAAAGCCAAAGGTTCGGTTATGGCCAGTGATGCGTTCTTCCCGATGCCGGATACGGTCGAAGAAGCCATCAAAGCCGGTGTAACAGCTATCATTCAGCCAGGTGGATCGATTCGTGATCAGGACAGCATTGATGTCTGCAACGAACATGGCATTGCGATGGTTTATACCGGAATCCGTCATTTTAAGCACTAATAAAATACTAAAAAATGGGGCAATGTATTGCATAAAATAGGAGGCGGCTATTTGATGTAATACATGCCCCTTTTACTAGTAGAATGGTCAGAGTTGAAAAAAGCTTGTTGTCTCTAACTCTTTAATTAAAGAAAAATTATCTTTGATTAAGATTCCATTTGTAAAATTATCAATTAGTTTTTGTCTTTTCCAGATTGGATGAATATATAATTCTAGGATTTTTAAATTCTGGATTTCGTCTTTTCGTTTCATATATCTTTGGATACTTGATGAATAAGAAGTTGATTTCATTCCTAGTGATGAGATTTCAGCTTTTAGCCATTCCTCATAGATTTTATTATATAAATCATTGTTAGAAAAACTATCAAAAACGGTTCTTATTGATTTGAATTTATACTTTAATAGTAGCGGTTTTAGTGCAAGCCAAACAGGGAGGTCCATTAAAATATTAGAGTGTGAATCAATATGATTAGGTTCAAAGCCATAATCAATAAATTTTTTGATTTGTGCTTCTAGCTCTTCGCGTACTGCTTCAATTTCCATTTTGAATTCCAGATTAGTGTATTCTTCAAAGTAAGTTTTTAAAGGAGAAATTCCATATGAACTTTTGTTCATATAAGCAGGATAATAGTTTAATTTGTCTTTGTTTACATATTTCTTAAGATTTTTAATTTTTTCTGTAAGTGGCATTTCTTCAGACAAGTTTAGATGTAGTCCAACAAGATGATTAAATTTATTTTTAAAAGATAAATTTGCTCCTTCATCAGAGAACTTGGAGTTTACTACAAAAGTCGTTTGAGTACAATATCCCATTTTTAAGGCTTTAGTAATTCCTAGATTTGATTCGTGTGTTAAGCCTAAATCATCAGCATTAATAATTAGTTTCATTAAATTTCCTCCTAATATATTCATATTTTATATAGCCTAGAAAAATATATAGTTTCATATTATTTTTGGAAATTAAGAAAATGTTGAAACTATATATTTTTTTAATGCATATATAATTTGAGCATGGAGTAAGATTGTTATATTTGGACTTGCTAAACTAAAAAGATTAAGAGAGGAGGATAAAAATGCAAAATTTTATATTGAGTGAGAGATATAAACAGATTATCATATGTCTTTTATCTAAAAGTGATATGAATAGATATATAAGTAGTGATCAGTTAGCAAGTGAAATTTATTTAAGTAGAAGTACATTGGTTAAAGATATTAAAAATTTAAATAAATATTTACAATATTATAATTTGCAAATTAAAGGCGTAGATAGCATAAAATATCTTGTGTAAATTCGTTTTTCTGGAAATATAGAAAAAAAGG
>OLSE01001856.1_pt1 | contig 14353 bp, 14 predicted proteins | sample 1673191 | NCBI WGS metagenome assembly OLSE01 (sample SAMEA3136764, study PRJEB25190) | human gut metagenome | biome: human gut; feature: human-associated habitat; material: faeces | place: Austria | collected 2013
AAAGGCGCGCGAGGCCATGAAGGCCGTCTTCGCGCAGAAGAGCCCCGTCCTCGTGCGGGCGTGCTACCAAGAGGCGACCGAGGAGGTGCTGAAGATCTCGAGGGCGGCCGGAAACGTGCTCTTGGAGGCCGAGGAGGCGGCGCTCGCCTACCTGGCGTTCCCGGCCACGCACCGCACCAAGATCCGCACCAACAACGTCCAGGAGAGGGCCAACCGCGAGATCAAGCGCAGGACGCGCGTCGTGCAGGGGTTCCCCTCGCGCGAGTCGCTCATCCGCCTGGTGGGAGCGGCGCTCATCGAGGCCGACGAGGAGTGGTCGGCGCGCTGCGTCATCTCCAGGCCCTCGCTCGCGCACGCCTGGAAGGCCCAGGAGCGCGAGGCCCCCGGCGAGGCCGAGGTGCTCGCCGCCCGCGAGGCGGCGCGCAAGATCATAGGGAGCGCCATTGACCCGAAGGAGGACGAAGGCTAAGATTCACCTCGCAAGGGTGCCGGCGATTCTCCGGCGATGGCCCTGATACACCACGATTCGGGACGCGGCCCGTGAAAACCTTTAAGGAACCTATTCGATCGGTAAGGCCCGAAATTTGCGCCAAGTATGAAAGTATTCATGCTAGCCCCGTATAGCCTAGCCCTGTCCTTAACCGCGCAAACGCTGGAGATCAAGCCTCTTATGGTCGATGCACTTGGTTGGATAAATATGGAGCCGCCGATTACGACGAGGCACTTTTGCTTTGAAAGAACAGTTTCTCTTTCACGCAGCAATCGACGCGCACGAGCAAATCTGCCGATCGCTCCTAATCTCCTGCAATCGCTTGTCCCCAGCTCGATCACCTTTAAATTATCATATTGCATCTCGAGAATGCGCTCTTCTCGAGATGCAAGCATGATGAATTGAGTGTTCGGATAGCGCTTAAGTAACGCATGGAGGAGCAAATCGTCACCAAGATTTGTCGCAGAGTAAAAGTCGACAAGGATACTGTTATTCGAAGTGGTTTGCATAACGCTGCCTTTCATAACGCCGCCAATCATCCGACAGTCTCTCTTTATGGCGGCCGCGAAGGTAGTTGGTTAACATCCGAAACGTGCGAGTATTCGATATTGACCTCGCCCTAAGTTTCGCCAGCGCTTGATTCTGTTCGATCGATTCTTCTTTAAAAAGCAGCGCTGAACATCGATGCCTCACTCCAAAAAGCTCGATGCGCGAAATATCACGTCCCCTGTCTCTACCCACTATTAACCTGCAATATTTTCTTAAGAGCTCGCGATGCCGCCGATTCGAGGCAAAACAATCTGCAGTGTTCGCTCTTGAGCAGGGCTAGTTCCGCTCTCTTGTCGAGGCGAATCCCCTTCATCGCGCCATGAAGCGCATATCTTTTTTTGAAGAAATCTGACCGCGACAGGGTATTGAGTTTTTCGTAATCCCGCTTTTCTGCTAAATATTTAGCATAATTAAGAATGCTGTTTAGGCTTTTTTTGGCAAGCCCCTGCAAGAGGCCTTCGCAGCCGTATTCGTTTTCCCATTTCTCTGCATATGTATCGGCGACAGTCATGGCATTTACGATATCTTTATAATATGAATTCTGATAGGCGGCATTCGTTGTGCTCTTCGGATTGGGTCTGTAGAAATAGAGGGGATCCTCAATTTCGCAGAACGTTTTTGCCGAATCGTATATTGCCAATGTCTGCAGAAAGTCTTCTGAAAGCATCATGCCCTTGTAGGAAGAGTAATCGGCATTCAGGCAAGCGCACTCGCGCTTCACCGCTTTACGCCACATCGAGTTGTAGTTCCATGTTGTACAGAGAGACCTCAGCATGGAAGCCTTCTTTGGTTCAGCGTAGTTCGGTTCGTCTCTGGCTTGGCAAAGCAGGAGATCTCTTTCATTTGTAGTGTATGCCCACAGCACGATATCCGCCCCTGTCTGTCGCATGGCAAAGGCTATCGCATCGAAGGCACCGGGCAAAAAGGCGTCGTCGGCATCCGCGGACATGATATAACGGCCTTTCGATACGGCAAATCCTTCTACACGGGCAATAAGCGGACCTTGATTCTCTTTGTGCACAACCTTTACCATCGATGGATGCTTGGCGGCATAAGCGTCGCAAATCGCCCCACTCGAATCCGTCGACCCATCGTCGACAAGAACGACCTCGATGTCCTCTCGTCCTTGGGCGAGAATCGAGTTGACGCATTGATCGATATGTAGTTGAGCATTGTAAACAGGAACGACTACGGAAAAGGTCGGATTCGTCTTCGATGATAAAGCTTCATTCAAGCAGGAAACGTCAGAACTGCGCATCATTGCCTCCGTTAAAAACCAATTGCGGAGTTGACGAGGTAGGGGATAGTCTCCGCCGCGCCAGAAATCGCATACGTATACAACCAGTATGCTGCGCAGTAAACGATCAAAAATGCCGCCAAACCGAGCTTTCCTACTCCGCTCTTCGCGTTCGCTAAGACAATCGGAACGTAGAGTATGGCCACACTTGCGAAGTAATATCCTATCCTTCCGCTTTGCACGTTAGCGGATGCAAGCTGCGAGAGCACCACATCAAAGCAAAGCATTCCAATGAAGAGCGAAACCAGCCTGCTCTCACCCCCGTTCTTCCAATAGTAGATAAGCAGGGCAAGCAAAGGAAGGCGCAACACAATCTGCATAGGGAGCACATGGACGTCTCCCAAATATCCGGCATATCTTCCGAAGCCGATTGCTATAAGTAGATTGCTCGCTATAGGGATAGCGAAAAACGTTAAGATGGCGACAAGTCCCACGATGACGGTTCTCTTGATCGGGTCATTGCCGTTGGAGAGATAGACGCTCAAGGCGAGAATGCCAAAGCCAAGCAGAGCCGATGCGTGAAACAGGGTTGCCATTGCTACAAAAACAGCGTACTTCAATCGCCTGCCCTCGAAAAGATAGTGCAGTGCAAACAAAAGGATGGCGATAGCTATCCATTGCCTCATCAGGTTGAGCGTAGAATTGAAGTACATGAAGTAATAGACCGCCATGCCTAACCAAAGAGGAATGTCATGACGTACTTTGAGCAACCCAAGATAAATCGGAACGATCGTCGCTGCCTGTATGACGAATAGCAGGGCAGGCAGCGAGTGCGTAACACTCGAAACTATCCAGACGAGAAACGAAAAACCTATCTCATAGTCGGAGGGATGAATATACCTCCAAACGCCCCACCATTGCGACGCTTGGTAATCCGCGAAAGACACGCTTCCGTTCGCCAAGTCAAAAAGGGGCTGAACGTAAACCTGCACGTCCGTGCCTATCATGGGAGATCTCATGCCAGCTAGACAACAAGGAATGAGCAAGGAGACGACGGACCAGGACACGAAGCCGACACCTTTCCTATTCCACTTTTGAATGACTGCAATGATGGATAGCGATGCGGCGAACGAGAAGAGATAGGGGGCCATATCAGCGTTCTCTCTGCTTGTCGCGAACGTTCGTGATTTTTGTTTGCGTCATCAATTGATAGCTCCTCTTCATTGGCGCCGTTTTTCGGGAAGCACGCTATCGCGATTTCGGTTGTCTTTTCAGACGGTAAGCTTGCAATAGAGCCTGGTGCAAGAACAAGCGCTCGGATTGCTTTGGGGCTACCGAACGAGCATTCTTCTATTGCTCAATGCGCGTTCCAAGCACTTTCGCAGGCACGCCTCCCGCTATCGAATAAGGAGGTAGATTTTTGGTGACGACAGTTCCTGCTGCCAAAATGCAACCATCGCCCACATTTACGCCCGGCATAATCATTACTCGCCGGCCAATCCAGACATCATTGCCAATCGTGATCGGCTTAGGCAATGTTCTTCCTTGTTGATTCATCGGAATATCGATACGACCTGTTTCGTGATTGCTCGTGTAGAAAACGCATTCAGGAGCCATCATGACATCGTTACCAATGTATATCTCTCCATGCAGCTCGCAATCGACGCCGATACCTGAGCGATCGCCGATAACGATAAGCGATCCGAACGTAGCGCCTCGCTCAATGTTCACGTCCTCGCCAACCGAAGCGCATATTCTGCGGGCAAAGAAGCCTCGCATCCTTCGAGAAAACTTCGAATACGTACTTTGCGGCAGCAGCTTCGCCGATGCTGCATACGCAATTCTCCACATGATCCGACTTCGACCACCCATGCGATCACCTCCCGAACGAAGATTTGGCTGCTTGTGCATCAAGCAAAACGCTCGCGATGTCTTGCTCTGCGGATGAAGTTCTGCGTCTTGGTCGGAGTCGCACAATCAGAACCGTACGCCTCTTCACGGTACCGCCCCATCTTCTTTGGCACCGGGTATCGTCTGCTCTCTAATGCTGTTCCCTTCACCAGAAGCAACCATGATGAGGGGCTTGCGTGATCCGCATCATGCACATGCACCAATCCCAAACCGTCCGTTTCGAATCTCTTATGAATCGCCCCCGGACTCTCTTAGCCACGCAACTCCATGAAAAGAATCAGCCTGTCTGGTCGGCGTCATGTAGTCATTGCCGTACATTGCCTTAAGATAGGAGTCGGAATTCCCGGGAACGGGGAAAGACCGTGATTCGAAGGCTTCCAACCTGCATGGAAACACCCAGTTTCTCGGTATGATGTAATCCGCATCGTACGGACAAGCTAAAAAATCGCCGTCGCTTCGAGATCCTAATTGGACCAGTTTCTCAACGAGCTCATGGCATCTTTGCGGACCGACGCCATGGAACATGATTCGGGTGACGAGGCCTGCGAACTTCGACACCTTGCCCAACGGGGCAGATCCATCCCTTACGTAGGCGCTGCAATACGCCTTGTTCGCGAAGTTCGCCAGCTTGAGCCTCGCTCTCGTAGGCCAACCGCTTCGCGCGAAAGCGTCAACAGGGAAGAAATCGATGAAAACTCCCATGTCTCTTACCGGCAGGTTCTTTGGTTCGACGAGGGAAGTGCGGCAATCGACCATCTTGGCGTACGGATGCCGGTAATCAGGAGGATTGAAGGGGCGTAGAACGCGATATCTGTCGTTTGTGTTTTGCTCAATGGCGCTGAAGAGTCTCTCGCAATCCTCCCTTTTTATGGCGACGTCGATGTCGTCGTCCCAGGGAATGAAGCCGCCATGCCGAACCGCTCCAAGCGCGCTTCCGTAGAACAGGCAGTACTCGATACCCTCCTCCACGCAAACGCTATCAAGAAACTCAAGCATGGAGAACTCGATGGCTTGGATCTCTTGAAGGGACAGCTTTGCTGTCTCATCCATGAAGCACCTCTTTGTACAAACCAAGCAACGCGTCGACTGAGTTTTCGACCGAGTAGCCCTTTTTTACGGTTTCGAATCCCTGTATTGCGAGCCTCTTGCGCAACACAGGGTCCTGCACGAGCAAAGCCAGGCATGTGCGGAGCGATTCGGGATCCCCCGGTTCGCAAAGCATCCCGTTTCGTCCGTGGTGTATGACTTCTGGGACGGATCCGCAATCGGAAGCGACCGAAGCGACGCCGGCTCCCATGGCTTCGAGAAGGGATATGGGAAGAACCTCTCGCTTTGAAGGAAGGGCAAACACGTCGGCCTCGACCAGCAGATCCCTCTTCTTTTCCGAATCCACCCATCCCACGAAGCTGCAATTTACGCCTTCCCGTCGAGCCAGAAGCTGGTATCTCTGAGTCTCCTCGTCGCTTCCCGATCCGGCCAGCACGAGTTCGATTACGGCGCCGTTTCGAACGAGGGCTCCCGTGGCTTCTATCAGCGTACCGACGCCCTTTTCCTCCTCCAGCCTGCCTAAGAACAAGATGTTGCAGCAGGATCTTTCATCGTGATCGGGCTTTGCGCTCGGATCGCCCAATGGAACGCCGTTCGGGATCACGTGGACGATCGAGCGTTTGATGTCCAGCTCGTCGCAGATCAGGTCCTTCCACTTCGAGGAAAGGACGATCAGAGCATCCGCGAGCGACAGGAACTTCTTAATCTCGTTTTTCGATCCCGAATCGCCTTCAAGGATTGCCCGCTCCATTGCGCTCGAATGGGAATGAAGAATCACTTTCTTACCCATGTTCTTAGCACGTCGGACGAATAGAGCTTTGCGGGTCATGCTTACGCCGTACGAAAAATGAATATGAACCAGATCGCAGTCCTTCGCCTCTCTGGAGAACACAAACAGGGTGCTCAGTCCGCAGGCCAACTTGCGTGCTTTGCATCCCTCCTCGGTCGTCGCGAGATAGCGAACATTGCACCTTCTGTCCAGGCCTCCGTTTAAAAGCGTGGAAGCGCACGATGCCATACCCCCATGCGATTCTAGACTGGGGCCGAGCATAACGACGGAGGGCCTGCCGACACTCAATTGGCACCCTTCTCGCCCAAAACATCGGCTATGCGCTCGCTGGCATGCCCATCCCCGTAAGGGTTCGAGGCCCGCGACATCGTTTCGTAGGCCTCGTCTGACTCAAGTAGCTCGGTAAACGCCCGATATATCCGCTCCTCATCGGTTCCGACGAGTCGAAGCGTCCCGCATGCGACCCCCTCGGGCCGTTCGGTCGTGTCACGCATGACGAGCACGGGCTTGCCAAGGCTTGGCGCCTCTTCCTGGATCCCGCCCGAATCGGTGAGAACAAGGTGGCTTGCCGCCATGAAATTGTGAAAATCGATGACTTCCAAGGGCTCGACGATGCGCAGACGATCGAAGCCGTCTAGCTCGGCATGCGCGGCTCTTCGCACCTCGGGGTTCATATGGATAGGATAGACTGCCTTCACGTCAGGATGCTCTTCCATGACGCGCCTAACGGCTCGGAACATTCGAACCATGGGCTCACCCAGGCTCTCGCGTCTATGCGCAGTGAGGAGGACGAGACGGGATCCTTGCGCCCAGTCGAGGTGCTCATTATGATAGCCCTCGCGCACTGTTGTTCGGAGTGCATCGATGCCGGTGTTGCCCGTCACGAAAATCCTTCCTACGGGTTTACCTTCGTCGAGCAAGTTGCGCTTCGATCTCTCAGTTGGGGCGAAGTAGTATTCGGCAAGGACGTCAACCGCCTGGCGGTTGAACTCCTCGGGCCAGGGAGAGTATAGGTTCCGCGTTCGGAGTCCTGCCTCGACGTGACCGACGGGGATGCGGAGGTAGAAGCACGCGAGCGCCGCAGCAAACGAGGTGGTTGTGTCGCCATGGACGAGCGCCACGTCTGGAAGCTCCCGCTCGAGAACCGACTTGATGCCGAGCATCACGCCGCACGTTACGCCAAAGAGCGTCTGGCCCGGCTTCATCACCGCGAGATCGTAGTCGGGAACAATTCCGAATGTGCGCAGCACCTGATCGAGCATTTCACGATGCTGTCCCGTGACGCACACGGAAACATCGAAGTCGGACGGTCTCGACTTTAGTTCCTTAACTAGGGGGCACATCTTGATGGCTTCTGGGCGCGTCCCGAAGATGAGCAGAACCTTCTTCATTTTCCGCTCCTCTCCTTCGATCGAATCTCCCTGCTCACAAGCCTCATGAATCGAGCGTTTCCCATGACGTACCTTCTCATCAGCCTCTTTGGCTCCTTCATCATCCTAAATAACCATTCGAGGCCCATCCTCTGCATCCAAAGAGGAGCTCTGGGGATTGATCCTGAAATCACGTCGAACGATCCGCCGACGCCGACGTAGACCCCCTTTAGACCCATAAGACGGAAATGCTCGATAACATGCTCTTTCTTCGGCGAGGTGATGCCTACAAATACGATGTTCGGCCTGCTGGATGCCACCTCTTCTCCGACTGCACTAAAATCTTCATCGTCGAAATAGCCGTCCATGATCCCACAGATGTCAAGTCCTGGATAGCTTTCCTCTAACTTCCGGCGGGCGGTCTCCACCGTGTCCCGCGTAGCTCCGAGGAGAAAGATCCGGTATCCTTCGCTCTGGGACAAGCGACACAGCTCGTGCATAAGGTCGATTCCCGCAACCCTCTCCGGGATGTCGATGCCCAGCCTTCTCGCAGCCATGACCATTGAAGCCCCGTCGGCATTTACGATTTCGCACTGCCTAATCATGCGATCCATTGTTTGATCGCTTCGCATCTGCAACAGCTTGTCAGCATTCACTCCTGCCAGATGCGCGAACACTCCCGTCTCCACGAAATCCTTTGTTCTGGATACGGTTTGCTCCATGGTATAAGGGTCTATGGGCGCGCCCATGATCTCGATGCGTGCAGGGTAGCCCATTGTCTAGCATGCCCCTTTCCCGTTGAACATGGCCGCAACAGTCTTCGCGACCACCTTGAGGTCAACCAGGAACGACCTTTCCTCGATGTAGGCGAGGTCCATGTCCACCATCTCCTCGAAACCGGTGTCGCTGCGGCCCCGCACCTGCCAGTAGCCGGTGAGGCCGGGCTTGACCGACAGGCGGCGCATGGCGCGCTCGTCGTACTGGGTGACTTCGGAGGGAAGCGGCGGCCTGGGGCCCACGCAGGAGAGCTGGCCCATGAGGCAGTTCAGGAACTGCGGGAGCTCGTCTATGGAGTGCTTGCGGATAAAGCGGCCTATGCGCGTGACGCGCGGGTCGTCCTTGATCTTGAACAGCGGGCCGTCGGCCTCGTTGAGCTCTGCGAGCTCCGCCAGGCGCTCGTCGGCGTCCTTGTGCATGGAGCGGAACTTGTACATGTCGAAGGCGCGGACCTCGCCGCCCCTCCCGATGCGCCCGACGCGCTTCTGGGAGTAGATGGGGCAGCCTGGGCTCTCAACGCGGATGGCGATGCAGAGGACGATCGAGGGGACCAGCAGCACCGCTATCGCGCACAGCGAGAACGCGATGTCGAACGCCCTCTTCACGAAGCGGTAGCCCAACCGTCCTTCCGCCGGCGCAGGGACGGGCACGGGGCCCTCGGCCTCCGACACCAGCTCGGGCGCCAGGAACGCCACGTCGGAGGCGGCCATCGGCTCGGAGCCGTATGCGGTTCCCGCCGGCGCCGCGCGGGATCCTTCGACTCGCTTCGCTCGCTCGGGATGACAACCCGAGGAGTCGCTCCGCTCAGGACGGCATTCCCCGACCCTTGCGCTCGACTTTACATAACCGCGCTTATCAGACATTGGGGGCGTGGAAATCTCCTCTTGCTCCCCCGCTGTTGCGAAGTCGTCTACCAGCGCGACGGCTCCGTCGGCGGTTACGTCTATTGATTTGTCAGGGTTTCTTTCGAACAATCTCTAATCCGACTTTGACGGTTTTCACACGACCAAGAATCTCTATCTCCAGATACGCCAGGCGCTTGTGGCGATCGAGCTTCTTGATGAGACCCGTCTGGTTCATCAGCGGGCCGTTGAGGATCACGATCTCGTCCCCTTCCATCACGCCGCTCGAGAACTCGACCACGCGGTGGTCAGGCTTGGTGAACGCGTTGATGAAGGCGACTTCTTGATCGTCGAGAGGAGTGAACACATCGTTGTTGCCGAGGAGCCTAGTGAACTTGGGGACGCTTCGCAACGCCTCACGCAGCTTTCCAGGCTGGTCTGTTATTACGAAAATATAACCAGGTAGCAGCACTTCTGAACGCATTTTCCATACGCCCTGGATGCGCTTTTTGACTTCGTACTGGGGGATGAAGGATTCTTGGATCAGCTCTTCGTCGACAAGCTTGTTGATCAGGTCAAGCACGTGCTTTTCCTGGCCGCCGACCGTTTGCACGACGTACCACAATGCCATCACCTCCCTGGCAAGACGAAATAAAGATACGGCTTCGCCCTAGCCATTCAGGCCAAAACGCAACAACGATATGCATCCTCTTGATCGATCCGGAACGCGTACCCAGCGACGATCCCGCTTTCCTCAAGATATGTATGCTGCCGTGTTTTTCACACATCGCCCTGTCGTATCCAGAGCTTGCAGCGGTGCAGTTTCCTGCCGTTAGATCACAGGTCGAACCTGTGGCCTAACGGCAGGAAGCCGTCAAACCGAACCTACAGACGCGCATGCGCTCCTCGCGTTCGGTACGTCCGCTTCGCTTCGGCGAAGTAGCCGTAGTGCTCCACCCGATGCGCATCGCTTGCGATGTACGCGTACAGGTTCTCGTCGAACAGGCGCTTGGCGGGCTTGCGCTCGGCTCCCATGCGACCGCCGGCAATGAAATCGGCCGACGCTTGCAGCTTGCAACCCATCTTCACCAGACCGCGCGCCACCTCGACATCCTCCTGGATGGCGCGATAGCGCTCGGGATGAGCGATGATCACTTGGTAGCCCATCCCCTGCAGTTCGAAGATGGTCCGTTCGTATATCTCGAAGTCGGGCTTGCCCGCCCTCGTAGACAGCTCCAATAAAAACTCGTTCGTGCCGTCGAAGTGCAGATGCTCGGCCCATTCCATGCCCAATTGCATAAGCTTGGAATGGTTCACCTCGAAGCCCATCGTCAGCGGGAACCCGTCAGCGTGCGCCACGAGCAACTCGTAAGCATCCCACATCGCGTCGTAGTCGAAGTAGGGATCGCGCACATGCGGGGTACACACGATAGACGTGATTCCCGCAGCCTTGGCGGCCTCCAGCATGGCCAGAGACTCGTCCAGGTTGCGCGCACCGTCGTCGACGCCGGGAAGGATATGGCAATGCAAATCCCTCATCAGGCCCTACGCCCTCTTCCTGCCACGGGATCCTTAGCGAATCCGCCGCGACCGCCTGCAGGAACGGGGCTGCCCTGCGCACCGCGGGGCGCACGGCGCCCGGCCGTGGGAACCGGCGTGCGCGTCTCGGCCTGCAGCGCGGAAACGTCGCCGTCATCCTTCACGCGGCTGCCGTCCTTGGTGTAGTACGCGTAATAGTATTCGGAACCGGTGCCTTCGCAGAACGTGGCGCAGATGCCGAGGATGTTGGCATCGGCCTTCTTCAGCTGCTCGCACGCGTCCACCAGCTCGGAACGCTTCGTCGAGCCGGGCTTGACCACCAACACCGTGCCGTCCACCAACGTGGACAGGATGGCGGCATCGACGAAGGTGCCGACCGGCGGCATGTCGTAAATCACATAATCGTAGCTGTCCTCCAGCGTGGCAACCAGCTTCTGGTACCGCTTGGACGAGATGATGTCGGCCGGGTTGGGTATGTTCGGCTCGACGTCGAGGAAGAACAGGTTGGGAGTCTGCGTCGGCGTGACGGCCGTCTTGAGCGGTGCCGCATCGGTGAGGACGGCGTACACGCCCGCCGCAGGACGCACGTTCAGCAGGCTGGCAAGCGTGCGACGGCGCATATCGGCCTCCACGAGCAGCACCGTCTTGCCCGACGTGGCGATAGCGCGAGCCAGCTCCACGGAGCACGTGGACTTGCCCTCGTTCGGCACCGAACTCGTCATGACGATGGAGCGGATGGGGTTGTCGGGCGACATGAAGCGGATGTTCGCAAAAAGCGTCTTCGCCGCGTTCTGCACCTCGAGCATGTTGGACGCCTGCTTCTTTTTCTTAGCCATGGCCTATACCCTCCTAACCCTTGATCGTGGGGATACGGCCGATGACCGGAATGCCCAGCAGTTCTTCAGCTTCTTCAGGGTTGCGCACCCGCGTGTTCAACATATCCAGCACCACCACGATGGCCACTGCCAGGAAGATGCCCGCGAGGAACGCGACCGCCGTGTACATGGCGCGCGGCGGGCCCGAGGGATCCGTGGGAACCTCGGCCGCGTCGACCACGTTGACGCTCTCGACGCCCATGACGCTTTGCGCGGTGGTGGACAGAACGGTGGATATCTCATTGGCGACGATGGCAGCCGCATCGGGCTTGCCCGCCGTCACCGAGATGCTGATGACGCGCGTGGTGGTGCCCGCTTCGACGGAAATCTTGTATCCGCTGAGCGAAGACATGCCAAGAGCCTCGGCCGTGCGCTTCTGCACGGTCTCCGACTTCGCCAAAGTCGCTATGTCGTTCGCCATGAGCTGGCTGGCGGTGAGGTCGTTGTACGCGGTGGTGCTCGAAGAGCTCGCGTCGTCCTTCGCAGTCAGCACGTACACGGACACCGTGGCCGTGTACTGGTTCTGCATGAGGCCCCAGCTGAAGCCTGCCGTCGCGATCGCGAGCACGACGGGCAGCACCACCACCAGGGCCAGGTGCTTGCGCAGCAGTTTGAATAGTTCGAGCAGTGTCATTCGTTCGTCTTTCTCTTCAGCGTCGTACGTACGCTGCTTGCTTACTTGCCGTTAACGGTGGTCTCGGCAGCTTCGGGATTCTCGCCGGCGTCGACCGCCTTCATCAGTGTAGCCCAACCCTCGGGATCCTCGTAGCACAGCCACAGGCCGCCGTATTCCTCCATGAAGTCGCCCTTGTACGGACCGGTGCACGTGTAGATGGTGGGGTTGCCCGCCTGTGCGAAATCGGTCGCAAGCGAGATCATCGTCTGCAAGTCGATGCTCGTAGACACGCACTGGGAGAGGTTTTGGATCAGGCCGGGGATCTCGACCGGAGGAGCTTGCAGCACGTTCTTCATGAGCGCCATGGCCATCGCGCGCACGTTCGACTGGCGGATGGCCTCCTGGTCGTCGCCATAGGCGGTGCGCATGCGGGCAAGCGCCACGCACTGCTCGCCGTTGAGCAGCTGGTTGCCGGCCTCGATATGGACGGGCGCCTGATCCTGCGTGTACACCTGGTAGTCGATGGTGTAGGGCACGTCCACGTAGATGCCGCCGATCGAATCCACGAACTCGGCCAACCCGGCGAACTCGATTTCCACGTAGTCGGAGATCTTCACACCGGTGAGGTCCTGCACCGCTGTAACGGCGCCAGCCGCCCCGTTCACGGCGAACATCTGGTTGATCTTCTCGACCTTGCCGTTGTACTCGTACGGCGTGTCGCGCGGAACCGACACCATGGTGATGACGTGGCCCACCGGATCGATGCGCACGAGCACGAGGGCGTCGGAGCGCTCCCCGTACGTCTCCCAGTTGTCCGAGCCCACCAGCAGCACGTAGAACGGCTCCATCTGGGAATCGGAGGGGGCGAGAACGCTGCTCAACTCGCTTTGCTCCTGAGCGTCGAGCGCCATGTTGCTGGCGAGGCTGCTCGTGTACCAAGCGCCGTACGCGGCGACGCCGCCCACGAGCACCACGACGACGGCGAGCGCGATAAGCGCCGCCCGCTTCAGCTTGGTGTGCTTCTTGCGCTTCTTGCGCACGCGCACGATCTCGTCAGCTTGCGAAGCGTAGCCGTAGTTCGCCGGTCGCTGGTTTGGATACGGCGTCTGCCCCGTCGGGCGCGAAGCGTACCCACCGCCCTGCGGATAAGGCCGGCTGCCATGGGGAGCCTGACCGAAACCGTCCGCGGGAGGTTGCCCATAGGCGTGAGAACCTCCGCGCGAAGCGGAGGCACCATGGCGACCCGAAGCCGTCTGTCTGTTGTTGTCGTCGAATCCCATAGGGAAAATGCGTTTCCTAACCGTCCGTCTCGCTCGTCGCGAATCTCTTCAACACTCAATTGAGCCGGAGCGCTCGTCTGTTCCGTCCTCATGATAATAGCACGGTTTCAGTTTAGCAACAGAAAAATCGGTCTTCGGTGAAGCCCCCCCCCCCCGAGTTTTTTCGTTTTCCCACGTCAACGGCAAAGTAAAGCAGTGTAAATTCTAAGTGGGAAGCTCCTTGGACATCAGATGAACATAAGGGGCTGCAGACGTTTGAAAGCCTACCGATCACGTTAAAAAACAGTCCGTTTTGATGGATTTCGGTACATATTCTCAGTCAATTTTTACATTTTCCTTTACTTTCCTCACCGACGGCTGGCATAATAGTCAGTCGCTTTACACGAAATTCTTTCCTGTTTCTTTTCGCGCAATGCCAACGAATCAGAAAGCGGCTCGAGTCAAGCGCAATGCACGCCGCAGGAGCGGGTGCGACCGAAAAGCGCGCATCGAGCGCGCACGAAGAGAAACGGAAACGAATAATGCAGAATTTCGCCGACCTCGGCTTGTCCGAGGCTGCCCTTGCCGCCGTCGAACGCCTGGGCTACGAGAACCCCACCCCTGTGCAGCTGCAGGCCATCCCGTTGGTCCTGGAAGGCCGCGACCTCATCGCAGCCGCCAGCACCGGCACGGGTAAGACCGCCGCGTTCCTGCTGCCCATCCTGAGCACCCTGCCGCGCGGCAAGAGGGGCAAGCGCGCGCCCCGCGTGCTGGTGGTCAGCCCCACCCGTGAGCTGGCGCAGCAGATCTCGCAGACATGCATGCAGATCACCCGCAAGACGGGGCACTACGTGACCACCGTGTTCGGCGGTACGCCCTACGGCCCCCAGATCAACGAGATCCGACGCGGCACCGACGTGCTCATCGCCACGCCCGGCCGCCTGAACGACCTCATGAACAAAGGCGTCGTCGACCTCGGCGGCATCAAGTCCCTCGTGCTGGACGAAGCGGACCGCATGCTTGACATGGGCTTCCTGCCCGCCGTCACCAC
>OLSE01001865.1_pt1 | contig 14282 bp, 13 predicted proteins | sample 1673191 | NCBI WGS metagenome assembly OLSE01 (sample SAMEA3136764, study PRJEB25190) | human gut metagenome | biome: human gut; feature: human-associated habitat; material: faeces | place: Austria | collected 2013
TCGGTGGGGTCCATCACCATGGACAACGCGCTGATCAACCTGTTCAAGCGCAATCTTATCGATGCGCAAACCGCCATTGACGCGGCGCACGACGTGGAGTACGTCACCAAGAGCACGAGCCGTTTCTAGGAAGGCAGAACCGTGGCCGTTTTCAAATACGAGGGGATGTCGGCGTCCGGACAACGTGTTTCCGGCGTGGTGGAGGCGTTCGACGAGTTCGAGGCGCTGGAGAAGGCGAAGGCGTCGTGCCGCGTGGTGAGCAAGGTGGCGCAGGTGAAGGAGCGCCCGAACTTCCTGACGATGGAACTAGGCTCCGGGAAGATCAAGCCGAAGGTCATCGCCATCATGTGCTCGCAGTTCTCCATCATCGTCGGCACCGGCATGGGCATGGCCAAGAGCGTGAGCTTGGTGGCCGAGCAGACGTCCGACAAGGGGCTGAAGGCCATCCTGCAGGAGGTGGCCGAGGATGTGGCGGCCGGCCACAGCCTGGCGAACAGCTTCGAGAGCAAGGGCGGCGCCAAGCTGCCCGTCCTGTTCTACGAGACCATCCGCGCCGGCGAGCAGGCGGGCACGCTCGACCGGAGCTTCGACACGCTGCACAAATACTACGACAAGCACAGCAAGACGAAGGCGAAGGTGGCCCAGGCCGTCACCTACCCTATTTTCGTCATCATCATAGCCATCGTGGTGGTGGCGGTGCTCATGGTTATGGTCATCCCCACGTTCAAGGACATCCTGTCCAGCTACGACACGGAAATGCCGTTGGCAACGCAGATACTCATCAACGCGAGCGACTTCATGGCGGCGAACATCCTGTGGATCATCCTGGTGCTGGCGGCGGCGGTCATCGGAGTGAAGCTGTGGACCAAGACGGAAAAGGGCCGCGCGATGTGGGCCACGTTCAAGCTGAAGCTGCCGGCCGTGGGCAAGGTGGCGCAGCTGTCGAACGCCGCGCAGTACGCCAACACCATGTCCACGCTGCTCACGTCCGGCCTGCAGATGACCCATGCCGTGGATATCACGGCGAAGGTGTTGGACAACTACGTGATAAGCCAAGGTGTTGGTAAGATGACGGCGAAGCTGGAGGAGGGCAAGCAGCTGGGCGAGTGCATGGAGGACGTGCCGTTCATGCCGCGTCCGCTGGTTGAGATGGCGGTGGTGGGCGAGGAGACGGGTGCGTTGGAGGAAACGCTGGCCACCATGGGCGCGTTCTACGACGACGAGACCGACCGCGCCACGCAGAAAGCGCTCTCGAAGCTGGAGCCGGGCATCCTGATATTCATCGCGTTATTTGCAGGTTACATAGTCATTGCGCTATACTTGGCGATGTTCTCGATCTACTCGGGAATGTAGGTTTGAAATGGGATTTCATAGTGTTTTCGTGGGGTAATGGGCGCCGAGAAGTCGCCGCTGGGGCAGTGAGGACGGCCGCAAAGAGCGGCCTCAACAAGAAGCTCGAACGAGCTTCGAGAAGGAGAGAATTATGAAGCAGATGATTCAACGCATGCGGGAGGAGAAAGGCGGCTTCACCCTCGCCGAGCTGCTGGTAGTTGTCGCGATTATCGCTGTGATGGTTGCTATTGCCATTCCGGTGTTTACGGCTCAGCTGAACAAGGCGAATGCGGGAACCGACCAAGCGAATATTCGTGGCGGTTATGCCGCCGCCCAGACCGAGCTCATTTCGAATTCGTCTGCTGATAAAAATGGAACCTTTACGTTGAAGACCGATGGCACGGTAAAAGAAAGTGGTACCAATTACACCACCAAAGGTAGTTCGAACGATATCGATGGGGCGGACAACGGCATTGTGTCCATTGGTGGAGTAGAGACCAGCTGGGGAGCTGAAGGAACCGTTACTTATAAGGCAGTTAACGGTCAGATCGAAAACATCACGGTAAAATAGCTCAGCCACATCGGCTGGGATTGGAGTAAGCAAAGCGGGGCCGTCAATTAGCGGCTCCGCTTTGCTTAGCTGCCTAATTGCCATACGGTTAATACGAATTGGCGGATGTCTTGAATGGGGGCAGCTTGAGTTATTGGAAGGCTTGCAAAATTGGAGGAGTTTGTCCTTTGGCCGTCCATCGGTCATGCCCGCTTCTCCTCGTAGCAATCGCGTTTCTTCTTTCTTGCGTGCTCTACTATCCACACATGTGGGATAACGATATCTGGTTCATTTTGTCCACCGGGCGCTCTATTGTACAAGACGGGTTTTTTACCGTTGATCCACTCACCTTGCATCAAGGTCTTTCGTATCTGCCGCAACAGTGGTTGTCGGCTGTGCTGGACTGGTCGGTTTACAGCATGGTTGGACAAGGGGGATTGGTGTTCCTCTATTACCTGTTTGCAGCTGTTTTGGTTATATTGTTCTTCCGCCTCGGGCTTTTAGTAATTAATGGCCCTCGCATTGTTCCCGCTATCATTACCGCGCTGTTCACGTTCTTCATCTTGTCGTTTGTGAACGTTCGCCCTCACGTTTTTGACTTTATAGTTATTGTAAGCACTGCTTTACTGCTGGAAAAATATACGATCCAAGGAAATATCCGCTGGCTTATTCCCCTGCCGATAATAGAAGTAGTGGAAATGAACCTGCATATGACCATGTGGCCGCTTATGTTCATAGTGGGTGCAGGTTATTTTCTATTTGTACCCAAAAAGTATCCGTATCGCCGAACTCCGTTATTGATCTGCGGATGCGTCTGTCTGATATCGTGTTTTGTTAACCCCTACGGTTTAGATGGGGTTACTTTCGTGATGCGGAGTTTGGCCGTTGACTTATCTACTGCAAATATAATTGAACTGCAGCCTGCTTCGTTGGAGAACAGCTATGGGAAACAATTCTTTTTGCTGTTATTTGCCATGGCTGTTTTCATTCGCTATAAGAAGCCAAATGTTCCCGCTCGCTGGCTTGCCATACTTATGGTGTTCATTGGTATGGCGCTCGCAACTTCGCGCAGCATTCCCTTGTTCTATCTCGCATGTTTTGTTGTTATGCTTTTTGCGTTTGCCGATGGGCACACATTATTCCTAGACAAGGTTAATGCGCGCATTCAAACGCAGAAAACGAAGCGAATGGTGAAAGGCGCTCTTGGAACCTTTCTCGCAGTTGGTTCGCTCGCTGTTTTAGCTGCAGGAATTCACGGCATTTCGCAATACCCTGATCGAGCTGAAAAGAGTCGTCAGGAGACGGCTATCTGGTTAGCGGAAAACGCTCCAATCGGGAGTAAGGTCTACACATGCTTTAATGACGGCGGTTTGTTGGAGTTCTATGGTTTTAAGGCCTACATCGACCCGCGTGCCGAACTGTTCTACAAAGAAATGAATGGTCAAAAAGATATTATGAGCGAATGGTGGGCGATGAAAAGTGGCGAACTCGATTTTAACGACCTTGTGGCCGAGTATGACTTTGACTATATCTTTGTTAACGGAATAAGCGATTCTTCCTTGTATTACGGTCTGTACATTTCGCCGGAGTATACGCTTATATACGATGACTATTGTTGTTCGATTTACATGTCGGTTGAGAAGGCTGAGCAAAGCGGCTACAGGGCAATCCCAAAAACTGATGTATTACCAGAAGCGTTATCTGCTACAGCTTGAATGAGCGGTTAACCTGTAGGGTTTGACAACAGAAGGGATATGAGGTTTCTATTTCACGATAACGAGGTTGCATGTATCAGTGCGACTTGTCGATTATGGTCGGTCTTCAATACCCCCTTCGCCAGCCACAGTGGCTTTTGTGCTATTCTCCTTATATGACCCCCCTCACCAACACCCAAGGCCTCTCCCGTATCGAAACCGTCTCCATCGTCGGTATCGCTTGTTTCGCCGTGGTGCTGCTACTGGCGCTCGGCTCGTACATGCTCTCGCTCATGCAGCAGGGCAACGATGCCAACGCGCTCAACACGGCCCAGGGCGTTGCCGCCGTCGAGGCGGCCGGCGGCTGCCTCGTGCCCGGGTGCTCCGGCGGAAATGACGCCGCCCATCGCAAGCATCTGCAACCCGACGGCGCCAACGTCGCCTACTACGCCAAGGGTGCGAACACGCTCGTGGCCGACCCGCCCGCCGGCTACAACGAGGGCGACACCCTCGTGGTCGACGGCAAGGAGCAGCACGTCGAGCGCGGCACCATGATCATCAAGGCAACCCTAAAGGACCACTGTGTTTCATGCTTTTGGATTGAGGCTTAACCCTTGTCGCGGTGGTGCATGATCAGGGGCGGTAGTACAATGAAACGCACTGCTTTTGGGGAGGGGTGCGCGCCCATGAGACGAAACTGTTCCGAGCAAAACGGATTTACGCTAGCCGAGTTATTGGTAGTAGTGGGAATCGTTGCCGTGTTGGTCGCCATCGCTATTCCGGTGTTCATCGCCCAGCTCGACCGCGCCAATGCCGGCGCTGACGAAGCAAATATTCGATCGGGATACGGAAACGCACAATCGCTGGCCATATCGAGCGATGTTGCGGTGGGCGACGTGTTCGTTTTGCTGGGCGACGGTACGGTGAGCAAGCAAACCGCCGGGGGCGGCATGCCGGTCAACGTGTACACGACGAAAGGCGAATCGAAGAACGTCACTGGAGCGTCGGAAACCGGCAAGGTGATGATTGCCGGCCAAGAAGTTGAATGGGGAGTTGGGCAAACCATCGTTTACACTGTGATCGAAGGTAAAAAGGTGGTCATCCTAGCTTCCAGTGGCAGCAGCAGTGGGGGAGGAGAAGATGCTCCAGATGACTCGCCTGAGTTTTTCTATGTCTCAACTGAAAATGCTCGGTACCAGGTCAAGGTTGAGATTAACCTCGATACGGCAGGAGCCCAGACGATAGCTGCTGGCACAATTTTCTATTGTAACGGAAAGTATTATATGGCAGCCTACCCTGAATGGCTCGATCCCAACCAGTTCAATCCGACGAGCAACATCTCTGAAATCAACCCGGATAAACTTGTTGCCTACTCGGAAAAGGAGCTATCGGTCGTTCCGGGAGATTTGGCCGAGAAAGACGGGAGACTGTACATTTGCACAAAATGCGATTGGCTGCCTACGTGGCGTGATTTGGGCGTTTCTCTGTAGAAGTTGGGAGCTTTCGAACACCATGCAACTAACCGACCTCGCAATTCTCTCTCCCGTGTGGCCTATCTTCTTCTTGCTGGTAGCTGGGCTGCTGGGCGCGTGCCTGGGCAGTTTCGTCAACTGCCTGGCGTGGCGGCTCGTGCACGGCGAGAGCGTGTGGAAGGGCCGCAGCCACTGCGCCGTGTGCAACCACCCCCTTGCACCGCTCGACTTGGTGCCCGTGCTCAGCTGGCTCTTCCTCAGGGGTCGCTGCCGTTACTGCGGCGAGCGCATCGCGGCGCGCTATATGGCGGCCGAGCTCCTCTGCGGCCTCTTCTTCATGAGCATGGTGGCCGTCTACGGACTGACCGTCCACGCGCTCGCCCTGTGCGCGCTCGGCTGCATCCTTCTGGGCCTGTCGCTCGTGGACCTGGAGACCTACACCATTCCCAACGGCTTCATCATCGCCGGCATCGCGGTGTGGGTCGCCTCGTTCGCCTTTTACGGCGTGGATCTCTCCGCCATGGGCTTGGGATCGCTCATGCTGGCGTTCGCCGGCTCGCCGCTTGCGGCCGTGCTGCTGGACGGCTTGCTGGGCGCGTTCGTGGTGGCCGGCTGCCTGCTTGCGCTGTCGCTCGTGTTCGACAAGGTCATGGGGCGGCGCAGCCTGGGCGGCGGCGATGTCAAGCTCGTGTTCATGGTGGGGCTGTTCCTGGGCCTTGCGGGCAGCGTGCTCAACCTCATCGTCGCCTGCGTGGTGGGCATCGTGTTCGCCTACGCCACCCAGAAGCGCCGCCAAGATACCAACGACCCGCAGGCGTTCCCCTTCGGCCCCTCCATCGCGCTGGCCACCTGGTTCACCCTCGCCCTCGGCCCACAGCTTATCACATGGTACCTGGGGCTGTTTTAACGTCTATCTGGTTTGATAACTTGCCCTTACCCGCTTATTGCGCTCGCTGTGCGGTGCCCCCTGCTTTATAATGGGCCATCGAGGGAAAGAGGCGCGCATGGCTAAGGCATACACCGGTGTCGACATCGGAACCGGGCACTTGAAGCTGGCGGTCTGCGACGGCAAGGCGGTTTCGCAGATAGCCATCGAGGAAGTGCCTGACAACCTGGTGAAAGACGGGCGTATAACGTCGCTTGAAACCATGTCCGAGCTGCTGCGCGATGCGGTGCGCAAGCATAGGATAACCGCCAAGAACTGCGCGCTCGTCTTGCACGCGCGCGACGTGTACACGCGCCGGATATCCCTGCCCGCCATGACGGTGGACGAGTTGAAGCTCAACCTGCCATTCGAGTTCAGAGATTACATCGCCGACGGCAAGGACAAGTACCGGTTCGACTACGCCATCTTGGGCACGAGCAGCGACGAGGCGGGCAACCTGCAGGATATGGACGTGCTGGCCGTGGCAACCCCTGTCGAGACGATCGATGCCTACGGCGACATGCTGCGCCGCGCGGGGCTCAAGCTGCGGATCGCAGCTCCAGACATCATGGCCTATGCCAACATCATCTCGCAGTATGTGCGCCGCCATGCGGCGGGAGGCGACGGTATACCGACGGTGCCGGCAGATCAGGATTTCTGTTTCTTGGACATCGGCAGCGCCAACACGAAGGTGTACCTGTTCCCCGAGGGGAAGTACGAGGTCACGCGCTCCATCGAGTTCGGAGCGCTCTCGCTGGCGTCTGCGGTGGCAGACCACTTCGGCGTCGATTTCAACCTGGCGAAGGCTTACTTGGCCAACGACTACGAGGGGGCGCAGACTATTCAGCCATGCCTCGACCTGTACGAGCGCATTGGCATCGAGCTGGCCCGTATCGTCAGCTTCTTCAATTTCAACTATCCGAACAGCCAGCTGAACACGGTGCATTACTGCGGAAGCGGGTCGGGTATCGCCCCCTTGCTTCATGCTCTCGACGAGCACCTTGCCATCGATTTGGTGGATATCGGCGCGATGATGCCCTATTCGCCTGCCGTGGCCGATCAGGTGCGCATCTGTCCTGCTGCCGTTGGCATCGCGCTGCAGTAAGGAGAAGCAATGGCCCTCGAGATGACGCTCAAGCGGAGCAAGAAGCCTGTTTACCCCACGAAGACCACCATCAACTTGGCGGTAGATGACAAGGGCGAGAACAAGCTGGCGCGCAACCTCGTGTTGTTCGCCGTGGCGTTGGTGCTGATAGCGCTGTTCGCGAAATTCGCGGTTGTCGATGTCATGGCGGCCGCCTCGGCGGCCTCGGGGAAGGTCGCTGCCGCCCAATCCCAGCTGTCCGCTCTCGAGGCGGCGAACGCCGACTACGACGAGCTGCAGGAGCGGTACGCCGCTTTCACGGTGAACAGCCTGTCCGATGTGGAGAAGGCCCTGGCCGATCGTGGGGCGATACTCGACCTGCTGCAGGGAACGGTGGCCAACATGGCCGAGCTCCAGTCGGTTAACGTGACGGGCAACACCGTTATGCTGCAATTCGCGAACACCTCGCTGCAGGACGTATCGCGCGTGGTGGCGTCGCTCGAGGGCAGCGACCTCGTGGCGAACGTTTCGATGAGCACGGCGAAAACAGACCGAAACGACGAGGTTGTTTCAACGATCACCGTGACGCTGGCCGGGGCTGATATGTTGGCGGCCGCCAAGGAGGCTGCCGCTTCGAATGCCTCGTCTGGCGCCAACGGGACGGGGGCGTAGGATGAACCGTTCTTTTACCACGCGCGAGAAGGCCCTGATGCTCATCTTGGCGGTGCTCCTTCTTGGCTGCTGCTACTATCTGCTGGTGCTGAAACCCTCTTTGGACTCTATTGCAGCGTCCGAGGTGAAATTGAGCGAGCTTGATAGCGAGATAACCATCCAACAGGCAGTTTCCGCCAAGAAAACCCAGCTGGAGCAGCAGATTGCCGAAGCGGAGGCGTCTGGCACCCCGCAAAAGACGCTGCCGGCCTACGACAACACGAAGAACGAGATCAACGAGTTGAATGCCATCCTGGCCGATGCGACCAGCTACAACATCAACTTCTCGGAAGCCGATCTGACCGACGCGGTTGTGCGCAGAGTGGTGGACATCTCGTTTACCTGCGACTCGTACCATGCAGCGCACCGCGTGCTTGTGAGCTTGGTTAACTGCAAGTACTCGTGCCTCGTCACCGATATCGCCATAACCGGCAGCGGACTGGGACAGTCCTCTTCGTCCGGCAAGGTATCGGCCAGCGCATCCATCACGTTCTTCGAGAAGCTGGGCTAGCTAATCGGGCTCTGGCCTTCCTTTGCCTTCTCCAGCACGAAGCGGTCCTTGCCGTCGGCTTTGGCGCGGTAGAGGATGCTGTCTGCTTGCTGGTAGGCATCGCGGTACGACAGGGGAGTGCCGGATATCTCGATGCCGCCTATGCTCAAGGTGATGAGGCGCTTGATGCCGTCCTGGTCGCTGAATTCCACTCCCTGCTCAACAAGGAGGCTGCAACGCTCGACCAGCTGGCTGTGCTCGATGGACCCGCAGATGCACACGGCGAACTCGTCGCCCCCCCAAGCGGCCGATAAGGTCATGCGAGCGGAATGCGTTGCGCAGCACCGCTGCCGTTTGGCGCAGCGCGGCGTCTCCTGCCAAATGCCCGTAGGTGTCGTTGACGCTTTTGAAGTCGTCCGTGTCGATGACGAGCAAGGCGCCGCAGGTGCCCGTTTCCAGCTGCTGCTCGGCCCGCTCGCGGAACGTCGCCCAATTCAGCAAGCCGGTGAGGCCGTCGTGCTGGGCGCGCTTCGACAGGTCCATCTTCTCGCGCACCTCTTCGTCTACGCGGGTGATCTTCCCAATGACTGATATGGGTCGGCCCTCGTCGTTCGTTACCAGATGGGACACGATGCGAATCCAGTGCGCATCCCCCGGATCGGGCTCGTACTGCAGCTCGCTGAAGGGCTTGCTGGGCGAGGTGAGCGCATCGAGAAGCTCGGGGTCGGATTTCTCCGCTATCAAGGCGTGGGCGTGGTGGATGATGTAGTGCGACCGGTCCTCGGACAGCTCTCCCGCTTCGAGGTCCACCAGGTTCTTGAGGCCGGAGGGGTTCGACATGATGAGCGTGTCGGTTCCCATGGAGTATTCGAAGAGCTGCTCGTTCGTCAGGCTGTACAGCTTTTGGAAACGCAGGTTTTCCTCGCGCACACGCCGGTTCGACAGCACGCGGGTGCGCAGGTAAAGCACCAGCAGCATGATGATCAGCATGAGCACCGCAATGGCGCCGATGGCGAACTCCAGCAAGTGGCTTGAGATGAACGCGCCCACATGCTCGTCGGGGTCGATGAGCGCGTTTTCGTAGACGATGGAGTCGAGCTCTTCGGTGGACAGGCCGCGGATGGTCTTGTCTATCACGGAGAGCAGTTCGGGCTCTACCGGCTGCACGATGCCGAAGCTGATTCCGATGGTTTGCGTGGAGGTGGGCAAGGTGAGCAGGTTGCTTAGCCCGTCGATGTTCGAATAGTACGGGGTGGTGTACGACGTGCCGTACGTGTAATCCGCGCGCCCCTCGTTTACGGCTTTGAAGCAGTCCTCTATGGAGTCGCAGATGATGAAGTCGCTCCCGGCGGGGGCGGTGTTCGTCATGTCCCACGGTAGGGCCAGCGTGCGGCTCTCGAGGTTGTCGGGATCGACGTGGCGGTTGTACACAAGCAGCAGGCTCGTCGTCATATAGGGTGCGGTCAGCGAAAGATCGAGCGTCGAGGCTGCCGCATCGTTGGACTCAACGCCGGCCACGATCTCAACGTCGGCCGTGCGAACGGCGTCGAGCAGGTTGTCGCTGCGATCGATGGGCACTATCTCGAACGTGAGGCCCGTCTGCTTCTCCACGTAGTCCAGCATGCCGCGCGATACGCCTTTGAGCTCGCCGGTTTTCTTGTCGAACGACTGAAGGGGCGCTTTTTCGGAAATAACCCCCACGCGCAGCGTGTCGTGATTGCGGGCGAACGCAAGCTCCTCGGCGTTAAGCGCAAAACTCGCGCTGGTCTTGCCGAAATATTTCTCGTACAAGTTGCTCTGCAGCTGGGGGTTGCTTTCGTTGATGCGCTCGATGGTCCGGTCGATCTCGTCGATGATCGTGCGGTCGCCCTTCGGCGCCGCGAAGAAGAACGGCCGCCCGGCGAACGAGGTGACCACGTGGAACCCTTCGACAGGGCTGATGTCGATGCTGAGGAAGGCGTCGGCCTCCCCCGATCTCACCTTCTGCGCCAGCTCGCTGTTGGAGGCGCATTCGACGGTGGTGTAGGCGAGGTTGTTCTTCTCGCAGAAATAGTCGAGCTCTTCACGGCGCTGCTTCGCCGAGCTTAGGATGGCAATGTGCAGCGGTCCTTCGGTGAAAAGGTTGGTCGCGGTTATCCCGGCATTCTCGTTGGGGACGAACAGCGAGGTGTGCGCGGTGCCGTAGCTGTTCCGGGGGTACTCGTACGTGTCGTCGAGCGCCGGGCTGTACGTCATGCCGCTTTCGAGGTCTATCCGCCCGTCCTCGAGCATGTTCATCAGGTCGATAGCCTGCTCGTTGGAGGTTTCGCCCTCGGCTTTCACGAACTCGTACGTCCAGCCGGTGAACTGGGCGATGCGCTGCAGGTAATCGTAGGTGTAGCCTTCGAGGCTGCCGTCGGCGTTGCGGCTGATCATGCCAGGGATATCCATGTACCCTACCCTGACCACGCGTTGGCCGGAGTCGGTGGAAGAAGAGCTCGATGCCTTCGGTGCCGTTTCGGCGAACGCCTTGCCCGCCGAGACGCCGGCGTCAAAAGGCGAGAGAGGTACGAGCGCGCAGGCGAGCAGCACAACGAGGGCAACTTTCGCTGCAATGGCGAATCGCGCTATCCGTGATGCTCCCACGTCAACATTCCCCTCTCTGCATGTGCTGCCATTGTAACCCCAATGGGACGTTTGAGCGTGCGAGAACGACAACCGGTAAGAAGGGTTCACCATGAGGTTTCGGCTTCGGTGTTGGTCATGGGTTCACGTTTCGAAAATCCGGAAGGAAATGCCTCGTGATCGCTTGACCCGGGAACGTGCGACCGGTACAATATCGTTCCACGTCCTCACGGACGCTGTATGTGGTCGGGTAGCTCAGTTGGTAGAGCAGCGGACTGAAAATCCGCGTGCCGAGGGTTCAAGTCCCCCTCCGACCACCACGATGATGACAGTGCCCCGAATCCTCGCGATTCGGGGCACTTTTCGCTTGAAAAGCAGTTGGCGAGTTTCGGAGCTAGGGTTGTTCGCCAACATGAACACGATAACCTCAAAGCCGTATGGTGCTTTGAGAAATAGTCGCCGGATAATGCGGATAATGCGGATAAGTTAATTTAATCGCTCTATCTGCGGTTTCGTATGCTTGAGGTTATCAAATATCCGGATTTAACCGGATAACGTTAGATAAATTAACCAAAAGTTATCCGAGTATCCAGCCGGATGGACTGCTCTTTTTGTCGTATTGGACAGCCCCTTCTCTCCTCATTTTACTTAGCAGGTTCTTAACCTTGTTGCTTTTCTGCTCATCGGATAATTCAATTGAAAGTGCAGGATAGACTATCTCATCAATCTCGGAACGACTTGCCCGGCCGTGCTTTTTGAGATGGTCAGTGATGAGCGCGCTGCAATATTCGTCCGAGTGTCCCCGGGACTGGATGTAGTCAGCTTGCGTACCTGTTGCTTTTGCGACAGATGCAGAGACTCTTAAATGGGGTTTTCTTCCTTCGACGAGTCCTTTTCGGCGAAGTTTGCGCAATGCGGTATCGGGGACCGGCCGCCCTTTTTGCACGCGATCCAAGGCGAGCACATCTTCGAAGGGAAGATCGCCATCCCTCATTAGCAACCTGGTGTATGCTTCGTCGACCACTCGTCCGTATATGGTTAATTTTACTTCGCTTGGATTATCTAAATCGTAGTCAGGTAGAGGCAGGTAACGATTTGCTTGAGCCCTGTTCATCCTCTCTATGCCATACCCAAGATGATCAATCATATTTAGTTGGGTCATTGCTTGGACAAGCGTCGGATTCCTGTATTGTCGAGGAACATGTCCGTTTAATGCATAGTCGTCTGGTGTTCCCTCGAAAAACGAACCAACGTTAACGAATTCAAGTCGGTCGGGATATTCCGTAATGCTAATCCGCGAATGCTTCGAATAATCCTGATGGGCTATACAGTTATGTATTGCTTCGAGGACACTCGATTGGTCATATTTATCTATTTCACGCTGTATGAGCTCGCTTGGGGGGAGTAGGCGCATCTTGATATTGCGAATACGCCCATAGAGCTCTGTCGTAGCAAGAATAAAAGGAATGGTAAAGTGCTCGTATGCTGCTTCCTGCCCAACTAATTTCCAGGTAAGCTCTGCCATCAGGGGATTCAGAAGATAGGCCGATTCAGGCTTTCCGAGAAGCAGCAAGGCTGCGCGTACAATACCTCGCTTAGTCATGAGTCCAACATGCATGAGAAATTGCTCATCCGACCAATTATCAATTGTCTCAGGGGCAATTCTGGATGCGTTTCTATCAGTAAATGCGCGGCGAGCAACTTTCAGGGCTTCTGACGACAGGTCAGATACAGTTGCGTCATTGACTACTTGTGCGGTCCAATCGAGAAGATGGTCTTGTCTGCGGATGGCATCTTGTTTATCGAAAGAAAGCGGTATGAGACTCTCCCCAGCGCGTGCAAAACATTGTCCTTTCCATGCGATAGGCATACCTTGCGGCGCTGCAGGTATCTCAAACATAATTACTCTCCCGGCGGGCTCGTCAAGAACTTTGACGCTACGAAACGTCATGCTAGGTTCTGTGCCGCTTCCGATTTGAAACTTGAGACCGTTAAGTCGTTCTGGATCGGTTCGATAATCAGAACCAACTACTTCGCGCGTTTTGTTTCTCACGCCAAAAACAAGCCATGCAGAACCACATTCGGAAAGGTTCGCTTCGTTGCTAAGCGCTGAAACATATCGTCCGATCTTGTCAGTATCATAATCTTTGCTGGCTTCTTTAAACTCGATCGTCTCATTTTCCCAATTCGATATAAGATCGTAGAGTAGGTTAGAATTTTTGTTGGCCGAATTAGGCGATACCGACATGTCCAGACCTCCAAAACCGATGTGCGTTTCATCTAAGTGTAAGGCATAGATATGCTTCGATTTTACATGCTCTAAACCAATCGCATTCTATTGGTTTTCGGCTCGAGGAAGGTATTATTCACCTATTATTGTGCGGCGAAAGTGTTCATGCGCAATAAAAGTCGATTGCCGCACCTGTTGATAATGGGCTGCTCCTTGGTAGAAGCAACCGATCTGGTCTCCGTCTAGTATCGAAGTGGTTTGGTTTGATCCTTGCTGCTCTGCACTGCCTAGGCAGGTTGGAGGCTATGCCGTCTGGGTGTCGTCTTCCACGCGGCCGCGGATCTTCTTGACGGTGCGGCCCAGCATGCCGCCCAGCTTGGGCAGGTTCTTGGGGCCGAAGATGACGAGCACGACCACGAGGATCAGGATCAGCTCGGGCAGTCCCATGCCGAATATTTTCATTGTCCGCCCCTTTCGCGGTCTGGCTTGCCGATGCATCGGTCAGTATAGCAGCCTCAATTTTATAGTGACTATAAAATTGTGGTAAATAAAGAAAGGCCTCGCAAAACTTCCGTATAATGCGAGGAGTCGAGCGGGCAAAACGGTAGGGAGGAGCGGACATGGAGAAGCCGAGTGCCGAGGGCTTGCGTGAGCGCAAGCGCCGCGAGACGCGCGCGGCTATCGAGCGTGCGGCTATCTCGCTAGTAGACGAGCTGGGTTACGACAACGTGACCGTGGCCATGATCAGCGAGCGAGCCGTGGTGTCGCAAGGCACGTTCTTCAACTACTTTCCCACGAAAGACGCCGCCATCGTAGGGCTGGGCCGGGTCGACCTCGATGCCGAAGTCGTCCACGCCGCCTACGACCGCATCGAGGGCACGCCGTACCACGCCACGCTCACGCTGTTCCTGAAGGTGGTGCGCGACCTGGACTGGACGAGCGAGATCGCCGCCATGCGGGCGCGGTTGGTGGCCCAGACGCCGGCACTCATGAAGCTGTTCTTGGACGGCACGTTCGGCTTCGTATCCGACTTCCGCGGCATTTTGGCCGCCTACCTGGAGCGGCATCCCGAGCGGCGCAGCTGTCCGGACGAGCTGACGCCCTCCGAGGAGGCGGGTCTCGTGGTGGCCGAGGCGCTTGAGGCGGCGAAGTTCGCGCTGGCCCGCGCCACGGCCGACCCCGACGCGTCG
>OLSE01001877.1_pt1 | contig 14214 bp, 17 predicted proteins | sample 1673191 | NCBI WGS metagenome assembly OLSE01 (sample SAMEA3136764, study PRJEB25190) | human gut metagenome | biome: human gut; feature: human-associated habitat; material: faeces | place: Austria | collected 2013
GCTTTCAAAATGTGAAACTCGTTTACAAAACGGGAATCTCGGATGACTATTGAACAAGAAGACGGTACGAAAAGACATAAATTGACCAAAAATGGCAAAAAAATGTCGTTTCATACAAATCTATAGATTTGTGATAAGCTAAGATATATTATATAAGAACATTATTGTAAATAGAAGTTGATGAAAATTAAAAAGCGAGGAGAATACTAATGAAGAAAGTAACAGACAGAAGAAAAAACATTATTTCACATGTCAAAGGTACACTTGATACGATACTTAGAGTAGAAGCAAACTCGGCATCATGTTGTATAATATATGAACCTGAAAGTCCAAAAGGATTATCAAAATTTAAAAGGAAAACTAAATAATATGAGTGAGAAAATAGCAAATTGGTTAATTGGACAAAAGGCTATTTCCTCAGATGAACGTGAACTGTATGCATATGCAGTTCACTGTTTATTTTCGCTTATTTATCCGATTGCATTTGCTTTTGTGTTAGGCATTATTTTTGGCATGGTTATGGAAGCGATTGTTATGATCATTCCATTTATGATAATAAGAAAATTTTCAGGTGGGTATCATGCAGATAGTTTTGGGAAATGCCTCATAATATCTAGTATAGTAATTGCAGGAGCGCTATTGATTGGAAAGAATATATATAATGGTGTTACATTGAATGCTCTTTATATAGTTGCGAGTATATTATTAATAATATTCAGTCCGATTGACTCGATTAATAAAAGACTTGATGATGACGATAAAATGTTCTGTAAAAAAATAACCATAGTCATAGTTTTGGTAATTTTTGTTATAACAGAAATTTTATGGTGCATGGGATATAGGTACTACACAAGGTTTATTGTGGTTGGTGTAATACTTGCGGAGTTATTACAGTTAGTAACAATTTTTCGCAATATGGTAGAGAATGAAAGTTATAGAAAAATTAAAATATAATATTTTTTATAGAAAAAAATATTGTAAAAAACTGGTAGATAACACTGATAATAAGAAGTTATCCTCTGGTTGTATTTATATAATATTTCAGTAAATTAAATAATACAAGGAGAATAATATGAATATACTATTAGAAAAATATATAGATTTATATAATGAAATGAAAAAAAACGATAAAAATTGTATTCCATTATGTGCTGCTGAGACATATATTTCAGAATTTGTAAAACAGCCATTAAATTCAGAATTTGAGGGAAAATACTATTTCTTTAAAAACAACAAAATTGAAGAGTTAAAGGATCTTATAACTTTAGCGTGTAATCGATTATTTCATTCTAAATATGCAAATGCTGAAAGTTTGAGTGGTATCAATTGCTTTACGGTATGTGTCATGTCACTTTTGAAATCAGGGCAGAAAGTTCTACTGTCTACCCCAGAGCAGGGAGGACATGCCTCTATGCCTGTTATATTAGACACATTAAATATACAATATGATTCAATACCATATAATTTTGATAAATATCAAATTGATTATACTAGTTTAAATAAAATGTGTGCAACAGGTAATTATTCCTTTATAATTTTATGCCAATCTGATTTAATAACGGTTCCAGATTTAAATAAAATTGATTTGCCATCAAATATGGGAATAATATATGATGCAACTCAAACATTAGGATTAATATGTGGTAAATGTATACCAAATCCTTTAGATTATCCAAATGTTATTTTATTGGGTGGTACTCATAAAACTTTACCTGCTGTAGCTTGCGGATTAATTATGACAAACAACGATTTATATATTGAACAATTAAAGTCTAATATAACTCCAAATTATCTTAGAGATATTCAACCTAATCATATGGCATGCTTATTGCTTTCTTTAATTGAGCAAATCGAATATGGTGTAGAATATCAACACACAACCATAGCTCTTGCCAATATGCTGGCTAAAAAATTGGAAAAATATGGTTTTAATATTGCTAAAATCAGTGATGAAGTGTATACAATGACACATCAAATCTTTTTATTAATGACAAAAAAAGAAACTGATTTTTTCTATAATCAGGCCTTAGATTATAATATTTCGCTAAATCAAAAGCACAAAAAATTATTCAGTGAAGATGGAATAAGACTTGGCACTCAACAAATAGCTAGATATAATTGGGAAGAACAAGATATAGACGAACTTGCAAAGCTTCTTTTTTTAATAAAACATAAAGGTAGTTTAAATGAAATTAAAACCATTAGAAAAAAACTTATAGATAAAAAAATACCGCATTTTACATATAATGAAATAATTATAGAATAGTCATTATCCTGTGATCAAAGCAACTTAATATTTGTTTTTTATAAGGATCTTCTAATTCAATAGAATTTAGCCGTTGAATAAGTAATGTCCCATATGCATTCTTATTTTTACACAAATTGTATATTTGTTCTTTCGATAAATGATTATCCGATTTGAAAATATCTATATTTTTTATATTATCCATATAGTATTTGATAATATTAACTTGTATTTTTATATTGTTATCATCTGTCTGGGCAAGACATCTATTATAGTCTAGGAGTGCTTCTTTATAATTTTGAAATAATCTATTTATTTCTGCTCTAATAAAATAGGCATTAGCTAGTAACCTGTTATTTTCATCCTTGTATATTTTAATAACAGAATTTATTGGTTCTAGAATTTCCTTTTTTCTATATTTATTTTTATAATATAAATATATAGATTCATTTCTCATTATTTTATAGGCATTTTGAGGATCGTTTATTGGTGAATTTTTTTTACATTTTTCAAATGTTTTATAAAAAACATCTAATGTGTCAGAATCTGTATTAGGCACCACCATATCATCTACAAAATATTTGGCAACTAAAATCCCCAATGAGTCTGTTAATCCACGTATATTAAAAGGCTGAATTTTTTGCAAAATAGTTAAAGATATATCACATTTCCATAAATGTTTATAATAATGAGCCTCTAAAGTTTCTACTTTATTATTAATGTTATATTTTCTAAAAGTTAATTGCTTCAGCGGCATTAAAATAATAAGCGCATCCTGATAATTATTTAATAAATGCTCACAATCAGATTTCATCAAAATATATTTAAAATAAATATCATTATTATTTTGAAGTACAAGTTTATATTGTATTTCAAAATCCGATAATGATTTTTTTGCCAGAATATATTGACCCTTAAATAAAAGTAATTGTATGCCATTCAATTGCTTATCATATTGAGTCTGCAAATTATAAGTGATTTGTTTAATCCATTGTACATATTCTTGACGTTCTAGTAAAAAATGAATTTTTCCTATATTGCCAGACGTCAAATCGTACAATGTTTCTATTTCAGGTTTACACAAGCTTTCAATATTATCATAATTTTTGTTTATTTTTTTTTGAAGATCAGGTATATTCTCACGTTTAAATTCTGAAATAATGTAAATGCTTGCTTTTGTATTGATATTACTCTCAGAAATAAATAATAGAACAAAATCATACATTTCCTGTTTTGAAAAAATATGTTCAATTTTTTTACATGGTCAACCACAATTAAAGTTTTATTAGTAACGATATTATCTTTAAAGAATAAATTCAATTCAGCATCAGTAACTTCATTCATATCAATATAATATGCACTACTTAACTGATTTTTCAGATAATTATATTCTTTAAATTCTTCATCCTTAGGGTAGTTTATATAATCAACTAATTTTAATGCTAGCCAACTTTTACCACATTGACTGTCTTTACCGGATAGCTGTACTATTTTATGAGTATTCAATATTTCTATTAAATATTGTAAATCATGTTTTCTATCTGTAAAAGTATTTTGAGATAAACGATTTAGCATATTGCTGACTTGAAAAAGTAAATTCCAGTGCAAGAGTAAATTCCATCGTGATTTAAATTTTGCTGGTTTAACAAGAAATTTTTGGACTAAATCTCTCGTTTTCTGCTATAATTAATGTAACTTATCGAAATTTTCTCGATTTCTAGACATGCTAAATAGGCTACTGGAATTCGGTGTGCTAGACTAAATTCCACCAGCCGCATCTTAAAAATGTGAAAAGTTTACATCCAGTCTGACAGCAGATTTCGATTAGTTTTATTAACGGTTAAAGCGTATCAGCTTAGGCGTCAGATTAACCTTATCTGGTTCAATCGGCTTAAGCTGAAATGCTTTTAAGATATCTTCACCAAGCGTTTCTAATGCAACTTCATATGGTGTCCTTCCACTGAGGATTTCTCGCGGAGTGGAGTTGATGTGGTTTACGATGAGATTCACATCCCATTGTGTTAAGAATTCAAAAGAAGTTCCTTTCGGTAAAACCATACGAAGCATCCATTTCCACAAAAGACGACAGGTCTAATGAACAAAAGTCTGAGTAGGTTCTGTCTGTAAAAACAGAACAATCAGTGATTTGTGTTTTATGGCACTTTCGCGGTTTGAATTTTGCCTGTCTTTTCAAATCAATATTTCTTGCTGTGAAGAGTCTTTTGTCAATGTATGTGTACATAGAGCGGACAGACATATCCAGTTCCGGGTGATTTGTAAGGATTTGATAAGGGGATTGCCCCTGCTCAATCAATGGAGATATGATCTGGTCTTTCTGATGGAGCTGGTGCTTGGTCATATTTATTCCAGAACGAGAAGATATCAGCAGTTCACGATATTTTCTGTCAGTAGCACGGCCGTTGTAATAGTATTTATGTGCAATCGTGCAGTGATTTATCTTTTTCGTGCAGCCATTGCAAACATATGGCGCTTGGTCCAATCGTTTACATTGTTCTTTTTCAAAGTCCTTGCAGGGCTGATTACAGGTAGGACATGAGGCGCATTTAATGCCACAGAGAAGGATTTTTCCACAGGCATTGGTCTTTTGACAATGGTAACGATGAATACAAAAGTTCTTTGCGTTATAAAAAGTACCTTTGTGATACCAATCTGAAAGCCGATGAGCACGGACTTCCTTAGATATAGTTGTTGGATCTTTACATAGAAATGCTGCAATGTCTTTAAAGGGAGTCCCTTTTGCCAGTTCATTTTCAATATAGATACGATCATTTAAAGTAAGGTGCTTCTGGTTTCCTAGTATATATTTGCTCATAATGATTCTCCTTCTACTGCTGTCAGAAGGAGTCATAACCATAACATGATTGTATGAAAGAGTAAATATCTACTGTGCGAGAGTGAATTCCATCACCCCATTGGGCGGTGGAATTTAGAAATTCATTTTTGGGATTTAGCATATTATTACTTTCCTTATATCTTTCTTTGACAATAGGTGATACAGTATATATATATGGAATAATTATTAATAGTGTCCCTACTACGATACCAATTATATTATTATTTTGTGGATTTAATATAGATAAAATAAAAATTAGTCCTCCTAAAATTATAGGAAGTAGTACAAATATATTTTTAGATTTTCTGTTTCGTTTCATTCGCTACCCTTCATTTGTAAATAAAAAATATAACAATTTTTAAATCCATACAACTAGTAGATAACTTCTTATTATCCTGTAATTATTGATTCAATAATTTGTAACAGAAATGATTAACAAGAAATCTCAAATAAAAATTGGGGGAATTTGATGTTCCTATAATCAGTTTGAAATATTCATGTTTCTCCGAGGATGCTTAGATGCTAATATATCTTTTTGTTTTGATATAGTTACATGTGTATATATTTCGGTTACATTTATAGAACTGTGTCCAAGCATGGTTTGAATATAGCGTATGTCAACGTTTTCTTCGAGAAGCTGCGTGGCATGAATAATCCGGTCTCCATGTCCCCACTGTCCGGAGATAGGAAACCGCAAATCCGTTTTTAAGGAAACCGCCATTCCGGTGGTGGAAACCTTTATCATAAATCCCTTAGAATGTAATCATGCACCAAAAGGTGTAAATACATTCAAAGGAGGTCATGACTATGACCAAGTATCGAGAGATTCTCAGACTTAGTGGTCTGGGACTCAGTCAGCAGAACATTGCCGACAGCTGCAATGTCTCCAAGAAAACGGTCAATCGCGTTTTAAAGCGAGCTAAGGAATTAGATATCTCCTGGCCACTTGATGAAAGCGATACCGATGCTGTACTTGCAGAAAAATTTTTCCCTTCTGTAAAACAAGTCACATCCAATAAAAGAATGCCTGACTACGCTTACATCCGCAAGGAGCTGCTTCGCAACGGCGTAAGCAAAAAGCTCCTATGGACGGAATACATGGAGGATTGCCGTGCCAATGGCGAAGAACCGCTCATGTATTCACAGTTCTGCTATCGCATCCAACAGGATGAGCAGAAACATCGCGCTACCATGCATATCAACCGTAAACCCGGTGAACAGGTTGAAGTTGACTGGGCAGGTGATCCTGCAACAGTCATTGATCCTGATACCGGCGAAATCATCAAAGCATACATATTTGTCGGTGTAATGACTTACAGCCAGTATACATACGTGGAAGCATTTCTGGACATGAAACAGAAATCATGGATCAATGCACATGTCCATATGTACGAATATTTTGGCGGTGTCGCCAGAATCCTCGTACCGGATAACTGCAAAACTGCAGTTGTTCACAATGGCGGATGGAAAGACCAGCAGATCAATGAAACCTATCAGAAACTGGCTGAGCATTATGGCACTGCTATTATTCCGGCGCGTGTCAGGGCTCCCAAGGATAAGCCGAATGCTGAAGGGACGGTAGGAAATATCTCTACCTGGATTACAGCAGCACTTCGGGATGAACAGTTCTTCTCCCTTGCCGAATTAAATCGTGCAATCAGAGACAAGCTCGAACTGTTCAACCAAAGGCTCTTTCAAAAGAAAGAGGGTAGTCGGCGAAGCTTATTTCTTGAGGAAGAAAAACCATTGCTGGCACCATTACCTTCTACCCGTTTTGAACTGAGCGACTGGAAGACAGCCACCGTCCAGTTCAATTATCACATATCTGTGGATGGAATGCTATACTCAGTTCCTTATGAATACATCAAAAAGAAAGTGGATGTAAAGGTAACAGATACCACTATTGAAATTTTCTACAACCATAACCGCATTGCTTCCCACCGTCGTCTGAAAGGACGCCCTGGGCAGTACAGCACGGTCACGGAACATATGCCGGAAGATCACCAGAAATATCTGGAATGGAACGGCGACCGGTTCCGCAAATGGGCTGAGCTGATTGGCATAAATACGTACACTGTGGTCAATGCAATACTGACCTCCAAACGTGTGGAACAACAGACCTACCGAAGTTGTATGGGACTTCTGAAGCTTGCTGGGAAATACTCAGATGCATTGCTTGAAGCAGCCTGTAAAAAGGCATTGTCCTATACATCTTCGCCCAGTTACAAGAGTATTAAAAACATCCTTGTAACCGGTTCTGTAAAGCCGGAATCAGAAACTACTGAATCCACGACCACACATAAAGCACACGGCATCACAAGAGGTGCCGATTACTATCGGAGGTAAACACATATGACAAATCAGAGTACAATTGATAAATTAATTGAAATGCGCCTTACCACTATGGCAGATGCATTTCGCAACCAGCTGGATGATCCTAAATTTAAAGAAGTGCCATTCGAGGATCGCTTCGGTATGCTGGTGGACATCGAATACAGCAATCGTAAAAATAATCGTCAAAAACGGCTGATCCGTAACGCTGGATTCGACCAGCCGGAAGCAAATATCATGGATATCAACTACACTTCCGGACGCAAGCTTAACAAGGATCTTATTAACCGGCTTGCAACTTGCGAATATATATCTGAACACCGGAATCTCTTTATCACTGGTGCTACAGGCTGTGGTAAAACTTACATGGCCTGTGCCTTTGGCATGGAGGCATGTAAGCAGTATTTCAATACCAGGTATGTCCGTCTTCCTGATCTGCTTATTGATCTGGAGATTGCCCGCACAGATGGCAGCTACAAAAAAGTCATGGCTAAGTATGCCAATCCCGTTGTCCTGATTCTGGATGAATGGCTTCTATTGAAACCAACGGATTCAGAACAGAGGGATATCTTCGAACTACTTCATAGGAGACGTAAGAAATCTTCAACGATTTTCTGCTCCCAGTATGAATTCGAGGAATGGTATGACCAGCTCGGCGGTGATGACAGTCCTCTGGCAGATGCAATCATTGACCGCATCGCTCATGACAGTTATCGCATCAACATCACAAGCATTGATGCCGAACATGACATCTCAATGCGTGAAGTCTATGGATTAGACAAAACATTACGCGAGTAAACTCGCATAAGCGGTTTCCGTTAGTCCGGACAGGCGGTTTCCTGCCTGCCGGACTTGCGGTGTTATCGCACAAGAATATTCACTTGCTGCAAAATACGCTCATACTAAGCGGATTTTACAGCAGTGTTCCTGCGAGGCTCCTGTTTGTTGCAGTGTCCAGAGATTTTTGCTATTTTTTAAAATCCCAAATAGATGCCTGTCCGCACCGCATATCTGCCACTAAACGAATACTGAATATTTACCAATTTCATTACCTGCTGCATTAACATTCATGGATTGAACCATAACAAGACCTAATGATAAAATTACTGAAAATATCCTCTTGCACATTTTTTTACTCATATAACTGCCTCCTTTGGTCTATTTTTTGCCTATCCCACACAAAACAAAACTCCTTAATTAAAAAACCTTTTTTTACTTCTACATATCCCATCACCTCATCATTCAAATAAAGTATCCATCTTTCATCCTGTTTCTTAATTATCAACTCCTGTAATTGACACATCTCATATGCATATTCATGTTTTTGGACAACCTCAAATAAAAAGCTCTCATTGATTTCCTTTCGTGTATAATATGTAGAAATATATGCCTCATCATTCTCTTCACTTCCCAATTCAACACAATCCCTATTATCACTTCCTAAAATGAAATAATACACTAATTTATCCATTGTAGAATTTACTTTCATCGCTGAACCCATCATCAGACAACCAATCAAAAAAATAATTGTCCAAAACAAATATATTCCCCAATAAGCAGCTTTGCTTTTGACAATATTCTTATCACGATGTCTCCCAAAGCACATAAGATGTGTTAATTGTCTTGGATAGAAAATAATCAAAAAAGCTGAAACAACTATATAACATATTTTCATTTTATTATCTCTCTCTTAATCAAAATTCCTAAATTGGATGTTTCCTGAAAAACACTTTATTCAGAACGATTTATTGTATCATTTGTAAACTCAACAATAATGTTCTTATTGGTGCTCAGTGTGATTCGGTGGTTGTTATTCATGGTAAAAGACTCCAATCTATAGGTTTTGTTACGTCTATTTTACCATATATTTTCTTCACCTGGTGGGTGAATAATGATATGAACAACAAAGTATCGCAAAAGCTTGAAATTATAGGATTTAAGGAGTCTGTGAAGAAATATACTACCATTTATTTCTTTATTTATTTTCTCTATTACATTTATGTTCTACCGGTCTTTTCGGTTGATGAAATATCCCCAAACAAAACGGAGGATCACCACTGGCTCTCTTAATCTCATTTCTTATCACCCTCTCCACAACCTTCAATACCTTTTTGTTAATTTTCTTCATTTCTCTTTACCTCCTGTTTTAATATTTTAGCTATCAGCAACAGAACCGCACATAATATAACAGCAACTGCCATATGGCAAACATACATCATATCGGCTCCGAGCAAAGTAAAAGTGTAAATAACACACACTTCAACTGCACACAAAATTCTTGCCGCCCTCTTTGATTCTGACAGTTCTACCGCATCCATATGTATGTTGGGATGATTAACAGTCCCTATAACTTCAACTATGCAAATTGCAACTAATAATAATCCAAAAACCAGCTGCGGATAGTCAACCAGAACCATACATAAACCTAAGACAAGCATATAAGTAACCACTGTACCCAAATAACATTGAAAAAAGGTATTCATATGATATCCGCCTGTTCTTTTTCTTAATGACAAAAAGAATAACAAAAAGAATGCTGTTGGAACTAATTTCTCAATCAGTACACTTATTAGCAAAATAGTTCCAATGGTTATAAATTTTTCCATTAACGAAACAAGCGTATAGACATAATATTCTTCCGCTTCCTTGTCAATCATTTTTTCCTCAGCCATTTGGTCAACCAACCCCATTGCCATCTTCTCAATCATATCAACGCCTCCTTCTACTGTAAGTATAACAATACACAATTTCTTAACAAGGTCTATTGCAGAAAGTGTACTTATTTTGCAGAAAACGACAAAAAAGTGATTTGTTCTCAGAAATCACTTTTCACTAGAGGAATCATAATGGAAAAATAAAACTCTCGTTCATCGTTTTGAATCACATAAGAGCCCCCGTACTTCCTTATTGTTTCAGCTATATTTTTTATTCCTATTCCATGTTCATCTGTATCCAGAATCTTTGTAGTCTGTATCTCTCCATTTTCATAAATAACAGCATTCTCATAAGTATTTTTCACCGATATAATCGCATTATTGTCCTCTATAACAATTTTCAATTTTATTATTTTATCCCCTCTGCACTTTTCACATGCTTCAATCGCATTGTTTAATAAATTGGACATAATAACCACAACATCCTCATCGCTAATATTCAAAGATGATAAATCATTAATTTTAAATACAAAAACAATACCTTTATCCCTTATTTCCTGATATTTAGTATTCAATACCGCATCCACAATCACATTATTTGTACAAATAAAATCCAATTCTTTACTAATTTGACCACTGATTTTATTTACAAAGCTTTCCAATGAATCATATTTCTTCTTTTTTATCAAAGAATCAATGCACATAATCTGATTTTTATATTCATGTGTCATTTTCTTTTGTTTATCAAAATTTTCAGAAATAGAACGATACATACCTATTTGGTTTTTAACCTGTATCCTATAAATACGTTCCTCCTGCAATTTATTTTCTCGTTTTAAAATATCATATATTAAATAAAATACAACTATGTTCATTCCCGCCAATCCACACGCTATAACAAAAAATAAATTCTCCTGGGCTTTATTTTTTATATCTTCAGACATTTTTATCATAGCTGTAATAACACATATTGTGAAAATAGGGAAAAAAATAAACCGAAGCCATTCTGTATCTGCCAGCATAGCCAAAGATTTTTTCTCCATATGATTTCTAATAATTAATACAGCAAAAAGTAACAATGCCTTTCCTAAAACAACGACCAATGAACCCTGTATAACATGTGATTCCCATACTTCTTCCATGTTATGAAAAATATAAATATTCATAAGTAACGCGAAATAATCCATCACGAGCAAAAGACTCTCAAATAATGCTGATAAAATCATCGCCTTACCAAAACTCAGTTTAAGATAAAGCAACATAAAGAATGTTATGAGAATAATTGAAAATACCTGCTTTACAATAAAATAGTCTCGAAAAATCATTGCAATAAAATAGCAAAGCACTGTCAATCCGATAACTATACTATAATTTTTCCAACAATTATTTTCCTCTCTTTTTATTCCAAATGCTTCAAAAAAAATTTTGCAGCATAATATTTCCAACATCATAATCAAAAGACTCTGAATGTAAACAAACATTTATACTTCACCTCTATAAGCGATAAACTTTTCTTCTACATATTTATATCTCGCTCTAGCTATATCTAATAGAATTCCATTATTCAGCAATACTCTGTATCTGCTTATATTTTTAATGAATTTCATATTAACCAGAAAGCTCTGATGTATCCGCAGAAAATCATTTCCGGCAAACTTATCATCTATTTCATTTAGCGTCCCTTGTAATGTATATTTTTGCAGACAATCCTCCATTACATGAAACTCCAATTTATGTAATTTACTCTCAATATACAATATGCGATTCAATGAAACTTTCCTTGTACCTTCGCAGAAATCAAATTCAGCCCAAGTAATCTTATAATCCATTTTTTCATGAATTGCATCCATGCACTCATAAACACTGGCAACCAGATTTTTATTGTCCTTTAAAATATATCTTACTGCATCTACCTTATATCCTTCTATCGTATAGTTTACAAAGGCTGTAACAAAAACAATAAACATATCCTTGCTGTTTTCCCGGATCTTTTTTGCTGTCATAATTCCATCCAGTTCATCCATGTTGATATCCAGAAAAACAATCTTATATTTTACCATTTCAATTCCCAGTTCAACAAATTCTTTTCCTGAACTAAAAGTATCAATTTCAAGCATTATTCCTCTGTCAGTCATATAACGTATAAGTATTTCCTTTAGGTCATCTCTAAAAATCTTTTCATCATCGCATATAGCAATTCTAAACATACGTTTTTCCCCCCTCTCTAAATTTTGCATATTTCCTCGTTTGGTTGGTTGTGTTTTTTTAATTTTGTACATATTTTTATATTTTGGCACCTTCCAACAAAAACTTTATTTACTTCCATATAAACATAGCTTATTTTCCCTCGTTCAATTAGAATAATATAAAACCATTTTACAGTCATATATTACTATTTCTCACCCGAACAATCAAATAAAAGGCAGAAATCGACCTATATTTGTAGAAAATGACCAAAATCAACATTTTGAACAGCTTAATCTTTCTTCTATTACCAAATTTGCATTAACATATGCCGGCATTACTACTGTCTCCGAACTTAAAGAATATAATTATATCTCTTTAGCAAATGTTCTTCCTCTTTCTTTCCTTATACGCCGGATATTCTTACCAATAAATATCTCATCTTGCTTTATTTTCTGTTCCATCCCTTTTCACCATGCCTATGAACCCATTTTGGTTCTTTTTGCATTATTTTATGCAATATGCATGATGAAAAGGGACTTGTTCTAGTCCATCTTGTTTCTTCCCTATAATATTTTAAAAAAGAGATTCGAAAAAGGGGCTGTCATGCTAAATCGTTAAAGCGACAGTCCCTTTAAATAACAAATGTTATAACAGTAAACACCTATTATCATTAACACTTTCTGTTTTGGTCTTTTGACATATTCCTGTGCCTATTAAATTACATCACTGTTGCAAGAATACCCCATAGAAAAAATGCATAATTTTCTTTGATAGTCTGTTATATCAAACATTTACTTTTTTCCAATATTTTCAATATAGACATTTTACTGCTGTGAAAGTTTATCTTCAAGCATTGATTTAGACACCGAAAACTCGAATGTATCCATATTACTATATGTTGTTATTTTCTCTGGATTATCATTCTCAACAATAAATTCAGGTCTAATATAGCTATCTTTATTCAAAGTGTACCGTCCAAAGACTGAACAGTTAATTCGATAACTGTCACCCAGAATACTGCCTTCATTTGTTTTCAGAAATAGAATAACAGTATCTCCAACATTTGAATGTTCCGCACCCATAAAAGTATGGTTAATTAGCAAATTTTCCATTTCTTCTTCTGTGTATTGTGACAAATCGGCATGTGCTTCAATTTGTTCCTTTTCATCGCTCAGCCGAGTATATCCTCCATCCTCATACACAGTGATGGTTTCCTGCACCTCGCCTTTATATGCTCTCTCCACATCAACGGTAAGCACAGAATAAGAACATCCATCAATATACACATATTCTATTTCTATAATATTTCCTTTTACAATGACATCTGATGAGTCACTATCAATAAATTCATCAATATTATAGTAAAGATTTTTTAACGCAGCTTCACTATTTACATCTGTAAAAATTTCATAACTAGAAATATCACTATAAAATAGGGAATTTTTATTTGAATATTCATTATTATTTTCTGCCAAAGTGGTTTCACTTTCAACAATTGCATCTTTAGTATTGCTTAAATCCTGAACACTTGCACCTTCTATCCTTCCACAACCAACCATTGACAATAATGCCATACACCCTAATATTCTAATACCAATTTTTTTCATTTTACTTCCTCCTACTTATATAAATAATTTATTCCACCTAAATCATTAGTTTGTGCTCTCGAGGTACTACTTGAATTATAAGCAATATCTGCCCTCATCAAAACATTACTAAAGTCTGAATGTGCCAACCCCATAACATGCCCCATTTCATGAGCTATAACAGCCAATCTTTTATTTTCACTTAAATCCGAAAAATCCGCATCTAATTGTATTTTTCCCCAAGCCCAATTGCTACTGAATGGATCAACCTCTGTACTTCCATTATACATAGTTGTTACTCCCATGCTACTAGTTGTATTTACCCATTCGCTCATTGCCGTATTAATATAAGATGCA